>WNFX01000686.1_pt1 | contig 33675 bp, 32 predicted proteins | sample 5400111 | NCBI WGS metagenome assembly WNFX01 (sample SAMN13153363, study PRJNA577476) | soil metagenome | isolation source: 40 cm soil or saprolite under grassland replicate 1 | place: USA:California | collected 2016-06-15 | reverse complement strand
CCGATTCCGCCATCCTGGATCAGCCCGGAAAAGGTCGTGCTCAGGTTATTGGCGCCCACCGTCAGCTTATTCGCCCCGAGAAATACCAGGCCATCTCCTTCGATCGAGCCGGTCGTCAAACCCGAAGCGGTGTGCTGACTTATATCAAGCTTGCCGTTGCCGAAAACCTCCACGCGCGCCGTGCCGCCCGTGGAAACGCCGCCAGCAGAAGAAAACACAATCAAACCGCCATCACCTCCGCCCAGACCGCCGTTGGCGATCAGCGTGGCGTTGCCCGCGTCGCCGGGGTTGAATAGCGTTTCGCCGGGGAACGCGCCGCTGACCGCGCTGCCGTTGTTGGTAAAGGTGGCATTGCCAGCGGTGCCCGAGTTGAATACAATGAATCCGCCACCTCTCTCGCTGACTACGCCGCCAGTGTTGGTAAAGGTGCCATTGCCAGCAGTGGGTGCGGGCGGGGCAAAATTTATGAAGCCGCTGTCGCTGTTGGTAAAGGTGCCATTGCCTGCGGTAGAGTCGCCGTCGAAAGTGATCACCCCGATATTGTTGAAGGTGGCATTGCCCGCGGTCGAGGTGTTGCCGAAATCCACGAGGCCAAGGTTGGTGAAGGTGGCATGGTCCGCGGTCGAGGTGCCGCCGAATAGCACGGAGCCTCTGTTGTCGTAGAGAGTTAAACTTCCCGCCGTCGCGCTGTGATCGAATATTATCACTCCAGGGCCAGGTGCAAAGGTCTGCATGATTCCTGAATTGTTCGTAATGCCCACGCCGGTGATGAACATCGTGTTAAAGAGCTCAATGATCGTGAACGCGCTCGCGCGCGGGTTGAACACGATGCCGTTGACCTCAATATCGACCTCGCTGGCGAGGAATGTTTCATTGGAGCGCGCGAACGTTGCCGTGTCCGCCGGTCCGTTAGGGACGGTCGCGGGGTTCCAGTTGCTGGCGTTGTTCCAGTTCCCATCGGCATTTGCCTTCCAGGTAGCGCTCCCGGCAAAGGTGCTGCTCGCTGTTGAAAGAACGAGCGTCAGAATAGCGGCGGCCGAGGGAAGCAAGGCCGACCAATGTCTTTTGATGATATTTATGGTTTGCATAGGTTTTTCTTGTTTGCTTTCTATTTGGTTTTTCCGGCGTCTGTTGTTTATGCCGGTTCATGTTGGTAAAGCGGAAAGGCCGGCTGAAACCCGCCACGACTGCGCAATTTTTTTGGATCGCCTCCCGGCCGTGCTGTAAAAATCCCTCGATCGTGTTAGAATTTGCGGCGGCGAGCAGCCTGTATGACGACGCCCTCTTCCACGCGACAGGAGGTCACCCAACTACTCGGCGACTGGAGCGGTGGAGATGAGGGAGCGCTGGAGAAATTGTTCCCGCTGGTGCAACCCGAATTGCACCGGCTCGCACACCATTACATGAGCCGGGAGCGCGCCGGCCACACGCTGCAAACCACCGCAATTCTCGACGAGGCCTACCTGCGGCTGGTCGATAATACGAAGCCGGTCTGGCAAGGCCGGAGCCACTTTATCGCGGTGGCCGCGCAGTTGATGCGGCGAATTATGGTTGACCATGCCCGTGAACGCCACTCACTCAAGCGTGGCGGAGGCGCGCTGAAAGTAACCCTGGATGAAGCTGCACTAGTGACAGAAACGCGATCGGAGGAATTACTCGCCCTCGATGAAGCGTTGGAAAACTTGGCCGCGCAGGACCCGCGTAAAAGTCAGATTGTTGAACTGCGCTACTTCGGCGGTTTGACGGTCGAAGAGACGGCTGAATTCCTGAAACTCTCTCAGCGGACGGTGGAGCGCGAGTGGACCATGGCCAAGGCCTGGCTTTACCGGGCGCTGAGCGGGGAAGAAACCTCATGAAGGCTGAGCGCTGGAAACAGGTCAACGATCTTTTCCAGTCAGCCGTCGAACGTGCACCCGGGGATCGGGCCGCATTTCTTCATGAGGCTTGTCATGGTGACGAAGGCTTGTGTCGGGAGGTGGAGTCTTTGCTGACCTCTTATGAGCGAGCAGAGAATTTTATTGAATTACCGGCCTTCGAAGTCGCTCCCGAGCTTATGACTAACGACAGGGCCGGAGCATTGGTTGGAAAAGTGATTGGTCATTACCGAATCGAGTCACTCATCGGTGTCGGCGGAATGGGCGAGGTTTATCTCGCGCGGGACGAGCGACTCGGGCGCAAAGCCGCGCTCAAGCTTCTCCCAGATAGCCTGACGACAGACGAGACGCAGTTGAGCCGGTTCAAAAATGAGGCGCGGAGTGCTTCGGCCTTAAATCATCCGAACATTCTAACCGTTTACGAGATCGGCGCGGAGGGAAACCGGCAATTCATCGCAACGGAGTTTATCGAAGGCATTACCCTGCGCGCGTCGCTCGCGCGCGGGAGGATAAGACCGCATGCGGCGCTGGAAATTGCCGTGCAAGTGGCCTCGGCGCTCGCTGCCGCGCACGAAGCCGGCGTCGTGCACCGCGACATCAAACCGGAGAACATCATGCTGCGACCGGACGGATACGTGAAGGTGCTCGATTTCGGGATTGCCAAACTGACCGAGCAAAGGCTCGCGTCGGACAATCATACAGGCGAAACAACGGCGGTGCTGCAAACGCGGCCGGGGTTAGTGTTAGGCACGGGGCATTACATGTCTCCCGAACAGGCGCGCGGCCGGAAGGTGGACGGGCGCTCGGATATTTGGAGCTTGGGCGTTGTGCTCTACGAAATGGTGGGAGGGAGCCCCCCGTTCCGCGGCGAAACGCCGAGCGACTGTATTGCCTCCATCCTAACAACAGAGCCACCACCCTTGTCCGGCGTGTTGCCGGATGTTCCGCCCAAACTCGAATCGATTCTGCAAGAGGCTTTGCGCAAAAACAGTGATGAACGTTACCAGACGATCAAGGAGATGCTCGCCGACCTCCGCATTCTCAAGGGAGAACTGGAAGCGGAAAGCTCCTTGCCGCAGACCAAAGCGAGTGCCGGATCTATCGTCAGCAAAATCAAACGTCATAAGCGGGGCGTGTTACTCACTCTGGCGGTGGCGCTCCTGGCGGCCGCGGCGATTGCCTACTCTTTTTTCTTAGTCGCCCGGGCGCCATTACCAAATGAAAAATCCATCGCCGTTCTGCCATTTGAAAACCTGAGTGAGGAAAAATCCAACGCCTACTTCGTCGATGGGATCCAGGACGAGATTCTGACCCGACTCTCAAAGATCGCGGATCTCAAAGTAATCTCGCGCACGTCCACCCAGCGTTATAAGAAGACATCTCAAAAACCTTCTAAGATTGCAAACCAACTCGGTGTCGCCAATCTCCTGGAAGGTAGTGTCCAGAAAACAAATGATCAGGTGCGCGTGAATGTGCAACTGATTAGAGCCGCGAATGATTCACATCTCTGGGCAGAGACCTTTGATCGCAGACTAACTGACATCTTTTCCGTCGAGAGTGAGGTGGCCAAAGCCATTGCCGATCAGTTACGGGCGAAACTTACTGGTCAGGAAGAACAGGTCATTGCGGCTAGATCGACAGACAATCCTGAGGCTTACGATGCGTACCTGCGTGGTCTGGCTTATACACTGAAAACGGGAAATTCACCCGCCAATACACTTGGCGCACAGAAGTATCTCAAAGAAGCGGTGCGCTTGGACCCCAAGTTCGCCCTCAGTTGGGCGCTGCTGTCATACGTTGATGCGCTCGGCTATCTCACACTCACTCTTCAACCAACGGCCGCCCTCCGCGAAGAGACAGGGCAGGCAGCTGAAACGGCGCTCACTCTTCAGCCGAATCTCGGCGAGGCCATACTGGCCAGGGGATATTACTACTACGCCTGCCTGAAAGATTACGACGCCGCGGTGCGTTACTTTGAGCAAGCGCGCCAATTCCTGCCGAATAGCAGCCAGATTCCTGAATCGCTGGCCTACGTCGCGCGCCGGCGAGGTCAGTGGGACCGAAGCGAGTCCTACTTCAACGAAGCAGAGCGGCTCGACCCGCGCAACGTTTCTCTGCTCACCCAACACGCCCAATCCTACATGATACTTCGTCGTTTCCCCGAGGCGCTGCGAAAGTTTGATCAGGTGCTCGATGTTATACCGGACGACCTGGATACCCTTGCGCAGAAGGCGGGTATTGCACAAGCCGAGGGCGACCTGCCGCGTGCTTCAGCGCTACTCGCTCCGCTGCATCCGCCTGCCGACGACACGGGCGCCTTGGAAATACAAGTTTACCAGGCGATCCTTGAGCGGCGTCCTGCACAGATGATCGCTCGGCTAAAGGAACTACTTGCCAAGCCTGATCCGGCGTTGGGTTATAACAATGGCGAACTGCGCTTTTGGTTAGGCTGGGCGCAAGAAGTCGGCGGCGACCATTCCGCTGCCCAGGAAAGTTTTCGACAGGCGCGCGGCGAACTGGAACCGTTCCTCAAAGAACAGCCGGATAACTATGTCCTCCTTGGAGATCTCGCGCTGATCAAAATGGGCCTTGGTGATAAAGCCGCTGCCTTGGCTCTGTTGGAGCAGGCGATGACCGTGCTCCCGCTCGAGAAAGACGTCGTGGATGGTCCCGCGCCGATCGAGATTTTCGCCCGGGTGGCGGCACAGCTGGGAGAGCCGGACCGCGCCATCGCCGCGTTGGAGAAACTATTATCGATACCGTCCGAGGGCGCACTCGCTTCGCGCGTGCCGCTCACTCCTGCGCTGCTCCGGCTCGATCCAATGTTCGATCCGCTCCGGAACGATCCGCGCTTCCAGAAATTGACGGTAGAGCCACACCTCAGAATCTCTCTAAGCGAGGCGGCTACAGCATTACGCCTTCGCGTAGATTTCCGCTCCAGCTTCTTTGAACTCAGTAGCCTTCTCTTTTAGGCCTTTTTCGAGCGCAGCTTCTTCGCCCATTCCCTGCTCGGCTGCGTACTTTCGAACATCTTCTGTGATTCGCATCGAGCAGAAATGCGGGCCACACATTGAGCAGAAATGTGCGGTTTTCGCGCCCTCGGCGGGAAGAGTTTCGTCGTGGAACTCCCGCGCGGTTTCGGGATCGAGCGATAGATTGAACTGGTCCTCCCACCTGAACTCGAATCTTGCTTTCGAAATGGCGTTGTCGCGGTACTGCGCGCCGGGATGGCCTTTGGCGAGATCCGCGGCGTGCGCGGCGATTTTGTAGGCGATGACGCCGTCTTTCACGTCTTTCTTGTTAGGCAACCCGAGATGTTCTTTCGGCGTGACGTAGCAAAGCATCGCGGTGCCGTACCAACCGATCATCGCCGCGCCGATCGCGCTGGTGATATGATCGTAGCCGGGGGCGATGTCGGTGGTGAGCGGCCCTAATGTGTAGAACGGCGCTTCGTCGCACCACTCGAGTTGTTTCTCCATGTTCTCCCTAATCATGTGCATGGGGATGTGGCCCGGGCCTTCGTTCATCACCTGGACGTGACGTTTCCAAGCGCGCTGGGTCAGCTCGCCTTGCGTGTATAACTCAGCAAACTGCGCCTCATCGTTTGCATCGGCAATACTGCCTGGCCTTAGGCCATCGCCAATGGAAAAGCTGACGTCGTACGCGGCCATGATCTCGCAGATCTCGTTCCAATGCGTGTAGAGAAAACTTTCCTGATGATGCGCGAGACACCACTTGGCCATGATCGAGCCGCCGCGTGAGACGATGCCGGTCGCGCGGCGCGCAGTTAGCGGAATGTAACGTAGCAACACGCCAGCGTGGACGGTGAAGTAATCAACTCCCTGCTCCGCCTGTTCGATGAGCGTGTCGCGATAAATTTCCCAAGTCAGTTCCTCCGCGCGGCCGCCGACTTTTTCCAGCGCCTGATAAATCGGCACGGTGCCAATCGGCACCGGCGAATTGCGAATGATCCATTCGCGCGTGGCGTGAATGTTTTTGCCGGTGCTCAGATCCATCACGGTGTCGGCGCCCCATTTCGTCGCCCAACGCATCTTTTCGACTTCTTCCTCTATCGACGACGCGACGGCGCTGTTGCCGATGTTGGCGTTGATTTTTACGAGGAAATTGCGGCCGATGATCATCGGTTCGGACTCAGGATGATTGATGTTCGCGGGGATGATTGCGCGACCGCGCGCGACTTCTTGCCTAACGACTTCTGGAGTGATCTCGCGCGGGATGTTTGCGCCGAAAGGTTCGCCGGGGTGCTGTTTTCTTAAATCATTTGCAGCGAAGCTGGCAGCTTCACTGGACAGGCTGGCAGCCTGTGCTCCCCAGACCTTTCGGTTCTCCCGAATGGCGATGAATTCCATCTCCGGGGTTATGACTCCCTGGCGAGCGTACCAAAGCTGGGTAACCGGATGACCGGCTGAACCTCGAAACGGCTTGCGGCGCGCCCGGCGGTCGCGCCCTACCAGGCCATTCTTCCCGTTTCCGTTGACTGCATGTTTTTCCGATAAATATCCGTCATCAATCGGCCTAACGACTCGTCCTTCGTATTCCTCCACATCGCCGCGTTCGCGAATCCATTTCGCGCGTAACGCTGGCAGGCCTATTGTGACGTCGCCGTGAAAATCGGCATCGCCCCACGAGCCGCTGGTGTCGTACACGCGCACGGGCTCGTTCACTTCGATCTCGCCATTCATCGATTTCGTCGACGCGAGCGAGATTTCCCGGAATGGAACGCGAACATCTGTGTGTAGCTTTCCGCCGACGTAAACCTTCTTGGAATTTGGCAGAGGCGTTTCCGTACTTTGTGAATCAATCGAGTCTTTGGGCGCAATCATGAATGAGTATGATCAATGTGCTTTTGGGAGGTCCCTCATTTCATTCGGGATGACATTCATAAAACAATAAAGCTATGCGCGGTCGCGCGCATGGCTGAGATTGCCAGTCCGGCTCGGACCATCAGTCCGGCATCGGACCCTCGCTCCCTTCGGCGGCATTACCCGCATCAGGTTCAAGGGGTCTCCAGCCTTTCGCCAGACTCTCAGCCATTGCGGCTCCCCCGCAGTTTGCTTCTTGCTCAGAATAGGACTCGAACTTGCGAAGTCAATTAACTGTAGCGGCAGGCGTGTCGCCTGCGAACGAATGGCAATGCAGCCGGCACGGCTGCCACTACAGCGGACAGCGCAATCGGAGAGGCCGTTACCTGTAGCGAAACTGCTGACGAGACTCTATCCCGCGGGCGATGTTGGCGGTGCCACTTTCGCGTCGGTGTGAAAGATGGCCTGCCACTGGCCGTTGGTCATCCGCCAGACGGAGCCGGCGTTATAGGTGCCGGAACTGTCCTTGCCTCCCGACGTGGATTGGACCTTCGCCTTGTAAGTAATCATCGCTGTGTCGGGCCCTGCAAAGCTGACGTTAAAATCACTCAAGCTAAACGATTTCATGTCCGTCTTCGCCATTATGTCCAGCTCCTCCTGCATGCTGTGCATTCCGTCGGCGTAAACCGTCACCAAGTCAGTCGAAACAAGTTTCTTAAACTCATCCGCTTTCTTGTCTTTGAAGGCTTGCCAGGCCGCTTTTTCCTTGGAGATGATGCCCTCCTTGTCGTTGTCGGGCGCAGCGAATGAAATCGCAATCGTCGCGAGGAGCGCTGTCAGGGCGTAGCTAATTAGTTTCTTCATGAGGTTGGTCCTTTCGTTGAAGTTGTATTCGAGATGGCGGACAAACCCAATCAAAAAAATCGTGCCGATGCCGCTTACCCTCGAAGCCAGTCTCGACACCGCCGCGGAGGGGCGTCGCCAGTCACGGAACAATCGGGGCGGATTCGAGGGACATTCTGGGAGTTGACGTCTGCTGCGGCGGAGGAAACGCGGATTTGCCAACCAGGTTGATTATACTTGTGTCTGCTTCCTTCAATTCCGCTTCCTGAACCACGAATTCATTCGGTGCTGACTTGATTTGTTCGCGATAGTCCGCCACCAGCAGTGGCGGCTGCTTCTTTATTCCCAAGGAGCGATAACTTTCGATCCCGACGCTGATCGCGCGTGCGAGCTTTGCGCGCCATTCTTTTTGCGCAATCAACTTGCACTGTCCCTGCTCTGTCAGAAAGCCTCCTTCGATCAGCACAGCCGGCACCTTGGTCAGGCGTAGCACAGCAAAGCGCGCGCGCTTGATGCCCCGGTCGTACTCGGGGATGTGACCGAGCAACGAATGATAGATGCACGCAGAGAGCGCCATGCTTTGCGCATCGACAGCGCTGCCGGGTTGCGTGCTGAGAGCACTTGGCGCTACTGCGCTGTCGGAGGTGGATGGCGCTCCGCGCGGGGTAAACGAAAAAATTTCAAAGCCCGTGGCGTTCCGGTCGTCATTCGAAGCATTGAAATGAATGCTGACGAAAATCGAATCACGCGCCTTGTTGGCGATCTGTGCCCGGACTTCGAGCGGAACAAAGTAATCGCCCTCGCGCGTCATGATCACGCGCAGTCCTTTCGATTGTAACGACGGGCGCAGCTTTCGCGCCACATCCAGCGCAAAATCTTTTTCGTAACCGTAACGACTCACCTGACCCTTGTCGTACCCGCCGTGTCCCGGATCCACAACGACAGTCTGAACTTTGCCGACGTTTGGAACACGGTGCGGGCGCACCAACGGCTCGATAGTTTTAGCTACATCAGTGCGTGAGACGAGAAGCTTTCCTTCCTGTTCGATCACAGGGAAACACAACCAACTGCGCGCGCCGTTGATCATGACCTCGCGGCTGCCGCTGACAAATTCCAGCGGATTCTTCGCCGCCTCGAAATCCATCTTCTCTCCCGACCCGGCAATGCCGGCTGGCAATCCATAAAACCGCGAGATGTTATCGACGCTCAAATAATCCTGGCCGCTAACTTTGATGATCTGCCAGTCGTCCGCGGCAAGTGCGGTTGTTTGTGTTATTGCGATGGAACTGACCAGGAACGCGATCGCGAACCATCGTTTCACTGGGAGGACCATGGTTGCGCTATAGTATCGAAAACATCTCCAATCTCAAATCGAGTGAATCTGCGTCTGCGCGTGGCAATCTCGATGTGAAATTAAATTGACGCAGCGTTTTTTTTCGTTAAACACCGGAAATGTTCTTGTTTTGCCGACGTATTCCCTCCTGTTGGATCACCTCGCTGCTGCTTGGTTTAACGCTACTGTTTGCAGTCCCTGTTCGCGCGGCTCAAAAATTTCCGAAATGTTGCGTCTGGCGCGTGACCAACGCGAAGGCGCCATTTTACCTCGTGGGCTCAATCCATGCGCTCAGCAAAAAGGATTATCCACTGCCTGCGCCGTACGAGATCGCGTTAAGAAATAGCGGGCGTTTCCTCTTCGAATTCGATCCAAACCGACATGTCGAATTCGAAAAAAAGTTTGAGGCAGCCGGCAAATATCCTCGCGGACAGGATATCCGCTCAAAGATTCACCCCGAACTTTTGACCTGGCTCCGCGAGAATATTTTGACTGTTGAGGCCGACCATCGCCAGGGTAGGCGGGAAAAAGTCAGGGGCTTCGACAGCCAGCTCGGGTACAAACCCTGGTGGATTGCACAGCACCTCGTCGGCCCAGCCACATACAGCAAAAGCTCTCTCTCCCACGGTTTGGACAATTATTTCGTGGACCGTGCCGCAAAACAGAGAAAAGAGATCGCCGGTCTCGAATCAGTCGAAGAACACGTGGCAGTCATGGGTGGGTTGTCAGATCGCGACAGTGAATTCATTCTGCGCGACGCTCTCGACGAGCCCATGAACGCCGAAAAGGAATTCAGCAGGATGCACAAGGCATGGCGCAAAGGTGATACCGATGCGCTTTGGGCAGGTGATAGTCGATTGCGCAAACAGGCTCCCTGGATCGCAGCGCGCTTTGTCGATAGCCGTAACATCAAATGGATTCCGCGGATCGAAGCAGAATTGAAAAGCGGTAAGCCGACTGCAGTCGTGGCTGGCGCATTACACTTCTCCGGTCCGAATAGCGTCATAAAGTTGCTGGAAAAACGCGGATACAAGATTGAGCAACTCTAGTCCGGAGAAAACCGGAGAAGTATCGATGCGGCGTCGATCGAGAATCACGGCCAGCATCGCTGCCAGCGGATGCATTCTCCTTGCCGTCTGTCGACTCGCGGCTGCTGAGGTGGCTTCGAATGGTAAACACACCGGTGAAATGAAAGAAGCTCCGACGGTTTGGTGGCGGTTGCTAGATCGGCGTAACGCAAGGTGGATCCCTAGGATCGAAACGGCAATCAGATCGGGAAGACCGACATTGATCGTCGCGGGCGCACTCGCTTTCCGCCTGAGACGCACGAGCACGCTGGAAAGTTCGAAGATTCGTGAGAACTGCTGGGCCTATGGCGTAAACGTATAAACTACAGTGTGCACGGCTCTTCTTGTGCCTTTGACCACACTGTGGCCGACATTCTTGGCTGTGTGCACAGTACTTTTGGCGACGTTTTTCGCTGTTCTCACAGGTCCCGCCTCAACCGTGCCGATGGAAATGGCAAACGCGAGAATTATCGAAAAGAACGCTTTCATAGTACTAAGTAATTCGTTTCTGACAGCCCGCATGCGCCTACCCTACGGACGCCGTGTGGCAGGCCCGAAAGCCTTCAGGGCTGGGCCCGCCAGGATTCGAACCTGGGACCAAGGGATTATGAGTCCCCTGCTCTAACCGCTGAGCTACAGGCCCGCTTTGCTTGTGCATTGAAGCATAGCATATCCGGGTAACCAATCCGGAAAGCCGGGAGTTCAGGTAAAATTTCGGATTGCGCATTTTGAATCGCGGATTTGGGATGGGTCGGTGATTCGCGGAATCCTGAGCATCATCGAAGTCGCAATTCTCAGTGTGGTGATTCTCGCGACACGTTACGCGAATTATCAGGATGTTTTTGTCGCCGGGAATATTTATTTCACCGACGCGGATTGTTACGCGCGGATGATGCGCGTGCAGATGTGCTCTGAGCATCCAGGATTGGTCGTACGGCACCACGACTTCGAAAACTTCCCGACAGGCACGACTCCGCACACAACCGCGCCATTCGATTATCTCATCCTCGCGTTGTCAATTTTGCTGAAACCATTCACGCCGCACGCGATCGATGTGGCTGGTGCGCTCATCTCGCCGTTGCTCGCGCTGCTCGGAGGCTGGTTTCTCTGGTGGTGGTCACGGCGAATGAAGTTTCGCCATCGTTGGGTGATGCTGATTTTGTACGCGATCAGTCCCATTCTCGTTCATGGAACGGAACTCGGCAGGCCCGATCATCAATCTTTGCTGATGCTGCTCTTAACAATCGCGATTTGCGCAGAATGGAGCCTGCAAGCAGAAGCCGGTGCGTTGGCCGCTACAAATCGGAGTAAATGGAGCATCGTCAGCGGAGTCGCATGGGGATTAGCAATCTGGACCTCGGCCTATGAGTCGCTCGTTTTATTTCTGCTCGTGATGGTCGTAACCGCGCTTAAAGACTCAAAAGCGATTTCGGTCAGGACTCGGCGCGCCGGGTGGCTTTGTTTTGCTCTCGTCATCGTGATCGCGCTTTTGATTGAGCGACGCGCTCCTTCATTTTTGATCTCGCATTCAAATCCGCTGTTTCAAAACTGGGCGCACACCATTGGCGAACTCACGCATGTCTCACCGGCAAATCCAATCTGGTTGCGTTGGTGCGGCTATTTGCTCCTGGTCACGCCGTTCCTGGTTTGGTTCAGGGTGGCCAAGACCAGGCACAACAGTGAGTTGACGCCGCTAACATTTGTTCTCGTGCTTCTCGTTGCCACTTATGTTCTGACAATTTGGCAGGCGCGCTGGGGATACTTCTTTGTACTGGTCTTCGCGTTGGCGCTGCCGCGTTTGCTCGAGCCGATTAAATCGCCTGGGGCCGTTTGGATCGCATTTTTCCTATCGATCTTTTCGATTTTGCGCGATTGGGATGAAAGACTTTGGCCAAACGAAGCGGAACTCGCTCTTCGGGTCGAACAGCGCAACGAATTAGTACAGTCGCGCGACCTGGCACTCAGTTTGCGATTGTCAGAGATTCGCCCGTTCCTTGCGCCGTGGTGGCTTTCACCATCGATCGCGTATTGGTCCGGGCAACCCGGGATAGCTGGAAGCTCGCACGAAAGTTTGGACGGCATCGCGGACAGCGCGCGATTTTTCCTTTGCGACGATTGGCAAAAAGCACGCCAAATTCTAGAGAATCACCAAACGGCGTGGGTTATTGCGTACAATTCCGAACGTGTGGCGCAAAACTCGGCAGCAATTTTGAGTCAGGCAGCGCCTACGCACCCGTTGTGCCGCGTGCTGGATAGGACCCCAGGCCAGATGCCGCCGTTCCTGATTTTCGCTGCGCAGAATGGGACGTGCAAACTGTACCGCACTATTGCACAATAAAAAATTGCGCGCTGAAGCGAGAATTCGTTGACATACGTTGGGGGCTGCCACAATCTACGGGATGCTCAAAAGATTCGTCCCGCAAAAGCCGATGCCGCCGGTTACAGAAAGATCGCGGTATTCGGGTATGGAAGATGACAACAATCATCCTGCGAATGGCGAAGAACCAATAATAACAACAACAATCATCGATAATCCAAAACCTATGGCAGATCACGGTGGCAAAGACATCCTCTCGAGCGATGTCGAAATCAAAGGCTCGATCAAGTTCCAAAAGGAACTTCTCATCGACGGGAAGGTCGAAGGGGAAATCAATTCTGACGGCGTCTTAACGATTGGTGAAAACGCTGACATTCGCGGCGAGGTAAAAACCAAATCGATCACTGTGTATGGCAAAGTGCACGGCAACATCACAGTGGCCGAGCGTTGCGAGCTAAAATCAAAATGCACATTGCAGGGAGATTTGAAAGCAGCGCGCCTTGTGATTGAAGAAGGAGCGACTTTTATTGGCAAATCGGAAGTCACTAGCGGCTCAACTTCCGCGAAGTCGGCTCCGGCCCGCCCGGAAGTCGTGCGGTCCAGCGAGCCAATCAAGGCGGCGTTCGGAGGGCGCTGATAAACGGGGAATCCAGGGGTTAGCGTCCGGTGGCCAGTCCGTCGCCTGCAAAAGTCAGTCTTGAATGCCCACACTGTGGCTTCAAGCAGATGGAGTATGCAGCGGCGAAAAGTTCGATTTGTCGCCAATGCGGTCGTTACTTCTCTCCTTTTGCGCCAAAACCCGGCCTGAAGCTGCGGGTCCGCGAAGAAGCGCCTGCTGCGCCAGCCACTTCCTCTATCCTCGGCAAATTCGAGGATTTTTGGAAACGGCAGCACAGCTCTGTTATCGAGTGTTTCGAATGTAAGCGGAAACAGCAGGTTTGTGGCACCGCCACCTCCACAATCTGCCCGTCATGCAGCGCGCACATTGATCTGCGCGACTACAAAATCACCAGTGGTTTCAGCCGCACGATTCGGACACGAGGGGACGTACATCTCACAGGCAAAGGCGATCTGGGCAGCAGCAGTGTGATTTGTCGGTCCGCCTTAATTGAGGGCAGACTTCGAGGCAATCTGCATTGCGACGATACCGCGACCATCAACTTCGCAGGGAAAATTCCGGGGCGGATCAGCGCGCGGCGCGTCATCGTCGAGCGCAAAGCCGACATTCATTGCTTCCGACGGCTCCAGGCGGAAAGCATCGAAATCAAGGGAAGGATGTCGGGAGAGATCACTGCCCAAACCGTGGCGATTCAAAAAAAAGGCGCACTCGAAGGCGATGTCACAGCGAGGGCAATTTCGGTGGAAAAAGGAGGCATGTTTTCCGGTCAGCTTGTGATCGGCCGGGCCGATCTTACACAGGGAGAACTGTTGCAGGAACAGAAACCGGACGTCGCGTCCATTCCAGAGAGCGATTTTTCGGGGGTCAACCCGCGACCTTTGCCCGCGACGTAACAGCAATCTTCTCCATGCAAAGACTGCATCCACGCAGTCCGTACGAGAAACTTGGCGGCTATGTGCATCTGCCGCGTTTGATCGATAAAGCCAGGCTTCACCGCGAGGGCCTGCTCAACGGGTACAACTATAAAACCGTCGGGTTCGACAAGCATCTGCTGGCTTTCCTAAAAATTGACGGCGACGCGTTTGAAGAAATCGTCACCAGGCTGGATGAGGACGATGCAATTCTAAAGTGGGTGCAGGCAAACGGTGCGCGGCATTCTCCCGAAGCAATTGAACAGTGGAACCAAGCGATGATTTCACGGCATCCAGACACGGCCGCAAAAAAGGCGCGCTTTGTCCACTTTCTAAAGGAGGCCGGTGGAGAACGGCGCAAAGATATTCGGACTTATTTCGATCTGATCGAGTTTGACGAAGGACGATTGAAATGACGAAGCACGAACGGCGAACGACGAAAGAAGCGCGAATTCCAAACGACTAAAAGCGCCGGCGGATTTTCGTTATTCGGACTTCGCCATTCCTTCGATATGCGTCATTCGCATTTCGTCATTAACAATCACGTTTTGATCGTCCTGAGAATCGCGTCCGCTTTCTCCAATGTTTCTTTGCTGCCGATATCGAGCCATTTCCCCTTAATTTGGTACGTCTTTACTGGTTTACGTGTGTAAAGCCATTGCACGAATCGGCCCGGCTGATCGGGGTTATTGCCAGCTGCAAGGTACGTAGTCAGGAGAGAGAGGACCGAAGGCGAGTAATAGTAAAGGGCGATTGCGGCCAAGGTTCCGCTCGGCTTCTGTGGTTTCTCTTCCAAGTGACTAATGATTCCGTCGTCGTCGATTAAGACGTTGCCATACTTTTTGATCGCTTCGCGATCGCCCACGTCATAGACCCCAACCGTTGCTTCGGTTCCTTTGGCGCAAACCACAAATCCCTTGAGTGATTCAGTAAACAAGTTGTCGCCGGCAATAATTAGAAGGCTGCTCTGGCTCAAGTTCTCCCGCGTGGCTACAAAATTGATATCTCCAATTGCTCCCAGCTTATCGTCGTCGCTCTTGGAGCCATCGTTGACAATTTTGAATCTGAACTGCGGATGTCGATTTTGATAGCGCTCGCTCCAAGCCTGAAAGTCCCCCGCGAATTTGTCATTCGTCACTACATAAATCGTCTCCAGATCGGGAACATCCTGAAGATTGTCCACTACCCATTCAATAATCGGCTTACCACCGACGACGAGCAACGGCTTCGCCTTGTTGAGGGTTAATGGATAAAGGCGTGTTGCATATCCGGCCGCGAGGATTAGAGCGTTCATAAGATCAAGAAAGCAGAGCTGTGCGCGCTTCTTACTACTTCGATTTTGAAACGCCTCCACTCAGAATTGCATTTTGAAGACGTTGCTGGATCGCCCCGATGCGATGCGGATCGGTAATCTTGCCACGCGTGGAACGATCCACGACATACAAAGTATCAATGGCTGCGCCAGCTTGCGTGTTGATGCGAGAGAGGGGGACCAAAAGATCTTCGCGGTCAAGGCAGGTCAAGACATCGTAAAGCAAGCCGATCCGGTCCGGTGCCTGAATCTCAATAAGCGCATAAACCGGATGCGTTTTGTTATCGATTGCAATCCGCGTTGGAAATTCAATTCCTGTCGTAAGACGATGGCTTTGGTGCTTGGCTTTTTCGATTAACGGAAGAAAATCAAAGCTCTCATCTTCGAGCGCTCGCCGCAAAGTTTGCTCTACCAGCGTAAAGTCGCGCTGATGTGTGACAGGTCGTGCTTTCGTGTCACACACACGAAAAACACCTAGCACAACGTTGTCCCCCCGCGGAAAGATATCAGCGCTCAAAATATTTAAAGGCACAACCGAAAATGACCCGGCCACTTTTGCCAATAACCGTTCACGCTCCCACGTACAGAAGATGACAACGCTGTGACCCTGTTCCGGAATGGCCTTCCATTGGATTGCCGGAGCCAAGGGAAATTCTGCTCCGCTGGAAACATTCTCCAGAAATGACCGGAACAGTTTCAGGTGCTCGATAATCTCGGGGAGATCGCTGGCGCGAAAATAATTGTCGGGCATGAACTCAAAATGAGCTTCAATCTCTCCTGCAAAATCAGCGGCAAGCTTTGCGGTTACCGAGGTCTGCAAGCTCTCGCGCTCGACCTTTGTTTGTTCGTAGTAAGACTTCTGGTCCGCCAGGCACCGAGAGGTCTCGTGAAATAACGCCCATACCAAAGATTCTTTCCAATCCGACCACCCCTCTGCGCTTGTACCCTGGCCGTCCGCCAGGGTAAGCAGCATCAGCGGGTTTAGATTTTTCTGATGCTTCACAATGTGGGCGAAGTCTGTCACTGTGGCTGGATCATCAAGATTTCTTTGCTGCGCGATCATGGAAAGAGTGAGGTGATGATCGACCAGCAGGATGAGCGACTTCCGCTGCTCGGACGACAACTGCAGACGCGCAGCGACACGCTGGGCAAAGAGCGCGCTCGCTTCGGAGTGTGGTCTGGCGCCAACCGCTTTACCGCTATCATGTAAAAGCAGCGCGAGATAGAGAACAAACGGGTCCTCCAGTTGCTCGAAAATCTTGCGATAAGCGATCAGCTTCGGGTCATTCGTCTGCGCCAGGGCATCAAGTTTATCGATGCACACCAATGTATGCTCGTCGGCCGTGTAACGATGCAGAAACTCATGCTGCACCAGACATGTAAGCTGTCCGAATTCGGGAATGTAGCGCCCTAGAAAGTTGACCCGATGCATCATTCGGAGGATGCGACCTACTCTCCCCTTTTGTGAAAGAATCGCTTTGAAGACGGCGCGCGGACCGCGGGCATACTGAAAGGTGCGGGTAACCTCGCCAAGGCTTCGGCTTAGCAGGTCCTCGAGCTCCGGGCTCAGATCCAGGCCACGTTCCTGCGCGATTTCAAATGCTCTCATCATCTGCTCGGGATCTTTGCGAAAAAGATCGCGCTGCGCTGGATGCAACTGCTTGTTGCGAACAAAGAAAAAATCTCCCACGGGAGTTTTGTCCGCTCGCATCAGCGGAAGAAAACTGAACAGAGAACGGGTCTTGCTTGTGACATATCCGCTTACAAATTGCTCCGTGATGCGTTCGGTGACCCGGAAGATGTTTCGCGTGTGCTCGTAATAATCCCGCATGAGCGCCTCGCTGCGGAGCTGGCCGTTCCCAGAAGAATAATCGAGCCGTTTTGCGATCTGTTCCTGCAAACTAATGTGAAGAATGTCGGTCGCGCGTCCCGTCGCGTAATGCAAGGCGGTGCGCAAACGCAGGAGAAAATCGTACGCATTTTCTATTCGGCGCTGGTCGCTTTCGCTCAGCCAGTCTTTTCCCACAAGCTGGTTCGTGCTCAGTGAACCCTCTTTGAAATAGGTCATCCAAAGAAGGTTTTGATAGTCGCGCAGGCCGCCGCATCCGCTTTTGAGGTTCGGTTCCTGGAGATAGACGCTGTCGCCGAATTTCTTGTGCCGGGCGACCTGATCCTGCATGCGCAGTTCCACGTATTCTCGTTCATATCCGTTGACACACTTCGAACGAAATTGCCGCCGAAATTCCCGTGCCAGCTCGGCATCGCCCGCGAGAAACCGCGATTCCAGCATGGCAGTTTTTGTGCGCATGTCCTGATTTGCTTGAGCGACCGCTTCTCTGACCGAGCGCGTGGAGTGTCCAACTTTAAAGCCGCTATCCCATAGAAGATAAAGAACTTGCTGCACCATCTCCTCCAGATGTGGCGAAATCCCCTTCTTTTCCTGATGATGCAAAAGCATCACGTCGATGTCACTAAACGGGTTGAGCTCGCCCCGGCCGTATCCACCAAGAGCGATCAAGGCAAGTGGGACTTCGGCGGCCCCGTTTCCGCGAGCAGAGGTTGCAGCAGCGCCGAAAACATACTGCAATAAAACGTCAACCAGCTCAGCGCGCCGGGCACAAATTTCACGGCCACCGCCGCCCGCCTGATGCTTCAGGCGCAACCGATACTCCTCGACCTTGAGAAACTTCTTGTAAAGCGGAAGGACTTCGGTTGGACGTCTGGCACCCGTCGCTCCGAGGCGGCTTGCGGCGTGCGCCAAAACTTGCTCCAGATGACGGGACGTTCTCATCGGCAATTCGGATTCCCTGTTCAATCTAAAATTGGATCTTCAAAATCCAAATCCATCTCAGACGGAGAAGAAGCGATCGGTCAGTGACGACTGCCTTCACCCTGACGACAAGACCTTATGCCCCCGCCGAGGTTCAGTATTTCAAGAATGAAGCGACCGGTGTCGGCTCGAGCTGCTTACGGCCATGGAGGAATTCCAACTCAATGAGAAACTGTGCTTCGAGGAGACGTCCCCCCGCCTTGCGAATGAGGACCGCCGCAGCCGCAGAAGTCCCGCCCGTGGCCAGCAAATCATCTACCAGCACAATTTGTTCACCCGCGTTAATAGCATCGATGTGCATCTCCATTTCCGCTTCGCCGTACTCGAGCGAGTAACTGGCGATCTCAGTCTGGAAAGGAAGCTTGCCACGTTTTCGGATCGGAACAAAACCGACACGCAGTTCATAGGCTACCGCTGATCCAAAGAGGAACCCGCGCGCATCGATCCCAACGATCTTGTCAATCTTTCTCCCGCGACAACGCTCCAAAAACAAATCAATAGATGCCCGAAATAACGCCGGATCGCTCAGAATCGGCGTGATATCTTTGAATACTATTCCTTTTTTGGGAAAATCAGAAACGTCGCGCACACCCGCACGCAATTTCTCGACAACGTCGGAAGCCATCGGCGCGACGCTAGCGGCCTGCAGACAAACGTCAATGGCAATGGACTAATGAGTTATTGTTCGCGCAGATGCGCCTCTTCAGTCTTGCCATTTGTGACTAACCAATGTTTGTCGTGTGAGACGTAGTGAACTCGCGTTCCATCCAATGAGACACAAATGGAACCCGCGCGAGAATCTTCCCCGAGAATTTCCAGCGAGTGCAACGCCTTCAAGTAAATCGGAAGGCGCTCTTTTGGTTGGTAAAATATCTCCATCTCGCCCTCTGTATCGCGCTTAACGATGGGTCTCGGGAGTCGAGCAAACCAACCGTCGCCAGAGCCGCTCATTCGTGACAGCTGCAGGTACACAGTGTCCCGATTGACGCCAATATCTGCTACACCGATTTCAGTGGGCGTCGTATTCTGCGTCTCAAGCGTCGCAAGCGGGGCACACCGGTACGCTGCTATCGAAAAATCATCCTGTTCGTCAATCTTATCTGTTCGGATTTCGCCGCACCACAAATCACCGTATGCCGCGAAGAATAATTCACCATTAGCAGCAAAAGCTAAGGATGAAGGATAAGGATGGCGTCGCAGGCGTACAGGAATCAACTCCGCTGGATCGTTAAACGTGAAGATAGGATGTTCCCGGTCATCCGTTATCACAAAAACGCGCTGCATCTTCGGATCATGCGCAATTCGTCAGAAGCTAACTCCAGTCGGAGCATCGCGCATTTTGGTCAACCGCCCGGATTCTGGTTCAAAGAACCAGATGACTTTGGCTGTTGTACAGAAGAAGCGATTTCTGTGTGTACAGGTGATTCCGCGAAGCCAGTCGGAACTCTCAAGCTGCGTCAACAGAATTTTCCGAGTCGTCTTCTTGTTCAGATCAATTTCTTCTACAGCTGGTTTGGACTCGATGTCGCTGATTACGTAAACTCGTTCATCGTCGCTTGAAAAGACTGCATCGCCGGCGTTGCAGTACGATACGCTGAATAGCAAAGCCAGGACGGCAGCCACGAAGACTGTTCGCTTCTCGCACGCCATGACACAGGATTGACCGTCATGCTGACGGAATACAAGCTGCTTTGCGATGAGCGCAAGCGACTCTACAATAGATTTTGGTGGATCGAAATCTTCTCATCATTTCAACAATCTGTTTTCTCGCGGCAGTCGTGCGTACCGCGGTCGCTCTGCGCGCCGGAGTTTTTCGATCAGGAAGATTTAATTTTCTCGCGATTGGACTGGGCTTTGTTTTTCAAACGGCATTTTTGTCGATCCGCGGTCATGCGCTGGGACGTTGTCCCCTGACGAACCTGTTTGAGGTCTTTATCTTTCTCGCCTGGTCGGTAGCACTAATCTACATGCTGGTTGGCCCAGCCTACCGTCTCTCACTCATGGGCGCGTTCACAGCGCCGCTGGTCGTCCTGCTCCAAGGCTTTGCGTTGTTTGCGCCAATTGATGTTCGTCATCCAGTCAAGGTGCCCGCCAATTCTTCGCTGGAATTTCACGCATCGGTTTCGTTGGTGGCCTATGGCGCCTTCGGACTCGCCTGCATTGCGGCCGTGATGTACCTTGTGCAGGACCGCCAGCTCAAGACACATCAATTGCGTTCGATTTTTTATCACCTGCCGCCACTCACTGATCTCTTCGCGGCAATCACCCGCCTGCTTTGGCTGGGTTTCATTCTATATACCGTCGGGATTGCCAGCGGATTTTTTACGGGGCGACCCCTGCCGCGCGTGCAAGTAGTGGCTGCGATTGCCGTTTGGTTGCTTTATGCAGCGATCCTGCAAGGCCGGTATTTTCGGCGAATCGCGCCAAAGCGAGTTGCGGCGCTTTGCATTATCGGATTTAGCGCAGCTTTGACGCTTCTCTGGGGAATCACTTTCTCGGCGCAAACGCACTCCCTCCCATGAATCTTTTCTGCGTCGGCCTCAGTCATCACACTGCAAATGTAGAAACGCGAGAACGTTTCGCCGGCGCTGGCGCGGAATGTACTCTTCGCGCCGCAGGCTGTGCGGAAGCATTGGTGCTCGCCACCTGTAACCGCGTGGAAGTCTATGGCGCGTCAGAGAAGCGCGTGTCAACGGATGAGATTGCTCAATGCCTATTGCAAAACGGTGAGGTCAGTGACCGCGGCCACAGTAGAGCGTTGCCGTTTTACCGCTACGAAGCTGAAAAGTGCGTACAACATCTGTTCCGGGTCGCTTCCGGACTCGATTCGATGGTCGTAGGCGAGACAGAAATTCTCGGACAAACAAAAAAGGCTTATCAATCTGCGCGCGCCGCTGGCGCGGTTGGTCCCTGTCTTCATCGGTTATTTCAACGCGGCTTTCGAGTAGCGAAGCAGGTCCGCACGCACACCGAAATTACGCGTGGGTCGGTGTCAGTTGGCTCCGTTGCGGTTGATCTGGCTCAGAAAATTTTTGGTGAACTTGGCAATTGCACAGTCTTGGTTTTGGGAGCCGGTGAAACGAGCGAGCGCACAGCACGCGCGCTCATTTCCCGAGGTGTCAGCGATCTGCGCGTGAGCAATCGCTCAAATGATCGCGCCCAGGAGTTGGCACAACGAGTAGGTCGCCAGGCCGTCCCGTTCGATAAGTGGCCACAGCAATGCCGCGAGATCGATATCCTGATTACATCCACTTCTTCGGAAACTCCGTTACTGACCCCCGCAAATCTGGAACCCATGTTGGCCAATCGCGTCGATCGTCCGCTCTTCATCATCGATATCGCCGTTCCGCGCGATGTCGATCCCGCCGTGAACGAAATGGAAGGCGTGTATCTTTACGATATCGATGCATTGCGGTCTGTAGCGGAGCAGTCGTTAGCAGTCCGCCGGCAGCAAATAGCTTCAGCCGAAGCGATCATTGCCGAACATGTCGCAGATTTCCTCGAGAAAATTTCGTACGAACTGAATCGCGTCTCGCGGATCACCGGGCATCCATCGGTCGCTGACAGTTCATTACACGCTTCGCAGCTGTAGGGAAGCCGGCAACTTCCCCTAGCCACTATCGCGAACTAAATTCCCGCGATGACAAGAAAAATCATCCTGGGCACGCGCGGCAGCGAGCTGGCTCGTGCGCAAGCCCGGTTGGTTGAAGAAGCAATTCAAGCGGCGCAACCGGACACAAAAATCGAAATAAAAATCATCACGACACGAGGCGACAAAGCCAGGCTTCTTGAGCGTCAAGCTGGTCGCAAAGGATTGTTCACAGCAGAAATCGAGCGGGCCCTTCTTGACGGCCACGTCGATGTCGCGGTCCACAGTGCAAAAGATCTTCCGAGTGAAATAAACCCGGACGCAGAAATTGCTGCGGTTCTTCCTCGCGGACCGATGGATGACGTGCTGGTCTCGAAACATCCGGACGGTTTCGCTTCGTTGCCGCAGAGCGCCACTGTCGCCACAGGCAGTGTGAGAAGGAAACGCCAATTGCTGTGGAAGCGCGCAGATCTCAAATTCGTCGACCTTCGCGGAAACGTTCCAACGCGATTGCGCAAACTGACCGATAACAATTGGGACGCCATCGTGCTGGCTCGCGCGGGACTTGCACGGCTCAGCCTATCGCCGGTTCATCACGAGATCAGCTTCGAGGGCAGACAATTGTCCCTTGAAATCATTCCACCCGAAGTTTTTTTGCCTGCAGGCGGTCAGGGAATCATTGCGCTCCAAGTTCGTGCTAATGATGAAACCATGAAGGCGATCGTCGATCTCGTGAACGATCACAAGACATTGCTTTGTTTGCGAGCAGAGCGAGAGTTTCTGCGTTTGTTGCACGGCGACTGCAATTGTCCGGTTGGCGTGCTGGCGACAATTGAGGGCGACAAGATGAAACTGAGGGCTCAATTGTTTACCGATCTATCAGCAGCACCACGGGAGGCTGAAGTGGAAGGCACTCATAATGAGCGTGAACGTCTGGCTGTGCTGCTATTGAGTCGATTGCAAGCACCAGCCTCCGAGCAAGGCTACGGCTTGGCAGATGAGCATGACTAAGAATGGAAAGGTTTATTTGGTTGGGGCGGGGCCGGGCGATCTCGGCTTGATAACATTACGTGCCAAGGAGCGCATCGAGAATGCGGACGTGATCATTTACGATCACCTTGTAAATCCCGAGACGCTCGCCTGGGCGCGGGACGACGCTGAAATCATTTATGTCGGCAAAACGCCTGGCGAATCGCGAAGCAACCAGAATGAAATTAACGCACTACTGATCGAGAAAGCGCACGAAGGGAAGCAGGTCGTTCGGTTGAAGGGCGGGGATCCCTTCGTGTTTGGTCGAGGCGCTGAAGAAGCGCAGGCGATCGCCGATGCGGGTATTCCATTCGAAATTGTGCCTGGAATCACCTCGTCCATCGCCGGGCCGGCTTATGCAGGCATTCCCGTGACGCATCGGGCGCACAATTCACACGTGACATTCTTTACGGGACACGAAGATCCGGCGAAGACAGAAAGTGCAATCGATTACGCGGCGCTGGCGAAACTTGGCGGGACCCAAGTAATGTTGATGGGCGTGGAACGCCTCGGGTCGATCACGAGCGAAATGATGAAGCACGGTGTGCGCGGCGATTTGCCGGTAGCGCTTGTTCGCTGGGCGACTACTGGGCAACAAGAAACGCTTACCGGCACACTTCGCGATATTGCCCAGAAGGCAGCTGCGAATAGTTTTGCGGCGCCTGCGGTCGCAGTATTTGGAGAAGTTGTCGCGTTGCGAGACAAGCTCAATTGGTACGAAAAGCGGCCGCTCCTCGGGAAGAGAATTGTCGTTACGCGAACGAGAAAACAAGCCAGCGTGTTAAGCAGCAAGCTGCGCTCGTTGGGTGCTGACGTTATCGAACTGCCCACCATTCGCATCGAGCCGCCGACTGATTTACGCGAGTTCGCGGAACTTGTGCAGGACGCGCACATTTATGATTGGATCGTGTTTACCAGCGCAAACGGCGTTGACGCTTTTTTCAATATTTTCTTCAAACTATACGATGATGCGCGCGAGATCGGCGGCGCCCGGATTGCCGCGATCGGCCCGGCTACGGCTCAACGGGTGAAAGACTTTCATCTGCATGTCGATCTTCAGCCGAAAGAATTCGTTGCTGAGGACGTCGTGCGGGAATTCAAAAAGCAGGGGAGCATCGAAAATTTGAAGATTCTTTTGGTGCGCGCGGAAAAAGCGCGGGACGTGCTTTCAAAGGGGCTCTCAGTCCTGGGAGCAATCGTGGACGAAGCATTCGCATATCGGACCGTGCCCGAGACGCGCGATACGAGCGGGGCGCGGCAACAACTAGCGAAGGAAGGGGCCGATTTAATTACATTCACCAGTTCTTCAACCGTGGAAAATTTTCTCGCCCTGGGGCTGCCCTGGCCGAAAGGAATGCAAGTTGCCAGCATTGGCCCAATCACGTCGCAGACCGCGCGCGACAATGATTTGGAGATCGAAGTCGAAGCAAAGCGCCACGACATTGACGGTTTGGTAGAAGCCATCGGCGACTTCTTTGCCGGGAAGGCTGCTACGAAAAGTAAAAGTTGAATGGTTAAAAAGTTAAATTGGGCATCCGAAATGGCTTTACCCAAACAACCCTTTAACTTTGTAACATTTAACTTTTAAATTCTGTGGCGCTTAGGGATTGAAGCGGAACTTGGTTCGACCGCGCTTGGCGTTGGCTTTGGCTTTGCGGCGGTGCTTCTGCGAAGGCGTCTCGAAGGCGCGCAAACGGCGGACCTCCTCGAGAATGCCCTCGGCATCCAGCTTGTTCTTCAGCCGCTTCAGCGCGCGATCGACGGGCTCACCTTTGCGAACGATCACTTCTGGCATCAATAATCACTCCTGACTTTAGCGATAGACTCCTAATCGGCGAGCGGGAGCCTACTCGGGCCCGGTGGCCCCGTCAAATCTGCTCGGAAAAGCGCCTCCGGGGCTCGCTCCTGGCGCCTAAAGCGGCTCAGCGTTGGGCAAGAGGATTGGCTGCTGTTGCTTTTTCGGTGATCTCGCGCCGCAGGGCCGTAGCGCCGCCGCCGCGGGCCCGCGTCCACCACAGCACAATCGGTGAGGCGATAAAAATGGAGGAGTAAGTGCCGACAATCACGCCAATAATGATGGCGAGCGAGAAATCCCGCAGCACCGCGCCGCCGAAGAAAAACAAGCAAAGAATCGGGATAAGCGTCACGGTGCTTGTAAGAATGGTGCGGCTCAGCGTCTGGTTGATGCTCGAGTTCATAATTTCCTCGATGGTCCCCCGCCTTCCGCTGGCGAGACCTTCCCGGATCCGGTCGTAAACGACAATCGTATCATTAATGGAATAGCCGGCGATGGTCAGCACAGCGCCAATCATTGTGAGAGTAAGTTCGTGCCCGAGAAGCGAGAACATGCCAACGGTCATGAGCACGTCGTGCAACAAGGCGACAATCGCCCCCACGGCAAAAGCAAGCTCGAAGCGAAACGTTACGAAAATCAAAATACCCAGAATGCCCAGTCCGAGCGCGATTAACGAATTTTTCGCCAGCTCACCGCCTACGAGCGCACCGACGCGTTCCGAGCCTTCCACCCTAAAGCCAGAGCTTGGCAACGTCTGCATAACTTGCTTTTCCACCTTGTCGCTGGTGTTCAGTGGCGTACGGATGGTGATGTAACTCCTGCCGACTTGCGTCGATTCCTGAATGGAAGCGTCAGCAAGTCCAATCGGCTTGAGCGCACCGCGCACCTGCCCTATATCGATTTTGCTAGGTGCGCTTAAGGTAATCAGATCGCCGCCGCGAAAATCGACGCCGAAGTTGCGGTCGCCACGCTGATAAAAGGCGAACCCGCCGGCCAGGAGCAGCGCGAGCGAACACATGCACGCGATAAAGCCTTTGCCGAGGAAATTGATGTTTTGCGCTGAAATCAAGTGCAACATCGAGATGCGTTTCAGTCTCCCCGTATCAACGAGCCAGCCGAGACAGTTCCGCCCCACGATGAGGGCTGTGAACAAAGATGCCAAAATGCCAAGCGTAAGTGCAATGGCGAAGCCTCTCACCGGGCCGCTTGCCTTCCAAAACAGAATCGCCGCAGTGATCAGCGTCGTGACGTTGGCATCGAAAATGGAGCTGAAAGCTTTGTCGTAGGCCGTGTTTAGCGCGACCTTGAGTGATTTCCCGAGGGCCATTTCTTCCCGCAATCGTTCGTAAATAAGCACGTTTGCGTCTACTGAAAGGCCAATCGTCAAAATGATGCCCGCAATGCCCGGCAATGTGAGGACGAAGTGAAACATTGTCAGGGCGCCGACGAGCAAAATGAGATTGATGATCAGCGCGAGATTTGCGACGAGACCGGGAATTTTGTAGTAGATGCCTACGCAAACGAGCGTGATGGCCAGTCCAACCAAGCCGGCAAGAATGCTCGCGCGGATCGAATCCAGCCCGAGAGTAGGCGAGACGCTGCGTTCTTCCTCAATGCTTACTGGAGTCTGCAGCGGATTCTCAAGCACGCTAGCCAACCCGCGCGCCTCTTCCTCAGTGAATCTTCCCGTGATTTGCGCGTCGCCGCCATAAATGGCGTCTTGAATCACCGGCGCAGATTGAATGACCCCATCAAGCACGATCGCAAAGCGATGATGAACGTGCGCGGCCGTGATATTGCCAAATTGTTTGGCGCCTTCACTGTCGAACCGCAAGTGAACTACCCAACCGTCTCGCTCGTAGGAAGCGCCTGCGCTCGAAACACGCTCGCCGGACAAGTCGGCTTTCTTTTTTACCAGCAACCGCTCTTCCCTCGGCTCTTGCTTGGTGCCCGCAACGCTCTCGCCGAACTCGTTCGCCATCGGTGCGCCTTCCGCTGCGAGCTTGTGAACTTCGATGCGGTACTCTGGCGGAATCACTTCCTTCCCTTCGTCGATCGCTTTCAACCGTTCGCCATTATCGGGATAAACCAGACGGAACTCGAGCTTGGCTACCCGCGAGAGCTGGTCGCGCGCTTCCTGAATCTTGGCGGTGTCGAGGCCGGGAATCTGCACGAGAATGCGATCATTCGCCACAGGACTGATTATCGGTTCGCTGACTCCAAAAACGTCAATTCGCTTGCGAATGACCTCTACTGCCTGGTCGAGCATTCCCTTGGTGACTTCTTTGTCGCCACCTTTCAGCCGAATGAGGAAGGATGTGCCACCTTGAATGTCGAGGCCGAGCGCGATCTTCTTCTGCGGTGGCCAAATAGTGGCAATGCTGGAGACGACAAGCAACAGCATGAGCGTCATGGTCAGCAGGCGTTTCCGCGGCCCTTGATCGGTGGCGAAATACCATCCGAAGAGAACGAGCACCGCGAGTCCGAGAAGAAATGTGAGCGCGGGGGTCATTGGATTGCGGACTGCGGATTGCGGATTGCGGATTGGCTCATCTCTTTAACGCTTTAACGCTTCAATGCTTCAACGAGTCAATGATTTAACAAATCAACTCTCTTTCAGCACCGTCGCGATGGCCGATTTTTCCATCTCGATCTTCACGTTGTCGGCTACTTTCACCAGGACGGTATTTTCCTTCACATTCGAGATTAAACCGTGAATGCCGGCATTGGTCACGACCCGGTCCCCGGTTTTCAAACTCGAAATTAACTGCTGTTGCTGTTGCTGCCGCTTTTTTTGCGGCCGGATCATCACAAAGTACATGATGATGAAAATGAAAATTAGCGGCACAAAAAATGAACCAATGCCACCACCCGGCATCTGTTGAGGAGCCGCGCTTTGCGCCTGAGCAAGAAACGTCTGGAACATATTTAGAATTGGAGAGCGCACCTTAAACGCGAAAGCGCTCCCTGCAATCGTTCTTTCGCGTCACTCGGACTATCAAAACCGATCGGCAGCAGGAGAAATCTGCACCGGAAAGATTCAAGGCGCCTTCGCTTGATGAAAAATCCACGAGGCGTGCTAATCTTTGTTCGCCGATAAACGGGGGTATAGCTCAGTTGGTAGAGCGTCTCGTTCGCAACGAGTACTGATCGATTTCGCTCACTTTCGCTCACCTGCTCTTGAGTGCTCTTTCATAGGTAAAATCGTCAAGTGGGCTGTATCTCAAATGCGCCCAAATATGCTCAAAAAATTCCGTCGGTGTACAAATTGGCGTACAAAGAGCGACGTCAATAAAATCGCGCCTGAATCGCGCGTTTAACTGCGTTAGAATCGTTTCTGACATTGAGTCAATGAAGGGTGGCAAACGCCCAAAGAGCAGAAATTTCATCACAGCGTCTATGTGGTCCTGCTTGACGACGCTGTTGCTAAGCCCCCATCCATTTTACGCGCCAATCCAACGCGTGATCGGTTGAAACCGTGCGTGTCAAATCCGATGCCGTTTGAGGCAGCGGTGCAGATGGAAATCGAATTGGCTGAAGATTTGAGAGCCCAAGGGTATATCGTAACCGGAGGAAGATAGGTCGCGGGTTCGTAGCCGTTCTTGTGATTTTCCAATCGGTGATCGACTGGTAATCCAGTCATTCCGACATGAGATGTTCGTAAAGCTGTGGCATTAATCGAATCCCATATTTTTTCACGACCCAAGCTGATTTGTTATTCCCGCCCCCGCCTCCAATCAAGCCGCTGCGGCCGTGATCGTAGCAAAAATGAAGCAAACCGGCTGCTTGCTCGCACCCTACTTTTCAGGTTCGAGCCCCGTACGCTCCGCTCTCGTAAATCGAGAGCCAAGTGGCATTTCGCAACAAATTCACAACAGATTTCCCACTCAACGGGATCGCCTTGCGAGTGGTATTACCTCCGACGAACTCACTAAAGTTTATGGCTATGGAGTCGAAAACCACCGTGGACTTGCTGAAATTTTTGCTATCAACGGAGAAGAACTGTCTGGACGCGCTTTTTTAATATGCAACTCTATCGATACAAAGCTCGGAAAGATAAATTCGCCGAGCTTCCAAAAAGCGAAAAACTCTTCGTGCTTCGCGTTTCGCAAATCCATAACGATCTACGTCACATTCATCATCTCGTTTCGACGGCAAATAACGGAGCAAAAAAATTATCGGGAGTGGAGCGTCAAATTGCGCTTCACCAGTTTCTTTTTGCGGTGAAGCTTTGGTGCGGAACTCTCAGGGAAGCCAGTGATGTCATCGAGAGTGCTTGGCAACACAGCAACTTACACAGGAAATTTGATGCGGCGTTAGGAGACGACGCGAAGGCAGCTTTGAGGGAGTTCAGGAATTACTTCTCGAAGCGAAATTGCATTAAACAGATCCGTAATAAGTTCGCTTTTCATTATGACGCAGATGCAATTGCTGCACAGTTGCAACGCTTAACCCTAGATGACGGATACGAGGTCCTAGGCGGGGAAAGACGCGGTAATATCTTCTACAGTTCCGCTGAAACGTTTAGGACCGTTGCCCTCCTCGACGTGGCTAGCTTTGGCAACACTTGCGCGGGTTTTGGCGACCTATTCGATGAGATGAATGCGGTGCACCATCAATTCATGACGTTTTCTGAAGCAGCTTTAGTCGCGATTGTAAGGCAATGCGGGCTCCGCCGTGAACAAATTACGTCAACGTCAATTGTCGATCTGGAAAGGGTCGAGCCGATCATATTTGTCGATGAAGACGCGATAGCGCGGTCCGTAGAAAAGTTCTACCGGCCTGCTAAGTAACTCCTCGAGTTTGCAGTTTTCGAGTCCGTTTTTCACGCTTTACGGCTCACGGTGCTCTGCGATTAAATATCGGTATGCCCCTCGTTAAATGCGCTGAATGCCAGCATCCGGTATCCACGGCTGCCGCGACATGTCCAAACTGCGGTGCGCCTGTTAAACCCAAAGCTAGCTACTTGCCTGTAGGCGTCGCCTTGATCGTGGTTGGACTTGTTGCCGCTGTCGTCATTTTTGCGTCTATTCAGAATCATCAAACCCAACGCGCGAAAGAAAAGCTTGACGACGCGATACAGCGCGGGGCTGCGTACGTCCGGGTTTTAAATTTGACTCCTAAGCCAACCCTCGCGATTAAACGAGAACGCGATCACGCCGCCGAACCGTCGCCCGTGGCTGCTGCTCCACCCCCGCCCCCTCCGCAGGCGCAGAGATACAGAACCGCAGTGCTAAAACGCCCGACCACGTTTCAGCTTCCGTCCGGCAACGTCACGCTTCCCCGCGGCAGCCAGCTCGAGTTCGTATCGCGCGACGAGTTGGAAGTCCGCGTCCGCTATCGTGGCCACCAGCAATCCATCCGAGCTTCCGACGTCGATCTTAGATGAGTGTTCATGCACGTTTACAAAGTCCGCCCACACAACGATAAACGCGGCGTTGATCTCATCTCGGACGGGCCTGCTTATTGTGCTCGGGCGATTCAAACGGAACAAGAGGAGGAACCATCATGGCAAGTGATCGTGCTCGCGGCATCGCGCTAGCAACATTCGCGGCTGTAATCGTTGGAATCGTGCTGACTCTCGTATTGCAAGATGGAAAATCGACGTTGAAAGGCGGGAGTGGCCGCCGCGTGATTCGAGCGGGTCCAAACACGGGAGGACTTCCCTATACCCCGGGCATCCTTGTCGGCAACACTCTCTATTTGGCGGGTACCATTGGAGAGGATGCAACCAATAACCTCGTTCCCGGTGGAATCGAAGCCGAAACGCGCCAAGCCCTCGCCAATTTGGGCGCAGTTCTGAAGGCAGCCTGAATGAGTTTCCAAGACGTCACTTCCGTGACCGTGTACATCACAAGCTTCGATGACTCCGACAAATTCAATGCGGTTTACCGGGAGGTCTTTTCGACTGATCCACCGGCCAGGACCACCGTGCACGTAGCTGCGCTGATTCGTGGGGCAAGGGTTGAATTACAGATGATCGCTGCCAAACCCTGATCGTTGGCGTAACGAGCCAGAACACGCCGCTGCGTTCCAGCATTATTCGCTTAGTAGGTGGATACAAACCGCCCTTTCCAATTCTAAAAAAGCGGTCAGCTTTTGATCCGCTCGCACGACGAAACGCTTCCCATCGTTGCGATGTGCGTCAGCAATCCAGATTGTTCGCCCCTCGCTATCTAAAGCCGAGACGCAGCCCCAACTCCATCCAGCTTTGCTGAGGTTGTCAGCGATGATTTCCCAGTATCGCACCCGAAAATGATCATGATCTCGCCGCAGAGAGCCTTGATAGCTAGAAAGACAACTCGTTATCGCCTTCGTTGCCTTCCTGGACGCTGGTGCCAGGATCAACGCGGATTAGCAGTGCCCCTGGATCCAAGCCGGGCTGAGAAGTCCCGGGTTCTGTAAAGCAGCCCTGCACTGTCGCTGGGGCACCATTGATTTCGACGCTCGGGTTTGAGATCACGCGAATCGAAGACGCGCGTCCGTTGTAGTTGTCTTGCCGCACCAGCGGCGTATTGGATGGGAATGAAGATACCGCTAACGTTGCGAGCGTAACCGGGGAGCTGGGGTTAGTATTATCGATTAGCTGCACATCAAACGGCGCGTTGACGGATTCGATATTTACACCCCTAACCCCCCAGGTGAGCGGCGGCACTGGGACAGTGGTCACCGTATCAAGTGGCAAGTTGCCACAGAAGAAACTATCAACAGCGAACATGGATCCACGCGACGTGGTTACTTCAGAACTCAGCGGACGTGTAAGCGCTGACGGGGCTAGCGAAGGTATAAGGTTAACACCGGCTTCACCGGTAGGAATCGGTGGCACCGATCCTGGTACTCGCGCAGTAATGATAAGGGTTTTACGTGGTTGGCTCCACCAGAAAAGGGGGCCGCTGCTCGTGGTCTCGTGGGTGACCTTAAACTGGTAGTCAATCACTTCTCCCTCTCGGAATGGGTTAGATGGGTGGCTAGCAAATTGGAACGTCACGTCGAATGGCTGAGTGGTGGGCAGGGTGTGCGTTAGTATGGGAGGCATTCGATAGGATGTCGGCCCACTATTGTATAAAAGGTGCACGTCGTGTTCCAGGCTCGCACGCCGTCCAAATTCAAGCATCACTTCCGTTACTGGAAACTGATTCGGAACAATATGGGCCCTGACAGTTGGCGGACCGTTTGCAGAGGTTCTCTCTGCTCCTATCGTTATCGTCGGCCGCGGATGATTCGGCGTATTCGGGGGGCAACTAGCCAAGGTGATCGCGAGAAGTAGCACAACGGGGGATAGTGGATTCATTCCTCTGAGGATGGCGGGAATCAGCCGGGTTAGTCAACGTAAATCTTACATCTCAAGCCGATTCCGGATTCGACGGAGCGCTGAAATTTCTCGACATCCTCGCCGATGTCTTCAAAGGCCGCGACTGTGGCCGCAACAATCCCGTCAGGTTCTACGCAGAACACCGTGGCGTTTTTGTATTCTTTCCCGTCAATCGTTTCGGACTAACTCGGTACTATACAATCGTCGTAACCGCTGACGTTGGTGATTTTCCTTTATCGCCGCCACTACCAAAACTTATCCGATACAAAGGACGCGGCGGCTTTGTCACGCCGGATCTTTCTCCGATGGATCGTCAGCGATACGCGGGCTCGCGTCCAAGAGTGCCACACGCTCGGCTAAAATGCTCTTTCGGGGTCCTTCTGAGGGTCCCACCGGCGGCGGGGTCATTCCGACTGTCGTTTTTCGATAGGTGATCGACCGCTCTTATGCTCCACAACAAGACGCCCCGATTTTACCTATGAAAATCGGGCTCTCGAGTTGAGCATTTTCGCGGCTTTGAGCAATTCGGCGGGTTTCCCTTTCAAGGAACACTAATTGCTGGAATTCTCAGAGACTCCGGGAAGTCCCGGAATTGACGGCGCGAGCCGCGCGGGCAGCTTCCAGTTGACAGCGTTGCATGGTTGTAATGTCTCTAGTTTCGGAACCGAAAAGAATTTTGAGCGTGAGTCGAGTTAGGCGGCGCTGGACCGGTTCTCGCCCAGCGCTCTCTCTAACGAATGTTCTCATCTGTTGTGATCTGATTTGGCGCTGCTGACCCTCCGCGCAGGCTCGTTACGAATGCCATCGAGAACGCGCCAGACTTAGGATTGCGAAATCATCGATTTCAGAGCGTCGCTTTTCATTTTCAGAGCGAACGCGTTTTACGAAGGGAAAACAGGTTTTTCGTGTGAAATCGTCGCGATCGCGAATGGTGAGTAGAATGCGCCTCCTTCTAGCACAAATTCTAGCACACGATTTTTATTCCTGTTGTGAATGGCAAAAATTACCCAAGAAGGTAGCGTCGTAGAAGACTTTGAGTTTGCTTGCTTCGGTCGTATTTCCTGTAAGCTTTTCGAAGAGGCCTGTCGATCATGCGATTGCTGCGGAACGAGTGTGGCCCTGATCGAAGAGTCTTTTCGGGAACGCTTGTCGCTCGCCTGAAATATATCTGATTCACGATAATGCGGCCACGGGCTGCACCCCCGTCTCCACGTCGGACCTGGGACTGCCAACCAAATCCGTTCTTGAAGGAATATCGCTTCGCATGAGACCTGCCAGAAAGGCGCCGACATGTTGGGCGTGTTGAGTTTTGGCATCACCCTCCATCGAAAAGATCAACACCGTCGCATACCGGGCCAATTCCTTGCAACCATCGAAAATTCAGGAGCGCTGAGCTAGAAGCGTCGCGTTTCCGCGTCCATGTCGATTTTGCGCGCCCTCCCTTTGTAAGGTTCCAAACGGTTGCCTCGACATATGATTGTGGGAATCAAAACCGAGCGGGCGAATTTACATCCATCGCTGGTTTGATAGCCGAAGGCAGGGATAGTGTAATGCCAGAAGAACCATACAATCCGTCGCCGATCGGCAACCCGTCAGTTTTGGCGCGAAGAAATTGGTGGCAAACCATGCTCGTCAAACTCATCGGCAAATATACGCCCAAATGCCGGGAAATGGTCCGGATTTTGTCTCAATCAATGGACGAACCGATGCCGTTAATCGTGCGAATTAAGAAAAGAATTCATTTCCTGATCTGCTGCTGGTGCCAGCGTTACGAAGAGCATCTGCATTATATTCGGAAGACCGTCCGTCGATTTCCAGAGCACGCTGACGAAGCCTCCGGCGCCTCGTTCCCGCCTGAAGCAAAGCAACGGATTAAGCAAAAGCTCGCTGAGAACGTCCGCTGATTGCGGCCGCTCTAGCCGGCACCCTTGATGCCGGCCTTCAATTATTTTCTCGTCGGCGCGTGGCGGCGCCGCTTAGGGAACACAAATTTTCCACCCTTCGGAAGATTTTTGGCGCGA
>WNFX01001079.1_pt1 | contig 33706 bp, 29 predicted proteins | sample 5400111 | NCBI WGS metagenome assembly WNFX01 (sample SAMN13153363, study PRJNA577476) | soil metagenome | isolation source: 40 cm soil or saprolite under grassland replicate 1 | place: USA:California | collected 2016-06-15 | reverse complement strand
GCGCAACAATCTGGTGCTGGCGCCCCTCAACGTCGTGCTGTTCTCCGACGGCGAGCCGGACTTCCCGGGCGCCGGCCGCATGTCCCTCGATGATCGTAACAAGCGCGTGGACATGAGCCCGCTCGAGTACCTGTCGCGCAATGTGACCGTGCGGCTGCTGTACGCCGACCCGCCCATCGCCCAGTTGTGGGAGAACAAGGTGCCGCGAAAGCGGGTGCGCCTGTGGACTCAGGACTCGGAGGTCATGAAAGGGTGGCGGCGCCACGTGGTGGACGGCGCGCCGATGGTGCGGCAGGATTCGCTCTGGTCCTGGGTGGACAAGGTTGTGGATGTGCGTGTGCGACGGGAGCGGGTGCTTTGAACCTGAGCGGTAAGCGGTGAGCGGTAAGCGGTAAGCGGTGAGCGGTGAGCGGTACCTACGATCAACACCGCTCACCCCTCACCGCTCACGCTCTAGCAGTATCTGTCGAACGCCGCCGTCAGGTCGGCCGCGATGTCCTGGGCCGGCCGGCCCTCGATGTTCTTCCGCTCGATTCCGCTCGAGCATGTAGACCAACGCGCCGTCCTTGAAGAGCGCCATCTGTGGTGAAGACGGCGCGTAGCCCGTGAAGTAGCTCCGGGCGCGCGCGGTCGCGTCGGCGTCCTGTCCCGCGAAGACCGTGAGCAACCGGGCGGGCCGGCGCGCATGCTGGAGTGCGAGCGTCGCCGCGGGGCGCGCATTCCGGGCCGCACACCCGCAGACCGAGTTCACGACGACGAGCGTCGTGTGCTGTGTGGTCCCCAGCACCTGGTCAACCTCTGCGGGCGTACGGAGCTCCTGGAACCCGATGCGGGTGAGCTCCTCGCGCATCGGCTGCACGAGGCGGGGGTCGTAAAGGGGAACGTTCAAGCCGGCCATTGATTCCTCGGGTCGAATGAGGCTTCGTTTGAATCATATATAACGACAAGGAGCAGGGAGCCGGGAGCCGGGAGCAGTCGCGCTCCTGGAGAGTACCGCTCCCTGCTCCCTGCTCCCCGCTCCCTGCTCCGGACCTTCTCCATGCGCGTCCTGATCGTCGAAGACGACCCCGAGCTGGCCGGCTTGCTGCGTGACGGCCTGCGCGCGCAGCGCATCGATCCGACCCTGGCGGCGACGTTCGCCGAAGGCCGCGACCGGGCGCAGGGGGGTTCGTTTGATGTGATCATTCTGGACGTTCGGCTACCCGGGGGTACCGGCTTCGAGCTGTGCGGGGAGCTCAGGCGCGGCGGCAGCTCGACACCGGTCCTGATGCTGACGGCGCTCGATGCCCTGGACGACCGGGTGCGGGGGCTCGAGGTCGGAGCGGACGACTATCTCACGAAACCGTTCGCGTTCCGGGAGCTCGTGGCGCGCCTCAAGGCCCTGGCGCGCCGCCGGCCCGCCCTGTCTCCGGCCCGCTACCGGGTTGCCGACCTCGAGGTCGACCTCGGGACCCGCCAGGTGCATCGCCGCAGCCGGCCGATCACGCTCAGCGCCAAAGAGTTCGCCTTGTTGGAGCTGTTCGTCCTCAACCAGGGGCGGGTGCTCGACCGCGCGACCATCACCACGCACGTGTGGGACGACAACCACGACCCGTTCGACAACTTGCTCGAGGTGCTGGTCGGGCGATTGCGGCGCAAGATCGACGACGGCTTCGAGACCAAGCTGATTACGACGCTGCGCGGCGCGGGTTATCGGTTCGGCGCGTGAAACACCACGCCGTGAACCCGCTCGCGCGTCTGCGGCTGCAGCTGACGGCGTGGTATGCCGGGGTGTTCACGCTGGTGCTCGCGCTGCTGGGCGCCGGCCTGTTCCTCACGATCCGACACCAGATGTCCAGGCATGTCGACAAATCGCTCGGCGCCGCGGCGGGTGCCCTGCAACAGGCCGCTCGCATCCGTGAGACCGAGCGGGCGAGCGCCCATGGAGCCGTGGTCGATGCGGTGGACGAGCTGCATATCCCCGAGCGGTCGCTCTACCTGCTCGACGAGGAAGGGCGTGCCATCAAGCCGGCGGCAGTCGCGGCGTGGATCCGGGAGGCGGCGCGGGAGGCCGTCCAGTCGCAGTACGGGTACCGGAACCTCAATGCCCCGGACGGCCGGGAGTTGCGGATCTATGCCGAGCGGTTCACCGGGACGACGGGGGCGCCGTACATCGCCGCCGTCGTCGCCGACCGCATCGAGCTCGAGGACGAGTATGCCTCGTTGATCAAGACCTTCGGGGCCGCGGCCCTCGCGGGACTGCTCCTCATCGCCGGGGGGGGCTACATCTTGGTCCGTAAATCCACGGCGCCGATCGAGCGGTCGATGGATCAGATGCGCCGCTTCATGGCCGACGCCGCGCATGAGCTGCGCACGCCCATCACCATTCTCCGGACGCGCGCCGAAGTGGCCCTCGCCCAGGAGCGGGAAACGGCGCGGGACGCGGCGACGTTCCAGGCGATCGAGCGGGAAGCGACCCGCGTGGGCGGCATCGTGGGCGATCTCTTGACCCTCGCCCGCGCGGACAGTGGCGAGCGGCCGGTGGCGCGCGAGCCGCTGTATCTCGACGACATCGCGGCCGGGGCGGTGGACGCCGTGCGGACCCTGGCCACGAGCAAGGGGATCACCTTGGAGGTCGGAGCGTTCGAGGAAGCAAAGATCACGGGGGATGGAGCGCTCGTCCGCCAACTGCTCCTGATCGTCCTCGACAATGCCATCAAGTTCTCGCCCGCCGGGGGTCATGTGCGTCTCAACGTGTCCGTCGAGGACGGCCGGGCGGCGGTGGTTGTGACGGACACCGGCATCGGCATCCCGGCCGAGCAGCTCCCCCACGTGTTCGAGCGCTTCTACCGCGGAGATCCGGCCCGGCGGGAGGCGGACGGGACGGGGCTCGGCCTCGCGATCGCCCGCTGGATTGCCGATGCGCACGACGCCCGGATCGGTATCGAGTCCGCGCCGGGGAGCGGAACGCGGGTGGTCGTTCACTTCCCCGCGGCACATGCCCGTCGCGAGTAGCGTACGTGACGAGCCACCTGCGGTACGAGACGATCCGCACGCGAGTGCGCGGGTAAACCCGCGACTCGGCATGTGTCAGTGAACTGACGCGCCCTGCCGCTTCAGCGGTACCCGCCGAGCCGCGGCTTTAGCCGCGCAGGGCGCGCGACGTGGGGAGCGTGTACTCCCTTCCCCGAATCGCGACGAGCAGCGTCGGCACGGCGAACAGCGTAATCGGTGTGGACAGCGCCAGCCCGCCGATCACGGCGAGGGCGAGCGGGCGCTGCAGCTCGCTTCCCGCGCCGATGCCGAGCGCCAACGGGAGCAGGCCGAACAGGGTGCAGAGCGTGGTCATCAGAATGGGACGGAGCCGCACACGTGCCGCCTCGCGGATCGCGGTCTCGAGCGTCGCTCCCTCGGTGCGCATCCGCAACTTGGTGAAGTCGAGCAGGATGATGCCGTTCTTCACGATCAGGCCGACCAGCAGGATCAGCCCCATGAACGACGAGACGTTGAGCGCGGTGCGCGTGACGAGGAGGAGCGCCATCGCGCCGACAAACGAGAGGGGTGCGGCGAGGAGCACCACGAGGGGCTCCACGAACGACGCGAACTGCACCACCATCACCGCGACCACGCTCGCCGCGGCGAGGCCGAGGACCAGCACGAGCGACCGGAACGCGTCCTGCTGGCTCGCATACTGGCCACCGAGCTCGATCCGGATACCGGTGGGCGGCGGGTTCTTCGCGAGCGCCTCATGCACGTCCGTCATCACGCTCCGTAGGCCGCGGGCACCCAGGTCGGCGGTCATCATGATCATCTGCTGCTGGTTCTCCCGGAGCAGCTCGGACGGGGCGTCCTGCGGCGTGAAGCGGACGAGCGACGCGACGGGGATGGGTGTGTGACGGCCCGGCGCGAGGACGGGGATCGCCCCGAGCCGAAGCGGGTCGAAGCGCACCGAGTCGGGCGCGCGGACGCGGACGCCGATGCTCCGGTCGTCCCGGTAGATTTGGCCCGCTGCGACGCCGAGCAGCGCGCCGCTCACGGCCTGCGTGACGGCCATGGGGGTCAGCCCAACCCGGTTTGCCTCGGCGGCGTCGATGCGCATCGCCATCTCGGCCGTGGGCTCGCTCACACCGCTGAAGAGATCCTCGAGGCCGTCGATGCCCGCCATGGCGGAGTCGAGCCGCGTTCCATAGGTCTCGAGGGCGGCCAGGTCGGGACCGAACAGCTTGATCTCCACGGGGCGGGCGTTGCCGGCGAGGTCGTTGACGACGTCGGAAAGGATCTGGACGAACTCGATCCGCATGCGCGGTAGCGCGACACTCGCCTGCTGCCGGACCTGGTCGATGACGTCGACGATCGACCGGGCGCGCTGGCCGTGCGGCTTGAGCCGGACCACGTAGTCGCCACGGTTCTGCAACGTCGCGAAGAGGCCGAGCTCGGCGCCGGTCCGCCGACTGGTCCCGGCAACCTCCGGTAGCCGCGCGAGGATGCCGTCGATGACGCCCAGCTGACGGTCGGTCTCGGTCAGCGCGGTGCCGCCCGGTGCCCAGTAGTCGAGGACGAACGCTCCCTCGTCCATCTCGGGCAGGAACCCGGTTTCGGCCGCGCGGTACGCGACGTACCCCCCGACGACGAGCACGACGGCGACGACGGCCACGCGCCGCGGATAATGGAGCACGGCCCCGAGCGCGCGGGCGTACAACCCCGCGAGCGCGTCGACGGCGTGCCCGAGCCGATCGAGGACCGTCGGCGCCGTCCCCGGCGGCGGCACCGCGTGCTCCGCGTCGCGCGACGTAAGGTAGCGCTCGCTGAGGAGCGGGATCACCGAGCACGCGAGTCCCAGCGACACGAGCACGGCGATCGTGAGCGTGATCGACAACGCGTGGAAGAACTGGCCGACCACGCCCTGGAGCAGGCCGAGCGGCAGGAACACCACGACGGTCGTCAGCGTGGAGGTCGTGACCGGCCAGAGCAGCTCCTGGATCGCGTCGCGGATGGCCGCGGTCCGGTCGGGGTTCAGGTCGAGGTGACGGACGATATTCTCGGTGATGACTACGGCGTCGTCGATGACGAGGCCGATGGCGATCGCCATCGCGCCGAGGGTCATCAGGTTGAACGTCTGCCCGAGGAGCCACATCAGGAAGATCGTGATGACGAGGGTGAGCGGGATGGACGACGCGCTGACTGCGGTGATCCGACCGCGGCGGAGGAAGAGGAGGAGCACGATAACGGCGAGCGCGGCGCCCACCAGCATGGCGTCGCGGACCGCCTTGACGGCGTCGCGCACGAGCGACGCTTGGTCGTAGACGGGCGTCAGGCGGACGCCGGGGGGTAGCGTGTGCGCCAAGGCGCGGGCGACACCGGCGACGCTGTCCGCGATCGCCAGCGTGTTACCGCCGAGCTGGCGTGTGATGTTCAGCTGCGCAACCGGCCGCCCGTTGCCCGAGATGATGCTCACGCGGTCCTCGGTGCCGGGCGTCACGGTCGCCAAGTCGCGCACCCGGAGCCCGTGCCCGACGACGATGTCGGCGATGTCGTCGGCCGAGTGCGCTTCCGTCGCGCTCACCATCAAGTACTGCCGATAGTCGCGCGGCATGCGCCCAACCGCCGTCACCGTCGTCGCGTCGCGGATTGCCGCCGAGAGGTCGTCGAACGTCATCTCCTGCTGGGCCAGCCGCACCGGGTCGGCAACGACCTCGATCTCGCGCACGTCGCTGCCGAGCACGTCCACCCGCCCGACGCCCGGCACGCGTGAGACGATAGGCTTGATCTGGTATCGCGCGATGTCGTACAACGTGGCCGGGTCGCCGCCCTCGACGTTGTACGAGAGGATCGGGAAGAGCGCCGGCGTCATCCGCTCGACCTGGATGCTCACGCCCGCGGGCAGGTCGGGCACGACCTGGTCGACGCGCGCGCGGTCTCCGTGGTCGGCGAGAAATCCACGTTGATCTCGGTGCCGCCCCGGATGGTGCGGGATCTGACCCGCGTGACGCCGGGGACAATGCTGACGGCTTCCTCGATGGGCCGCGACAGGCTGAACAGCTGCTGGCGCGCGCCGAGCGCGGTCCCGGTGGCGACGATCGTCACGCGTGCGAATTTGAGCTCGGGGTAGATGGCCGAAGGGAGAGTCGAGGCAGCCCACACGCCCGCGATGCTGAGGAGCGCCACGAGCAGATAAACGAAGCGGCGCTGGCGGCTCAAGACGTCGAACAGCGTCACCGGGGTGGAGCGGCAGCTTGGAGAATCTTGGCGCCGTCGGCCACGCCGTACGCGCCATTCGTCACCACGACCTCGCCGGCTTGCAGCCCGAACGCGATCTCGGCCACGGTTTCACTCCGGCCGCCGACCGTGACGGGTCGCACGTGCGCGACCCGCTCGGAATCCACGACGAAGACCTGGAAGCCCTCGCCACCGGCGGCCGGGACGAGCGCGGCGACGGGGACGGTGACGGCGTGCGGCTCGACCGCGGTCACGAGCCGCCCGAACACCGACTCGCCGATCCTCAAGGGACGCTCGGGGCGGCGCAGCCGCACGCGAACCGCCACTGCCCGTGTCAGAGAATCGACCGCGGCCGCGACCCCGGTGACCGCGCCGGGCCCGAGCGGCTCGCCCGTCGCACCCTCACCGACCGTGACCGCGACCGAATCCCCATCGCGGAGCTGCGCGGCCTCGGCGGGCGACACGTTGAACACGACGTCGAGCGCCCCCGGGTCGGCGATCTGGACGAGCGGCTGGGTCGCGTCGACCGAGGCGCCCAGCACGGCGCTCATACGCGTGACGACGCCCGACAGCGGGGCGCGCAGCGTGGCGAGCTGCTGCGCCCGGCGCGCAGTGATCGCGGCGACCTGAGCCTGCGCCAGCTCGGACGCCGCCTGGTCCGAGTCTTTCTGCGGCAGGATTCCCGCCTGAACCAGCCGCACCGCACGCGCGTAGGTGCGCTGCGCCGTCTCGAGCGCGGTGGCGGCACTCTGGGCGGCGGCATCGAACGGCGCCCGCTCGAACTCGATCAGCGTGTCGCCCTCGGCGACCCGCTGCCCCGGGACGACGAGGATGCGCGCCACCCGGGTCGGTCCCGGGGCCGCGAGCTCCGCGAAGCGCCCTGGGCGGGGCGTCACGGTGCCGATGGCGCGCACGACGCGCGCGAACGGCTGCTCGCTCGCGACCGCCGTCTGCGCCGTCACGGTGGCTTGGGCGGCCGACTCGGCATCATCGGCGGCGCGGGCGCGGCAGGCGGCGGCAACGCCGACGACAAGCCACGCGAGCAGGCGTCTCACGACTCAGCCGCGGAGACGGTGACCAGGCGCACGACGCCGGCCGCGTCGTTCGCCGTGGCGACATCGTCGATGTAGCGGCCCAGCGCCTCGCGTGCGTTGCGGTGCGCCTCGAGCACGTTGGCGAGGGGGATGGCGCCCTCGGCATACGCTTGCAACGACATCGCGGCGACGCGGTCGGCGCTCGCGAGCAGCCGCCGGTCGCGCTCCAGGCGCGCCAGGACGGCCGCGAAGCGGCGACGCGCGCGTGCGACGTCCGCCGCGGATTCCCGGCGGGTCAGGTCGAGGTTCGCCTGCGCGCGGTCGCGCGCCGCCCGCGCCTGCCCGATCTCGCCGCCGTTTCGGTTGAAGAGCGGCAGCGCGAGCGCCAGCCCGACCGTCGGCAGCACGCCCTGGGCGGGCTCCGCCGGATCGCCGCGCTCCACCCCCAGCTGGAGACTCGGCGCCGGGATCACGCTGCGGTGCGCGAGCGTGAGACTGCGGTCCTCGGCGCGCAGGGTCGCCACCGCTGCCGCGACACGCAGCGGCTCGCCTGCGGGATCCGGTGCACCGCCCGGGGGCGGCACCAGCGAGTCGGCCAGGGTGATGGTGGCCGTCTCGGCCGGAAGACCTATCGCGAGCTGCACAGCGAGCAGCCCGTCCAGCGCGGCGAGCGAATCGTCGACCGCGACGTTCTCCATCTGGCCTGCGTTCACCTCGGCGAGCCGCACGTCCAGCTCGCTCACGTCGCCCACCTCGCGGCGCAGCCGGGCCATCGTGAGCAGGCTGTCGGCGTCACGCGCGTTACGGCGCGACAGCCGCGCATGCGCCGTCGCGGCAAGGGCCCGCGTGTAGGTGGTGTCGACGTCGAAGCGGATGGCGGCGCGCTCGAACGCGAATCCGAACCCCGTCGCGTCGTGGGCCGCCGCCGCGGCGCCGATCCGCGCCGAGCGGAGCCACGGGAGGTCGAGTAACAGATCGGCGCTGTAATGGTAGCGCGGCACGTCCTTCGTGTAGGTCGCGGCGAACGAGGGGTTAGGGTAGGCGCGCGCGCCGCGCAGCACCCCGGCGGCCGCGGCGGTGTCGGCGCGGCCGAACGCGACGCGCGCGCCGCGAGCGAGCGCCGCCGCGACCGCTTCGGCCCGCGTCAGTGGACGCTGAGCGGCGAGCGAGGCTGTCGCTGCGCCGCCCAGTCCCACGACGAGGGCGGAGACGCGCAGAAGTCGTGTCGAGAGCGACATGTGATCCTGTGGAGAAACGTATCCGGCGAACCTGTCAGCAAGCTGACAGGGCTGCTACATGGAGCCCAACTGGCTCTCGGTCGGCTCCGCTCAGCAAAACCACGGCTCGGTGAGCCGCGCGGGAATGGGTCGTTCGGGGGGCGGCGTCCGGAATCGACTGATCGCCTCGCCCCGGCCGGCCCGGGCATAGGCCAGCATGCGGATTCGCCCGAACGTCACCGCGGGATCTTCGTCGCAGCGTGCCGCTTGCTCCGCCAGCGCGCTCACCTCGCGCTGCAGCGAGTCCATTCGAGGGTCGGGATGCGCCCAGCGATACGTGAATCGGGCCGCGTCGAGCCCATCAAGGAAGGGTTGGATGCCGGGGCGAGACAAGAGCAGGGAGCCGGGCGGAATGAGCAACCGGATGGCGAACTGGACCGGATCGATCTGATCGACCAACCCTTCGGCCGCCACCCATTCGAGCAACTCGAGGAAGTCCCCGATTGTGGCCCACGGAGTGAATGGGACGAACGCGGGCCGAAGCGCGATCCCCGCTCGGCGCAACACCTCGAGCGCGACCTGCACGTCGGCGCGCGTGTGCCCCTTCTCGAGGTTGGCGAGAACGACCGGCGACAGTGACTCGACCGCGGAGACCACGAACACACAGCCTGTGGCCGCGAATTCCGGGAACAGCTCGCGGTGGCGCACGATGTGCTCGATCTTCGCGGTAAAGTCATAGGTGAGGGCGGGAAACTCGGCGTGCAGCCCCTGCACCAGCTTCGACGCGTGACCGGGACCATTCAGGAAATCGGGATCGCCGAACGTGACGTGCCCCGCCCCGTCCGCCACCAGGCGCCGCACGTCCTCGAGCACGACGTCCCGGGGCACCGCGAAGAAGCGGCCGCCGTACACCGGCGGGATGGGGCAGTGCAGGCAGGCGTGCAGGCAGCCGCGGCTCGCCTCGACGTACCCCGCGGGAATGCGCTGGCCATCCCGCAACAGGCTCGCGTAGCGCGTGAGCGCCGGGAGCCCGTCGCGACGGGGGACGGGAAAGGGCAGTCGTTCGAGCTTCCGACCAGGGCGAAGGGGCGCGGCCGCTTCTCCCGCGTCGAGCCGCTCGGCGAGCGCGACGAGCGCCGCTTCGGACTCCGCCCCCAGCACGATGTCGGCACACCCCCCGAGCAGGTGCGCCGCGTTGAGCTCGGCGTACAGACCGTGGCACACGATGCGGCACGTGGCATTGATCTGACGGATCCGCTCGGCGGCGCGCACGCCCAGGCGCAACGCCGTATGCATCGGCACGGCAATCGCCACGAGTCGGGCTCGTCGCACCGTGGCTGCGTCTAGCGGCTCCACCGCCAGATCGATAGTGCTCGGGGCGAAGCCGGCGCGCGCGAGAAACGCCTGTGGCCAGGCAAGGCCGAGTGGCTGGTGGCCGAGCTCGTAGCACGACAACAGCAGGATGGCGCCCGGCTCCCGCAGCGAGGTCATGCCGGGGGCGGCGTCCTTTCGCCGAACCGCAGGACGAAGGCGCCGCTCATCAGTCCGACGGCAATCCACACCAGCCACCGTTGGTGGATCGCGATCCCGACGAGGCCGGCGCCCAACCCGATGCCGCCGAGCCACGCTTTCACTGCGAACACACGGTAGGGGCGCAGCATGCTGCGCCCCTACTTCTTCAGAAAGGCTTGTAGCGCCGCGCGAAAATCGGGCGTCGTGCGGCTCACGGCGTTTACGTCCGCCCCCAGCCGGATCCCGTCCTCGAAGCGCAGGCCGTCGAGCTGGTAGAATTGCTGTTTGGTGAACGCCAGCGCCGACGGGCTCGCCGCGGCCAGGGCCCGCAGCACCTCGCTCACCTGGTCCTCGAAATCCGAGTCTTCGTACACCCGCGACACGAGCCCCAGCCCCGCCGCCTCCGAGGCTCCGAGGATCCGCCCTGTCGCCGCGAGATCGAACGCGACCTTCTCGCCCGCCGTGCGCTTGAGCAGCGTCATGACGATGGCCGGCACGAAGCCCCGTTGCACTTCGGGATAGCCGAACTTGGCGGATTCCGTGGCGAGCACGAGGTCGCAGGCCGTGGCCAACCCGCACCCCCCTGCGAGCGCCCGGCCCTGGACGACGGCGACGATCGGCTTGGGAATGCGTCGCATGCGGAGGAAGATCTCGGCGAAGTGCAGCGCCGCGTGTCGGTTCTCCTCGACGCTCCGGTCGGCGGAGGCGAGTAGCTCGTTCAGGTCCATGCCGGCGCAGAAGTCGCCCCCGGCGCCCCGCACCGCCACGACGCGCACGGCGCTGTCGAGATCGGCCCGCTCCAGCAGGGAGAGGAAGGCGTCGATCAGGGGGGTGTCGATCGCGTTCTTTTTCTCCGGCCGGTTGAGCGTTGCCGTGAGGATCCCGCCCTCGAGCGCGGCGAGCACGCGGTCGCTCACCTGGGGAGCTCCAGCTCGAGGCGCAATAGGGCGGTCGAAAACACTTTTCCCTGGGCATCGGTCTTGAGGGAAATGGTGCCGCCGCCGTCCAGCGCGCCGTGTAGCAGGAAGTTCAGGGCGTGGAGGTTCGGCAGCTCGTAGCGCTCGACCGGGCCGGAGATCATGCCCTTGAAGTGCCGGGCGACGCGCGCCGCGGTCACGTGCTTCACCAGGATCGGATAGTACTCGGGTTTCAGTGCAATCAACCCCACGTTGGCCGTATCGCCTTTGTCCCCCGACCGGGCATGTGCGATTTCCACGAGCGGAACTCGTCGCGTCCTCGACCGCCCTCCACCGCCCTGCACCGCCTTCGCCCGCCGTCTCATACCTCCACGACCTCGACGCACGGCTCCACCATGCCCTTGTCGAGCAGCGCGGGCCAGTACGCCACGATCTCCTCGGGCTTCGGCCGTCCCCCCGCGAACCCGGTGACGCTGGGCGGCCCGTTCAGGATCAGGGGCGCGATCTCGCGCGTGAACCGCTCGACCGCGGCTTTGTCGGGCGACCGGACGCCGACGCGCAGCTGTACTTCCGGCAGCTGGTCGAGCGGCGCGTCCCCCCCCCGCGCCCCCCGCGCCAGCGGGCCATGGGTCGCATCGGCGCCCACGAACTCCGTCAGCACCGACTCGAACTTGAGACCGAGATCGGCGAGCCGCTGCCGGAGAATCCGATCCGCGGCCTGGGCTTTTTTGTAGGCCTCCGGCCACGCGTAGACGAGCGTGCCCACGGCCTTGTAGCCGTAGAAATAGCCGATCGATACTTTGAGCTTGTCGGTGGCAGGTCTCCCCCTGACGCCTGACACCCGGACCCGGTCCCCCGCCACCTGCTCGAGCCGGATCGTCGTGAAATCCGCGATGCAGTCGGGGGTGATGTACTCCGCCGGATTTCCCATCTCGTAGACGAGCTGCTCGGTCACGCCGGCCACGCTGATCCGCCCGCCGGTGCCGGGATGCTTCGTGATCTCGAACGTCCCATCCGGATCCGCGTCCACGATCGGGTAGCCCACATTCGCGAGATCCGGGATCCGTTCCCAGTCCACCAGGCAGTTGCCCCCGCTGCACTGCGCGCCGCATTCGATCGTATGGCCTGCGACCGTCCCGGCGGCGAGGAGATCCCAGGCGTCGGGCCGCCACCCGAAGGCGTGAATCATGGGCGCGAGGGTGAGACCGGTGTCGGTGACGCGTCCCGTCACGACGATGTCCGCGCCGCCGCGCAGCGCCTCGACGACCGGCCCGGCGCCGAGGTAGGCGTTTGCCGAAACGACCCGGTCGCGCACGTCGGACAGTGGTCGGCCCGTGTCGAGGTTCCTGAGCTCGTGCCCGCGGGCCAGCAGCCCATCCAACCGCGGCAACAGATCGTCCCCCGTCACTACGCCGATCCGGAGCTTGCCACCGAGCCGCAGGCGGCGCGCCGTCTCGCCCATCGCCTGCGCGCAGCCCCGAGGGTTCACGCCGCCGGCGTTGGCGGTGACCTTGACCCGCCGCTCCACGACGATCGGCAGGATACGCTCCATCTGCGCGAGGAAGTCCTTCGCGTACCCGAGCGACGGGTCGCGCGCCTTTTGTTTCTGCAAGATGGACATCGTGACTTCGGCCAGGTAATCCATCATGAGGTAGTCCACGGGACCGCCCGTCACCTGGCGATATGGCGCTTCCAGCCAGTCGCCCCAGAACCCCTGCCCCGCGGCGATGCGCACCGTGGCCGGCCGCGGCTTCACGGCGTGACGGCGACCCGGCGGGTCGCGTCGGGAGCGCTCCCACTGGATGAGTGGACCTTCAGCTCGACGAGTGGCGCGAAGCCCTCGGGCAGGGGCAGCTCTCGCGTGCGCTGAGTGGGCAGGGAAGCCCGTCCCCCCGGGAGCACGGTGATGTCCCGGCCGTCGCCGAGCGGGCGCGGCTCGCGCAGCAGGAAGCGCACCCGCACCGACGCCCGCCACGGATGCACACCCCTGTCGCGTGCAAAGCCCGGATACAGCTCGACGGTGAGCGGATGGCCCTGCAACGCCGCCGGTACCGCGAAGGCTTGCCGTCCGAGCGCGTACTCCAGTGGCCCCTGAGACACCTGCTGCCCCGTAGAATCGAACTCGGTCACGCCGAAGTCGGTGAACTCGCGCCACTGCTCGCGCGGTACCTCCACCTCGACGACCGCCGTCGCGGCCCAATCGGGCACCGAGACCGTGAGGCTCTCGGACGTCGCGCCGCGGCCCGCGACCTCCAGCGCGCGCTCTCCGCCGAGCAGCGTCTGGGTGATGCGCCCGGTGACGATGGCCTGGCCCGGATTGGTCGCTTCCCGGTCCGCGAGGGTGAGCGGTGCGAGCTGCGCGCGCACGGTCGCGACGACCCCGGAGCGGGGCGGCGCGACGACATCCAGCTCGTACACGCCGGCCACGGCATCTTCTGCCCGGACGACGAACCGGGCGGTCCCCGTCTGGGATCCCCCGAGCGGGACGATCGAATCGCGCGCCAGCTCCCGAAATGGCGCGCCATTGGGCTCGTACAGGATCGCCTTGGCGGTCTGTTGCCCGGAGTCGGCGAGCATGACGCTGGCGACGAGCGTGGCGCCCGGCCGCGCCACGCGGAGAAAGTATCGCTGTACGTGGCCGGGGCCGACCGTGCGCCGCTCGTCAAAGAGGGGCTTGTCCCCCAGGTCGTACGGGACGAGCACGACGTTGACGAGCCGGAACACCGGCCCGGCGAGGGCATCGCCGGGATTCCAGGCAGTCACCGTTCCCACATACGCACCCGGCGCGGCGAGCGCGGGGACGGAGTAGGTCAGCGGGATCTCGGTCTCGCGGGATCCCGCCGGCAGCATCGGCGGCGTGGACAGCCACGCCGCATCGCTCTTCAACGAGAATTGTGCGACCCGGAGTCCGGCGACGTGTCGCACCCGGAACAGTTCGACCGTGTCGCCCGGCCCCGCCAGGCCCTCGCGCCGGAACGCAGCCGACCCCCCGCCGGTGGTGGCGCGTACGACGTAGCCGGAGCCCTGATGCCCGGCGACGAGCCATCGGTATGCCCGCTCGAGCTGCGGCACTCCGGCCCCCTGGTCGAGCACGCTCGCGTCGGGGAGGCCGGCGGCGGCCACGCGGAGCGCCGCGCTCACGTCGGCGCCGTCGGGTTTGCGTCCCTCCTGCACCAGCGCCGACATGAGGCACGCTGCGAGGCCGGCGACATAGGGGGCGGACATGCTGGTGCCGGCCTTGATCTCGTTTCCGGTGTCGAACGCGGGCACGGTCGAGAAGGCCCACCCCGGTGCGAGCAGGTCGGGCTTCCCGAACCGTCCGCCGCGCCCGCTGAAGGAGCCGACGAAATCTCCCGCGACCGGCGGCGCACCATCCTCCTCGAGCGGGACGTAGATCCCCGGCAGCGCCGCACCCACGGAAACCGCCAGGTCGGCCGATCCGGGGAGGCCCACCGTGGAGAGGCCGGGCCCGTCGTTGCCGGCGCTGATCGCGAACACGATCCCCGGATGGGCGACGACAAACGCGTTGACGATCGAGTCGAGGACGGCGCGCTCGCCGGGCTCGTTTCCGATTCCCCAGCTCAAGTTCAGCACGAGCGGCAGGTTGCGCTGCTCGGCGAAGCGGGCGGCGTACTCCATCGCGTGCTGGATGCTGCCGGTCATCGAGATGCCGCCCCGTGCGTCGTTCGCGATCTTCAGCCCGAGCAGCTGCGCGCCCGGTGCGACGCCGTCGAAGCCCGCGACGTTGAACAAATTGTGTCCCGCGGCGATGCCCGCGACGTGCGTGCCGTGCGCGTTGTTGTCGAGCACGAAGGCGAGCGTCGGCACGCCGCTCACTTCGCCGAAGTTGGCGGCCAGTGTCACCGGCTTCGTGCCGAGCGCGATCGCCTCACGGCCCTGGCGGTAGTCGTGCAGCGGCATCTCGTCCTCAAACGAGCCGTCCAGGTTCGTGTCGAGGAACGCGACCCAGCCGTCCGTCGCCTTCACCACGATCACCGGAAAGACATCGTTGTTGGTCCCGTCACCGTTCAGATCGGCGCCCGGCGCTTTGCCGAGCGGGCGCTCCGCCAGCACCCCGGCATACCACGTGGTCGCCGTCGTGAGCCGCCCGATCCGACCCGCGCCGGAGAGCGGACGGCCGGCGATCGACACGGTGCCGTCCCCGGTCGGAGCGACGGGCGTGAGCCGTACCACTCCCTCACCGGAGAAATCCCGTACGTCGAGCATCTTGGGCGCGCCGGTGCTGGTGACGATCAGGCCGTCCACGCCCGGATCCACTCCGGTGTCGAGAATGCCGATCAGGACGCCGCGCCCATCGTAGGTGGGGTGTTTGGCGCGGAACTCGTCGACCCCCGCGCTATGGAGCGGCATCAGGCCGACGAGCAGGGCGCGGGCCGGCGGCAAAATGGGGAGCCGACTCGCGACGCCGGTGGCGGTCGGCGGTGGGGACGCCGGCGGTTGCGCGGTGGGGGGAGCCGGGAAGGAAGCCGGCGTGGGGCGCGTGGCCGGCGGTCGGGCGGAGCCGCCGCAGCCGGCGCAGAGCGCGACCAGCAGGAGCGGGACGCGGCGCGGTCTCATGGTTGACTCGGCAGCACGAAGGCCCCGACGTGTGGGCCGGTGAATTCGCCTGTCACCTCGAGGAGGAACGCGAGCATATCGCGGGTCTCTTCCGGAAGGACGATCGCGTCCACAAAGCCGCGCGCGGCGGCGAATCTGGCGTCGAGCTGATGCTCGTAGTCCGCGCGCATGGCGTCGACGGCAGGGGCGTTTTCGGGCTTCGCCGTCTCATTCCCGAAGACCGCCTGGATCGCCGACTCCCCTTCCATCACGCCCATTCGACCGGTGGGCCACGAGACGATGAAGTCGGGGTCGAACCCCTGCCCCGCCATCGCGTAGTAGCCCGCTCCCGAGGCGTGGTTCACGGTGAGCACGAGCTTGGGCACCGTCGCCGTCGCCATCGCCTCCACGAAACGCGCTCCGGCGCGAATGATCCCCGAATGCTCGGCTTCGCTGCCGACCATGAACCCCGACACGTCCTGGACGAACAGGAGGGGGATCCGCTCGCGGTCGGCGTTCTCGATGAAGTAAGCCACCTTCTCGGCGCTCTCGGTATAGATGATTCCTCCGATCTTCGGTGCCCTTCCCTCCCCCACGCCCTTCCTACTCTTGATGACCCCGCGCGAGTTGGCGATCAGCGCGACGGTGCGGCCTTCGATGGCGCCGTGCGCGCAGATCATCTCGGGCGCGAGATCGGGCTGGAACTCGTCCAGCTTGCCCGCGTCGAGCAGGCACTCGAGCACCGCGCGGACGTCGTAGCTCATGCGGTGATCCGATGGCAGCAAATCGTACAGCTCTTTGGGACTGCGTTGAGTCTTGCCGCCCGGCGCGGGAGGCCGGAACGTCCGCGGCAGGCGCGCCACGTATTCCCGGATGCGGGCCAGACACTCACGATCGTCCTTTGCGCGATAGTGCGCCACGGCGCTCACCGCGGTGTGCGTGGCCGCGCCGCCCAGGGATTCTGCATCCACCGTCTGTCCCGTCGCGCCCTTCACGAGGTTCGGGCCTCCCAGCCCCATGAACGAGGTGCCTTCGACCATGAAGATCACGTCAGACAGGGCGGGCAGGTACGCCCCGCCCGCGATGCACGGTCCCATGACTGCGGCGATCTGCGGCACGCGGAGGTAGTGTCGCATGATCGAGTTGTAGTAGAAGATCCGCGCCGCGCCGTACTGGCCGGGGAAGACGCCGCCCTGGTAGGGGAGATTCACGCCGGCCGAGTCCACGAGATACACGATCGGAATGCGCTGGCGCATCGCGATCTCCTGGGCGCGGAGCATCTTCTTGATGGTCTCCGGCCACCAGGAGCCTGCCTTCACGGTGGCGTCGTTCGCCACCACCACCACCGGGCGGCCGGCGATACGCCCCAGACCCGTGACCACGCCCGCGCCCGGCGCCTGCCCGTCGTACTGGTCGAACGCGACCAGCAGGCCGATTTCGAACCAGGCCGCGCCCTGGTCGAGCAGGGCTGCGATGCGCTCGCGGGCGGTCAGCTTTCCCTGGTCGTGCTGGCGGCGCACCTTGTCGGGCCCGCCGCCCTGCTCGAGGCGCGCTTTGAGCTCGCGGTATTCCGCGGTGAGGGTCTTCAGACGGCTCGAGGGCGACGCGGGACGAGGGACGGGGACGGGGTCACGCCTCGACATGTTCGGCCGCCCACTCTTCGATGTATTTCACCAAGTCCGCCGTGGGAGTGCCCGGTCCGAACAATCGCCCGATGCCGTGCTGCTGCAGCGTGGCGATGTCTTCTGGAGGAATGATGCCGCCGCCCGTCACCAACACGTCGTCGCGTCCGGCCGCGACCAGCAGCTGCTTCACGCGCGGGAACAGGGTCAGGTGGGCGCCGGACAGGATCGACAGGCCCACCACGTTCACGTCCTCCTGGAGTGCCGCTTGGGCGATCATTTCAGGGGTTTGGTGCAGCCCCGTGTAGATGACCTCCATGCCGGCGTCCCGCAGCGCCGCGGCCACGACCTTCGCGCCGCGGTCGTGCCCGTCCAGGCCGGGCTTGGCGACGAGCACCCGGATGGGGCGCTTCGAGCCGGGCATCAGCGGCGGAACCGCACCAGACCGGCGAGCCCGTCTACGACGCGGCGTGCCCGTTCGTCGTACACGACGTCGACCTGAACGTGCTGGGCCAGGGCCTCCTCGATGGCATCGTCGATGCGGCGGTCGTCGTCCTGCCCGTCGGCGAGCAGCGTGCGCACCTGGCCGCGCTCGAGCGCCTTGAGCGTCGGCTCGATGCCGTTCACCGCCCAGCCGCTGCCGACGCCTTCCCGCACGGCCTCCGCGTGTGCGCGCTCCCAGGCTCGCTCGCGCTCCTCGCGCAACGAGAGCGCCGCCTCGCGCACTTCGGCGGCGGTGACGCGCTTGGGGTTCAGCCGGACCACGCCGAGCACGAGGTCGTGCAGATAGGTGTGCAAATGCGGCAGCAGGGCGGCCGCATCCACGCCGATGCCGGCGACCACGAGCCCGGCGAGCGGGCGCTGGGCGTGGATCTGGAAGATACGGTCCGCCACCTGCGCGTAGTGGCGCTGCCGCTCCTCCCGGATGCGCATGTGATAGTTGTGCTCGCCGAAGCCCCCGGCCAGCATGTTTCCCCGTTTCGCCTGCCGCCCGCCGTGGAACTTCCCCGGTCGCGTGGCCTCCGCGGTCAGGCTGGGCAGCTCCACGACGTCATAGGCCGTCACCTCGAAGAAGCGGGCGCTGGTGCGGTCGCACGCCGCGACGAGGATGGTGCCGAATTCCTCCTCGAGCGCCACGAGCTCCCGCACCAGGGGCATGGGCGCCACGGCGAGCCGTGAGCGGTGGACATGGGGAAGCGGCAGCACCTCGAAGAGGTCGAAGCTGCCGCAGGCAAACAGCGCGATCCCCCGCGCCGCGGGTAGCCGCGTCGGCTCGGCGAAGTAGCCCTGCACGCGCTCCAGGTCCGCCGTCACTTGGGTCCGAAGGGCGCGCTCGAGGTCCTGGCGCTCGAGGCCGGCGAGCGCCTCGCGGATGCGGTTCTTGATCTTGATCAGATACTTGCCGCGGGTCTTGTCCCGGGGCTCCAGTTTCAAGTAGCACGACACGACCTGATACGCGCCGGGCTGGACGTGCGACAACCGCTCGACGGCGGCGCGCACCGCGCTCTCGCTGGCGGAAATCGGCAGCGCGGCCATGGCCTAGAAGAATACCGGCTCGCGGTAGGCGCCGTACACGCTCTCGAGCGCGTGCCGGATCTCGTAAAGGGTGCCGTAGGCGCGGGCGCAATCCAGCATCGGGCCGATCACGTTCTCGTCGGCGCGGGCTGCCCGACGCAACGCCTCGAGCCGCTCGGCGACGAGCGCGTTGTCGCGCTCCGCCCGCAGGCGGGCGAGCCGCCGTCGCTGACCCTCCTCGGCGTCACCCGAGACCTTGAGGATCTCGACCGGGTGGTCGTCATCGCTCAGGTAGTCGTTCACACCCACCAGAATGCGGCCGCCGGCCTCGACGTCGCGCTGGAACTGCTCCGCGGAGCGCGCGATCTGCCGCTGGAACCACCCGCTCTCGATGCCCTTCACCACGCCGCCCACCGACTGGATTTCTGCAAACAGGCCCTCCGCTTCGCGCTCGAGCTGATCGGTGAGCGACTCCACGTAGTAGGATCCGCCGAACGGGTCGATCACGTCCGCGACGCCCGTCTCGTGCGCGATGATCTGCTGGGTTCGGAGCGCCAGGCGGACCGCCTCCTCGGTGGGAAGCGCGAGCGTTTCGTCCAGCGAATTGGTGTGGAGCGACTGCGTGCCTCCCAGCACCGCCGCGAGCGCTTGATAGGCCACCCGGACGACGTTGTTCATCGGCTGCTGCGCGGTGAGCGTGACCCCCGCGGTCTGCGAGTGGAACCGCATCATCGCAGACCGCGGGTTCTTCGCGCCGTAACGCTCCTGCATGTGGCGCGCCCAGATGCGGCGGGCGGCCCGGAGCTTGGCGATCTCCTCGAAGAAATCGTTATGGATGTCCCAGAAGAAGGAGAGGCGCGGCGCGAACGCATCCACGTCCAGCCCACGGGCGATACCCCGCTCCACGTAGGTGAATCCGTTGGCCAGCGTGAACGCGAGCTCCTGCGCCGCGGTGGCTCCCGCCTCGCGGATGTGGTAGCCGGAGATCGAGATCGTATTCCACAGCGGCGTGTGCGCGGCGCACCACTCGAACATGTCCACGATGATCTTGAGGGCGGGCTCGACGGGATACACCCAGGCGTGCTGGGCCATGTACTCCTTGAGGATGTCGTTCTGCACGGTCCCGCGCAGCGCGGTGCTCGCCACCCCCTGCTGCTCCGCCGCGGCGACGTAGAAGCAGAACAGCATCGCCGCCGGCCCATTGATGGTCATCGAGGTCGAGACCTGATCGAGTGGGATCCCGCGGAACAGGTCTTCCATGTCGGCGAGCGACGAGATCGCGACGCCGCACTTGCCCACCTCGCCTTCGGCGCGCGGGTGGTCGGAGTCGTACCCCATGAGCGTGGGGAAATCGAACGCCACCGAGAGACCGGTCTGACCGTGCTCCAGCAGGAACTTGTAGCGCCGGTTCGTGTCTTGCGCGCTGCCGAATCCCGCGAACTGCCGCATCGTCCACAGCTTCCCCCGGTACATCGTCGGGTGGATACCGCGGGTGAACGGGTAGGCGCCCGGCGCCCCCAACCGGCTGCGCGGGTCGAAGCCGGCCAGGTCGTCCGGCGTGTAGACGGGCTTTTTCTCGCTACGGCTCATCGGGTCGTGTTCCCTCCAGCCTTTACCTGATCGAGGATCTCTGCCGCTACGTCGTACGGGCTTCGCCGGCCCTCCGCTACCTCATCCAGTCGCAGCGCGAGGAGCTCCTCGACGCGCGTTCCTTCCAGCAGCCAGCGCCGCACGCTCCGCTCCAGGACCGCGCGCGTACGTGCCGCCAGGCGCTGCCGCCGCCGCTCCGCCAGCATGCCGCTCGTTTGAAGATAGGCGTAATGGCGATCCAGAGCAGCCGCGAGCTCGTCCACACCGCCGCCCGTGGTGGCCACGGTCGCGAGCACCGGCGGCTCCCAGGGGGCGGACGGTTGGACGGTCGGACCGTCGGACGGAGGGCCCGCACTGTCCGCCCGTCCGCCCGTCCGCCCGTCCGGCCGGTGGTGGGGAGAGACGTGCCGGAACGCATTCCCCCGCCGGATGCCGAGCATGACCTCGACCTCTTGTCGGAACTTGTCCGCGCCCGGACGGTCGCTCTTGTTCACCACGTAGATGTCGGCGATCTCCATGACCCCGGCCTTGAGCGCCTGAATGCCGTCGCCCGATTCGGGCACGAGCACGAGTACGGTCGTCTCGGCGGTGCGCGCGATGTCGAGCTCCGTCTGCCCGACCCCCACCGTTTCCACCAGAACGCGCTCGAAGCCGAACGCCTCGAGGAGATCGGCGACTTCTTCGGTCGTGGTGGCGAGCCCGCCCTGCGCCCCCCGCGTCGCCATCGAGCGGATGAACACGCCGGGGTCGAGGCTGACCGATTCCATTCGGATCCGGTCGCCGAGCAGCGCGCCGCCCGTGAACGGACTGGTCGGATCCACGGCCACGACGCCAACGGAGAGGCGCTGGGCGCGGAACCGCTGGATCAGCGCTTCGGTGAGCGTGCTCTTGCCGGCGCCGGGGGGACCGGTGATGCCGACCCGCCGGGTACCGCCGCGCCCGAGCAACCCGTGGGTGTGCGACAGCACCCGCTCGAACCCGTCGCGCTGGTTCTCGACCAGGGTGATGGCGCGGGCCAATGCGGCGGGCTCACGCCGGGCCAGCCCCTCGAGAATCCGCTCCGTCGTCACGCAAGACTCATGCGTCAGCTTCGCTCTTCGGCGGGCTCGAGCGGCACGGTGCGCACCGGCCCCGGCCGTACGACGACGCGCTCCACGCGGGTGGCGGTGGCGGCGAGGATGTCGAACTCGAGCCCGTGCAGCGCGAATCGCTCGCCCGGTCGGGGGATGCGTCCCAGCGCCTGCACGAGCAGCCCCGCCACGGTCTGGACCCCACGCGTTTCCAGCGTGACGCCGAGGGCCTCCTCGAGCCGGGTCGCCGGGGCGCTGCCCTCCAGCTCGACGATCCGCACGGGCGGCTCGTCGGTGAGGGGCGGGACGGCGGGCTCGAAGATCTCCGACACCAGGTCGCGGAGCAGGTCCTCGAACGTGACCAGGCCCGCCGTCCCGCCGAACTCGTCCAGGACGACGGCGAGGTGGCTCCGGCCGCGCTGCATTTCCAGCATGAGGTCGGCCGCCCGCGTGGTCCCCGGCACGACCAACGCCGGCAGAAAGGGGATGGGCGCGTCGGGCGGCAGCCGCAAGAGATCGAAGGCATGCGTCACGCCGATGACCTCGTCGAGCGATCCCCGATACACCGGATAACGGCTGTAGCCCGATTGCAGGCACACGTGCGCTGCCTCGGCCGCGAGCAGGCCCTCGGGAATCGCCACGATCGACGTGCGGGGCGTCATCAGCTCCCGTACCGGCCGGTCCGCGAAGGCCAGCACACCCGACACGACCGCCATCTCGTCGGCGGACGCGAGCGCCTCGGTGTCCGCGTTCGTGAGCACGGCCGCGAGCGTCGTGCGCGTCGAGGGGTCGCGCCAGGGGACGAAGGGCGCGAACGCCCGGCCGAGCCGCTCGAGCCGCGGTGCCGCGTGCGCCACGATCGGCTCCGCCCAGCGCCGGCCCACCACGCGCGGGACGAGGTATGCGGCGCTCACGAGCAGCGGGATGCCGAGCGCGATGGTAAAGACGCCGAGTACGGTCGGCGTGGTCCGGGCGAGCAGCGCCGGGATGGCGGCAGCCGCCCCGATGATGCCGACGGTGGTCAGGGCGTTCGCGGTCGCGAGCACGCGCCCCGGGTTTTCGAGCACGCCGGCGGCGCCCCCCGCACCGCGGAGCTTGTACGACACCCAGCGGGTCAGCTCGAGCTGGCTTACCGCCGCGGCCGCGACGCCGACGGCCGCCGCGGCGGCCGCGAGCAGCAGTCCACTCACGAGCAGCAAGGCCGGCAGCGTCACCGTTGCCTCTGGAGCAGCACGCTGGTCACCCGGCGTCGGTCCACGCGCTCCACGACGACCTGATAGCCGTCGAGCGTCAGCTCGTCCCCCGCGCGAGGCACGCGTCCCAGCACCGAGTAGACGAGTCCCCCCACGGTCGAGACTTCCGGGTGCTCGAACGGGCGTCCGAGCGCCTGCGAGAGATCGTCGAGGGTGACTCGTCCGTCCACCCAGTAGCGGTCGCCGTCCTGGCGGATCGAGGGCGCTTCGCCCACGTCGTGCTCGTCGCGGATCTCGCCGACGATTTCCTCGAGGATGTCCTCGAGCGTGATGAGCCCCGACGTGCCGCCGAACTCGTCCACCACGATCGCCAGATGCCCGGGACCGCGCTGGAAGTCACGGAGCTGGCTATCGAGCGTCTTCGTCTCCGGCACGAAAGCCGCGGGCCGCACCAGATCCTGCCAGCGGGCGGTGGTGGCCGCGTCTTCCCCGCCGAGGCCCATGGCGAACGGCACGAGGTCCTTGGCAAAGACGACGCCGGCGATAGTGTCCGGGGTCCCGTCGTACACGGGGAGGCGCGAGTGCTCGCTCTGTCGAAACGCTTCCACCACGTCTTCGCTCGATGCCGCGAGGTCGATGGCCACCATGTCGAGCCGGGAGGTCATGACCTCATCCACGCGCGTGTCGGCGAGTGTGAACACGCCGAGCAGCATGTCGCGCTGGGCCGCGCCGAGGTCGGGCTCGAGCGGGCGACGGGTCGCGACGAGGCCGTGCAGGCCCTTGTCGACCCACGCGAGCAGCCAGAGGAGCAGGCCGAACGGTGCCAGAGTGCGCCGTGCCAGCGGGAGCGCGGTCGCCGCGAGCTCGGGCGCGACCCGGGCCAGGCTGCGGGGCAACGCGTCGCCAATGATGAAGAGAAATGCCACCGCCACGGCCCAGCTGCTCAGAGCCTCCACCCAGGGCCGGTCCCACCATCCGAGCGCGTGACCCGCCGCGACGGCGCCGAGCACGAGCAGGGCCAGGCGGGCAACGTGCAGCGCGCGGTGCAGTGGTACGCGGGCGCCGACGGTCGTGGGCGGCGCGTCGCCCAGCGTGTGGAGCGCCTCCCCCACGGCGGCTTCCTCGCCGAGCGCCAGGAGGCCGGCCCAGAGCGCCGCGGCCCCGGCCACGAGGGCGCCCCCCAGAGTCAACGCCGCGCCGGTGAGCGTCACCGCTCCCCCCTGCCCCCCCCGGTCCCGAGCAGCCGGCGAACGTAGCGCTCCTGGCGGCGCCACATGGCCGACCGAGTTCGGCCTCGCCCGTCGGGGTGGTCGTAGCCCAGGACGTGCAGGGTGCCATGCACGGTCAACCGCACGAGCTCCTCGTCCACGTCGCACGTTGCTCGTTGCACGTTGCTCGTTCGGCCACTTCGTGGAACGCGAAACGTGGGACGTGAAACGCCGTCGACCCAGCGCAGGGCGGCGTCCGGACAGATGTACACGTCGCCCAGCAGCGCCCCGTCCGGCTGCGGCAGCGGGAACGCCAGGACGTCGGTCAGACCACGCCGGCCCGTGGCGCGGCGGTTGAGCCGGCGCATGGCCACGGCGTCGAGCAGCGTGAGCTCCACGCGCGCGCGGGCGCGTTCCCAGGCCAGGACCCGCCCGACCGCGCGCTCAAGCCAAGGCCTTAGGCTGCCACGTCGCCGTGATGCCGCCACTGGACTCCGGATAGTCGATGCGGTTGTGGTACATGCCGCTGATGATCCGTACGAACTCCTGCTTCACTTGGTCGATCTGCCGCAGCGTCATGGGCGCCTCGTCCAGCTGACCGGCGTTCAGCTTGGTGCGCACGATGTGGTTGATCACCTCTTCGATTTTCTGCGGCGTCAGATCCTCGAGCACGCGCAGGGCCGCCTCGACCGAATCCGCGAGCATCGTGATGGCCGTCTCGGCCGAGTGCGGCTTGGGGCCGGGGTAGACGTAGTCGCCCGGGCGCGGGGCCCCCCCGTCGCCGCTCTTCTTCGCGCGATCCAGGAAGTACGTGATCTCGGTCGTGCCGTGGTGCTCCGGAATGAAGGCCGCGACGGCTTCAGGCAGCCGCGCCTTCTCGGCCAGGACGAGCCCGTCCGTAACGTGCGCCTTGATGATCTGGGCCGACTGATGTGGTTTGAGCCGGTCGTGCGGGTTGTTGCCGCGCGTCTGGTTCTCGACGAAGTATTGCGGGTTCTTGATCTTCCCGATGTCGTGGTAGTAGCACCCCACGCGACCGAGCAAGCCGTCGGCCCCGATCCGGTTGCACGCCGCTTCCACGAGGTTGGCCATGGCGACGGAGTGGGCGTAGGTGCCCGGGGCCTCGAGCGAGAGCCGGCGCAACAGCGGCCGGCTGGGGTCGGACAGCTCGAGCAGGGTGAGGTCCGTCGTGATGCCGGTGATCGACTCGGCGACCGGCAACAGGAAGAACGTGAGCCCGGCCGAGACGAGGCCATTGGCGGCGCCCCACACGCCGCGCAGCGCGATCTCGCCTACGCTCCAGCTGCCCGTGAGCCCGAGCGCCAGGGCGCCGGCGAGGTAGCCGAGCGCGATAATCAGCACCGGCACGTAGAAGTTGCTCCGCCGCCGCAGCACTCGTACCGTAAGGGCCGCCGTCACGCCGCCGACCACACACAGGAACAGGGCGGGGAGATCGTGGAACACCGGCTGCAGGCCGATCACGATCGCGAGGATCATGGCGGCGATCATCGAGACACGTCCGTTGAACAGGACCGTCAGCAGCATGGCCATGAACGGCAGGATGATGATCTCGGCGTGGCGCGGCGCGAAGCGGGCCACGGCCGCGGCCTGCAGCAGCACGAGCGCGAACAACCCGCCGATCAACGCCACTTGCCGGCGCTCGCGATACGTCTCGCGGCGGTAGAACACCAACAGCACCCAGAAGATGGCGAGGATGAGCGAATCGCGGAGAACCGGACCGAACACTCCGCCGGGCGAGCGGCTGGTCGCCGCGCCCCGGCGCACCAGGTCCGAATGCAGGGCCACGAGCTTCTCGTGGGCCTCGTTCGTCACCACTTCGTGCGCGCCTACGATGCGGTCCCCGGCGCGCACGATGTACTTGCTCGGATCCACGCTGCGGCGCAGCTCGTCACGCCGCCGCTCGGTCTCGAGCGTGTTGGGGATGAGGGTCGGCCGGAAAAAGTGACCGGCGAGCCGGACATACAGCTGGTCGCCGACGCTCGAGCCCCTGTCCGGGTGGATGGCGCGGGCCCGCGTGAGATATTGCGCGTACGTGAGCACCTGGTCGCGCGACACCGCCTGCTCGCCTGCTCGGCGGCGCACGATCAGTTCCGGCGCCTGCTCGACCTGCAGGACGCCGGGTCCCGTGACGCCCAGCGCCAGCGAGCGGTCGAACAGCTCGTTCAACGCCTTCTCCAGGGCGTGCCGCTTCCCACCCTTGTTCAGGTACGCGGCCTCCGGCGCTCCGAGCGCGAACCCGTGGGCCTTGGCCACCGGCAGGATCGCCGTCGCGCCGCCGCCCTGGTCAGTCGCGGTCTCCACGCTCGAGAAAAAGGCGAGCATGGCGATCTTCGCGCTGTCGAGGGCCCGCTCCTGGTACTGGTAGATCGGCTTCACGGTGCTCGCGAGCTCCTCCGCCTCGCGCGCGAGCTCCTGATCCGACTTGTTGACGGGAAACGTGAACGGGGCGATCACGTCGCGATCCGCCACCGCGCCGGGGTCGAGCAGCGGCGCCACGTTCGTGGCGCTCGAGGGGAACACGAGGTACGCGAGTAGGCCCAGGCCGACCACCCACGCCCAGCGGCTGCCGTGATAGCGCAACTGCTCCTTGGTTGGCAGCCTCATGTCAGCCTTGCGCGTCCTCGGCGTACGCCCGGATGATGTCGCGCACCAGACGGTGGCGCACGACGTCTCCGTCCCCCAGGTAGCAGAACCCGATTCCTTCGATCCCGGGCAGGATCCGCTCCACCTGGAGCAGTCCGGAATCCTCCCGGTTGGCCAGGTCGATCTGCGTCTTGTCCCCCGTGATGACGGCCCGCGAGTTCACCCCCAGGCGCGTGAGGAACATTTTCATCTGCATCCCGGTCGCGTTCTGGGCCTCGTCGAGAATCACGAATGCGTCGGAGAGCGTGCGGCCGCGCATGTAGGCGAGTGGCGCGATCTCGATGGTGCGGCTGTCGATCGCCTTTTGCACCCGGTCACGGGGCATCATGTCCTCCAGCGCGTCGTACAGCGGTCGCAAGTACGGATCGACCTTCTCGTGCAGATCGCCGGGGAGGAAACCGAGGTTCTCCCCGGCTTCCACCGCCGGGCGTGCGAGCACGATGCGCCGCACCCGTTTGCGCGCCAGCGCGTCCACGGCCGCGGCCACCGCCAGGTAGGTCTTCCCGGTACCGGCCGGGCCGATCCCGATCACGATGTCGTGCTGCGCGATTGCCCCAAGGTATTCGCGCTGCCCGGCCGTCTTCGCCTGGATCACCCGGCGCAGTCCAGGGAGGATGATCCTGACCTCGCCGTCCGCGGCGGGGCCGGATGGCCCCTGCCCTTCGTGGCTCACGAGCCGGTCCACGTCGGCCACCTCCAGCGGGTCGCTCCCACCCATGCGCGCGAGGTCGACGAGGGCCTGGGCGACCGGCACGGCGCGCTCGACGGCCGGGAGTGGGCCGTGGAGCGTCAACGTATCGCCGCGCAAAGACACCCGCACGCCGAGCCGCTGCGCGAGCGCGACCAGATTGCCGTCGTTCACGCCCGCGAGCGAGAGCGGATCCACGCCTTCGGTGGAGAGCCGATGGACGATCTCGTCGCTCATGGCTTGATCTCGATGTGGAGCGCCGCCAGGTCCGCGGGGCTGGCCGGCGCGGGCGCACCCTCGAACAGGGCGCGCGCGGTCGTCGTTTTCGGGAAAGCGATCACGTCCCGTAGACTCGCCGCACCGGCGAGCAGCATGACCACGCGGTCGAAGCCCACGGCGAATCCGCCGTGCGGCGGCGCGCCTGCCTGCAGCCCGCTCAACAAGAACCCGAACCGGGCCTCGGCGTCTTCCGGCGACATGCCGAGGTGCCCGAAGACGCGGCGTTGCACCGCGGGGTCGGTGATGCGGATCGATCCGGAGCCCAGCTCGTTGCCGTTGTAGACGGCGTCGTAGTGCAGCGCGCGGCAGCTGAACGGATCGGTATCGAGCCGCGCCACATCGTCCGGGTGCGGCGATGTGAACGGGTGATGAGCGAACACCGGTTTTCCCGTGTTCGGGTCGGCCTCGAAGAGCGGGAAGTCCACGACCCAGCAGAAGGCGTGCGCCGTCTTGGGCTTGACCTCGAGCCGGCGGATCACCTCCTGGCGCACCCGATCGAGCACGGGCGACGTCACCCGGTCGGGCCCCACCGCCAGCAGAGCCGCGTCACCCTCGCCCACGCCCATCTGTCCGAGCGTCTCGGCGGTGAAGTGCTTGCCGACCGATCCCGAGATCTGCTCCCCCTGTCGCTTCACCCACGCGAGGCCCGAGCCTCCGAGCTGCTTCGCCGCCTCGGCGAGCTGATCCACGTCCTTGCGCGATAGCCCGCCGCCGCCCTTGACCGCGAGCCCCCGTACCCGCGCGCCGTCTTTCAGCGCCGATTGGACGAACGGCACGGCGAGCGGCTTCACGTGCGCCGTCCAGTCCGCGATCGGGACTTCGTAGCGCAGGTCGGGCTTGTCGGTGCCGAAGCGCTCCATGGCCTCGCGCCAGGGGATGCGCGGGAACGGCCGGGCGATCGTGTGGCCCGCCTCGTCCCACAAGGCGACCAGCACGGTCTCCACGTAGGCGAGTACGTCTTCCATCCCCACGAACGACGCCTCGAGGTCGATCTGCGTGAACTCCGGTTGCCGGTCGTTGCGCAGGTCCTCGTCGCGGAAACAGCGCGCCAGCTGGAAGTAGCGGTCGAAGCCGGACACCATGAGCAGCTGCTTGTAGATCTGGGGCGACTGGGGCAAGGCGTAAAACTCCCCCGGGTGCACCCGCGACGGTACGAGATAGTCGCGCGCGCCCTCCGGGGTCGGCTTCGTGAGCACCGGGGTCTCGATCTCGAGAAACTCCAGATCGGACAGGATGCGCCGCGCCCGCTGCAGCAGCCGGTGGCGCAGCATGAGGTTGCCCTGCATCTCGGGACGACGCAGATCCAGATGGCGGTGCTTGAGCCGGAGCTCCTCCCCGGGCGGCTCTTCGCCCTTCGCTCGTGCCACCGGAATCGCGGGCGTCACGGCCGGCCCCACCACCGTGAGCTTCGTCGCCTGAACTTCCACGTCGCCGGTCGCGAGCTCGGGGTTCTTCATGTTCGCAGGGCGCGCCGTCACCTGACCCTCAACCTCGACGACGGTCTCGCTGGTGAGTCCGCCCGCCACGCGCCGCACCTCCTCCGGGGCCGTCGGCCCGGCGGCGACCTGGACGATCCCCGCCCGGTCGCGCAGGTCGATGAACACGATGCCGCCCAGATCCCGGCGACGGTGCACCCAGCCGCCCAACCGCACCCGTTGCCCCACGTGCTGCAAGCGGAGCTCGCCGCAACGGTGCGTACGTCGGGACGTGGAACCGACGCTGTCTATGGTACCTCCGCCTCGCACAGCACGCGGTAGAATTCCTCGGGCGTGCGGGCGCTCAAGAGCCTGTCCCGCACCGGTTCGCGGCGCACGAGCCGCGAGATCCGGCTCAACGCCTTCACGTGGGCCCCGGCGCACGACTCGGGACCGGCCAAGAGAAAGAACAGGCGGACCGGCTCGCCATCGATCGTTTCGTACGGCACCGGGGCGGGCGTCGTCCCCGCCACGACCACCAGGGCGGAAAGCACCGGCGTTTTACCGTGCGGGACGGCGACGCCGTAGCCGATGCCGGTGGGGAACTGCCTTTCCCGCTCGAGAATGGCTCCCAGCACTTCGTCGGAGGGCCCCCCGTTGCCAACCGCGGCCACGTCCACCAGTTCCCGGAGCACCCCCTCCTTGTCGGTCGCGTGCAGGGGGACCAGGATGCGAGCGGGGGTCAAAAGCTCGGACAGGCGCACGGTGATCCAAGTGTCCTAAACGATTGAAGATAGTTAAGTTATGTGCCACATGCAACGCTTGTCCCGAGCGGCACTTACATGGTCGATTTGCTGAACCTCGCGCCCGACGCGGCGCGCACGGCGCTCGCGCAGTGTCTCGCGGAGCGGGGCGAGCCGGCATACCGCGCCCGGCAAATTCTCCCCCGGCTGTGGGAGCGGCCGGTGGGGTCGTGGAACGACGCGACCGAGCTGCCTCGAGCCCTGCGGCGGGCCCTGGACGAGACGCTTCCTCTGCGCCGGTTGCCGCTGTCGGCGCGTCAAGTCTCGCGAGACGGCACGGAGAAGTACCTCTGGGATCTGGGGGACGGTGAGGCGGTCGAGTCGGTACTCATCCCCGAAGGGAAGCGGCGCACGCTCTGCATCTCGTCCCAGGTGGGCTGCGCGCTGGGCTGCGTGTTCTGCGCGACGGGGCGGATGGGCTTTCGTCGGAACCTGTCGGTAGCGGAGATCGCGTGTCAGGCGCGCGAGGTGATGCTGCTCGACGCCGCGCTGAAACCGAGCAACATCGTCTTCATGGGCATGGGCGAGCCGTTGCTCAACTGGGACGCCGTGGACGGCGCGCTCACGATTCTCAACCACGCCGAAGGATTGGGGATCGGGGCGCGGCACATCACGGTCTCGACGGTCGGCATCCTGCCGAGCCTCGCGCAGCTCGCGCAACGACCGGAGCAGTTTCGCCTTGCCCTCTCGCTGCATGCGCCGACACCGGAGCTGCGGCACGCGCTGATGCCCATAGAAAAGAAGTACACCCTGCCGGCGGTCATCGCGGCGCTGGCTCGATTCCGTCGCCGCGTGACGCTCGAGTACGTGCTCATTGGGGGCAAGAACGACGCGCTCGAGCAGGCGGATCAGCTGGCGCAGCTGGCGCGGCCCCTGGGCGCGCTCGTGAACCTGCTGCCGCTCCACCCCGGCGGGGCGCCGGACCTCTCGCCCAGCCCCCGGGCGCAGATGCTTGCGTTCGAGCGGCGGCTCCGGCGGCAGGGGGTGGAGGCGGTGCTGCGCCGCAGCCGCGGGCTCGATATCAGCGCTGCCTGCGGGCAGCTACGGGTGGAACTCGAGGCGCGGCGCAAAGTCCGCGCCGAGGAGCACGCTCGCGTCGAGTAGCCGGGCAGTGTCCAGCTGCACGACGACCCGGCCCAGGCCCAGTGCCCGACGCACCCGTCGCCCCACTTGTTCGGTTCCCCGGCGCACCACGATGCGCGTCGAATCGAGCGTTCCCACCGTCTCCGGCGCGTTGCCATAGGTGAGCACGTCGATGCCGGCGCGCCGCAGCATCCGCGTCCCGACTTTCGCAAGCCCGGCCGTGCCGCTCGCGTTCAGGACTTCCACCGTCACGCGCGGACCCCCTTCGCCTGAGCCGGGCACGGGGAGCGCGGCGGTGCCCGCGCGGTCTCCACGGCAGGCGGCGAGCGCCGTGGCGCAGGCGATCAGTATCCGACGAGCGCGTTCCAGAAGTCCACCGTCTCCCGGAGGAGTGGCCAGCGGCCGTCGATCACCCGCGCGATGCGGCGAGCGGCGACGTGTTTCAGGATCGCGTCGCGTTCTTCGGGCACACGTGCCGCGAGCGAGCGCCGGAGCTCCTGGTCGAACGGTCGCCCCGGCTCGAGATAGTCCGCCAGATAGAGCATCTTGCCGACGTCATCCCACTGCGCAAACCCGAGTGAGTGGTGGCGCACCGCGTCGAGCACGCCCTGGTCGGTCTCGCCGTCATGCGCGGCGCGCCCGGCCGCGAGCGGGCCATGGGCGAGCTCGTTGGCCGCGGGCGAATCGCGCAACGCGTCGTGCAGCCAGGCCGCCCTGAGCCAGCGGGCGCGCTCGGCGTCGGGCACGTGCATCACCGTCGCCCACGAGGCGAGGAGCGCCGCCACCCGCTCGACGTGCGCACGACGCTCCGGTGTGACCACGGCCCACGGGGGGAGCGCCATCACGCGCGCACGGCCGGATCGGCGGCCACGCCCTCCCCGAGCACCACGTTGTCGATGAGTCGCGTCTTGCCGACCTTCGCCGCCACGAGGACCGCCGTGCGGGCGTCGACCCGGGCAACGGGACGCATCTGGTCGTCCACGAGCGCCAGGTATTCGGGCGCCACGCCCGGCGCCCGCAGGACGTCCAGGCCCCGGCGCGCGAGCGGGCCGGGGTCGGCCTCGCCGCCCCGCCACGCCTGCTCCACGGCGCGCAGCGCGCGCGACAGCGCGAGTGCGGCGCGGCGCTCGTCGCCTTGCAGATAAGTGTTGCGCGACGACAGCGCGAGGCCATCGAGCTCGCGCACCGTGGGCGCGACGTCGATCTCGAGCCCGAAGTTCAAATCCTCGACCATGCGCCGGACCAGCATCGCCTGCTGGAAGTCCTTCCGCCCGAACACCGCGATATCGGGCTCCACGATGTGAAACAGCTTGGCGACCACGATCAGCACGCCGGCGAAGTGCCCGGGCCGGGCCGCGCCCTCGAGCGGGTCGGCCATGGGCCCCGGGTGCACCCGGACGAGCGGCTCCGCGGGGTACATCGCCGACGCCTCCGGGACGAAGAGACAATCGACGCCGCGCTCGCCCGCGAGGCGTCGGTCGCGCTCCAGGTCGCGCGGGTATTGCGCCAGGTCCTCCGTGGGGCCGAACTGGAGGGGATTCACGAAGCTGCTCATCACCACGCGGTCGGCACGCTGTTTCGCCCGGTCGACCAGGTGCAGGTGCCCTTGGTGCAGGAACCCCATCGTGGGCACGAACCCGATGCGGCGGCCGCGGGCGCGCTCGGCGCGCGACCATTCGCGCATCTCCTTCAGATTCGTGAGCTCCTGCATGGCGGGTTAAAACAAACGAGGAATCCCGCGGCTTGGGTAGGGCCACAAGGGCCACTATGGGCGGAGGCGTTCCCTCACGATGACCGGAACGACGTCCTGTACCCCCGGTTCCCCTCGGAGTGCGCCGAGCAACGAGTCGAAGGCACTCCACGTGGAGCCCGGGTCGGGAAGCCGCAGGATGTAGGGAGTCGGATACGGACCTCCCGCTACGATCGTAGAGTGCCAGTGCTCCATTGCCCTCCGAACCTGATCGCCGCCCGTGGTGTCGTAGAACGTCACCTGAATCAGGGACCGATAGTATCGCGCCGGACTGTCGGCGGCCGGGGCGACCGATCGCCCCGTGTCGTCCGGAAAGAAGAGGCGTGCGGTCGGGACGATGGGAGGGATTGTGTCGCCCTCCGCACACGGGCGCCCACCGGAATTGCCGATGATCGCGAACATGCGTCCGTCCTGGTACAGGCGGAGCGTGCCCCGGCTTACGGTCGTCAGGAAACTCTCGCGATACGGGCGACGGCCCCGCGGCGGTAGTGCGACGTGCCCGGTCTCTCCGGTCTCCCGTACGTCCCAGGTGATGTCCGAAGCCACTGTTCGCTCGTTGCGGATGCGGAACGTGGTGCCGCAGGTGTGGACGACGCGCACTCTGGGCAGTTCGCGACGTCCCAAGTCGGGAGGCCCCTCGCAGCTAACCACCTCGTAGGCGCGCCCCCGATCCGCCGGACCGCTCGTTGGGAACTCGTGCTGCAGTGGCCAGCGAGACGCATACGCCTCGAGGGCCAGGGAGCACGTCACGGAATCGCGGTACACCTGCCGAATCAGGTCGCGCAACAGTCGCTCGTCCTCCCGGACCACGGGATTGTGCGCGAGCGGCTGCGCGATGTCCGGGTGATCACCGCCGTGCATCCCTTGGATCACCGTGGCGAGGGCGGCGGTGTCGGCCCGAGCGTCGCGCGCGAGTGCGTCGCCGTGCAGCTGAAATAGGAGCTCCCGCGCAAGCAGCGACGCGTGTGCGCCTCGCCCGAGAACGGTCAAGAGCTCCGAAGTCCCTCGCACCCGTGGGTTGCCGAGGAGCCCAAGTCCCGGCCCGACTCCTTCGCTCGCGCCCTGGGCGAGGCGCCGGAGATCCTTGAGCGACAGCGTCGAATCCCGCGGGAGGACCCTCCAGGACACGTCCTTGAGAACGCTCCGTCCCGTGTCGAGGGCTGCGTCCACGGATGGTTTGGCCCACCAGTTCGCCGGTGAAGGCACGACGTACTCCGGCCGCGCGCCCACGAAGCTCACCTGTCGCCACCGGCCCGGCACGACCACCGCTTCGAGAATGCTTCCCACTTCGGGATATCTGAAGCACACCATCCCAACCGGGGGCGGCTCCGCCACACCCAACACGACACGCAATCGGGCGCCATGCGAGTCGATGCGGGTAATCGCCTCGTCAT
>WNFX01000897.1_pt1 | contig 33716 bp, 37 predicted proteins | sample 5400111 | NCBI WGS metagenome assembly WNFX01 (sample SAMN13153363, study PRJNA577476) | soil metagenome | isolation source: 40 cm soil or saprolite under grassland replicate 1 | place: USA:California | collected 2016-06-15 | reverse complement strand
ATGAACAATGCCGATCTTCCGCCGCAACACGGATTTCCGCTGCGCGCAATTGTGCCGGGATGGTACGCGATGGCGTCCATCAAATGGTTGCAGCGCATCATCATCACCGACCAGCCGTTCACCGGATATTATCAGACCATGGATTATTCGTACTGGAAGCGGCGAGGGGACATGGCTGATCTCGCGCCGCTCACCGAAATACAAGTCAAAGCGGAAATCGCCGAGCCGGCTCAAGGCGAAATTGTGCCCGCCGATTCCAAAGTGCGCGTGCATGGCGCCGCGTGGACAAGCGACGGGGAAATTACGAAAGTTGAGCTCAGCACAGACGGCGGGGCGAGCTGGAAGGAAGCCAACTTGATCGATCAGGCGATTCTGAATGCATGGCGTCTTTGGGAGTTTGAATGGCGCACACCGTCGAAACCTGGGAAACAAACGCTTGTCGCTCGCGCAATCGATTCACGCGGCCGAACTCAGCCGGCCGAGCGCGACCCGGATCGCGGTACATACATGATCAACCATCTTCTGCCAATTACGGTCGAGGTGCGGTGATTCGATTCTGGGTAGCGCATGTGTCTCGCATGCTGGCGAGCGCGTCCTCGCGATCGCGAACTTTCTCGACCGCTGGGATCTGCTCGATAGCTGCGAAGTCGAGAGGAAGTTCGTTTCGGCGCGACGCCGAAACCAGCACGCGGGACGCGTGCGCTACCCAGAACGTGGAGTGCGATTCTCGATCTTGTTGAAGTTCGCGGCGCATTCGGGTTAAATCGTTTCAATGTCGCTCGTTTTTAAGACCATCCAGACGGAAGGGATTGCGGAACTTTCTTACGTCCTCGGTGACGATGACGAAGGGATCGGAGCGATTTTCGATCCAAGGGCGGACATAGATGTTTATGTGGACATGGCGCGCGAAGCAGGCCTCGCCATCACGCATATCTTCGAGACGCATATTCATGCCGATCTGGTAAGCGGTTCGCGCGAACTTTGCGCGCGGCTGGAATCGACGAAGATTTACGCCAGCAGCGAGGGCGACGCCCAATACGGATTCTCTCCCGAGAAATTACGAGACGGCGACCGTTTCACATTTGGTGAAGTCGTGGTCACAGCGCGACATACCCCTGGTCACACGCCCGAACATCTGTCGTATCTCCTTGCCGAAGCGGACCACCCCGAAACACCGTGGGGCATACTCACCGGCGATTCGTTATTTGTCTCATCTGCTGGTCGGCCGGACTTGTTAGGGGTGGATCACACCAAAGAGCTGGCCGAGAAACAGTTTCACACGCTGCATGATTTTTACCTCAAGCTGCCTGATCACGTGATAATTTATCCAAATCACGGCGCCGGCTCGCCCTGTGGTGCGGACATCGGCGACCGTTTGAGCAGCACGATCGGTTACGAGCGGAAGTTCAATAAATTTCTGCAATTCGCAGACGCGAAAAGCTTTACCGACTATGCAATCAAAACCGCGCCGCCGGTTCCAAAGTATTATCCGGTAATGAAAAGACTGAACGCGAAAGGACCGGAAATAATTGGAAATCTACCTCGCGTGCAGGCACTTCCACCGAAGGCGTTCAAAGAAGCGATCGGCAAGAAGGTAGGCGTGCTCGTGGACACGCGTACGATGCTCGCATTTGGTGGCGGTCATATTCCGGGCGCGCTCAACATTGGCGGGTCGCCCATTCTCTCAATTTGGGCGGGTTGGCTCCTCGATCCGGACCAGCCGATTTTGCTCGTCGTGGAAAGCGACGACGATCTCGAAAAGATCGTGCGACTTTTCATTCGCACAGGTTATTCGAAGTTTGCGGGTTATCTCGTTGGAGGAATGAAAGCCTGGGACGCGGCCGGATTCCCGCTGGAAAAAATCGGGCAGATGAGCGTGCACGAGCTTAACGAGCGCAAATCAGCGCTTCAGGTTCTCGATGTGCGATCGCCAGGTGAATGGAAAAAAGGACGAGTTGCCGGCGCACGCCACATTTTTCTCCCGGAATTGCGTAAACGGATTGGCGAACTCGATCGCACCAAACCGACGGCGGTTTATTGTGGAAGCGGATATCGCGCAAGCATCGCCACCAGCATTTTGAAGCCGGAAGGGTTTGACGAGCTTTGGAATGTTCCAGGCAGTTGGGAAGCATGGAAAAAAGCGAAGCTGCCAGTGGAAGGAGCCGACGGCGAATGAATGGCGCGACAACGTTGCCCAGAAAAAATTCATTCGGCGAGACGATGCGCGCTGATGTGTGGTGGACGCAGCCGCTCTTGGTCTTTGTCGGGTTGTCGATCTCTATCGTCTATTCGACCTGGGCCGCGTTTCAGGGAACGCATTATTTTTTCGGCAACTACATCTCGCCGTTTTACTCGCCCGAAATTTTCGGCGCCTCGCCGCACAGCTGGTTTGGCGTTAAGCCCGTGTGGTGGCCGAGGTGGCTCGTATTTTCGCCAGCGTTGTTGGTGCTTTGGGCGCCCGGCGGGTTTCGGCTTACTTGCTATTATTATCGTGGTGCCTACTACAAAGCGTTTTGGGTTGATCCGCCAGCATGCACCGTGGGCGAACCCCGAAAAACGTATCTGGGCGAGAGTTCGTTTCCCCTCATCATGCAAAACGTTCACCGCTATTTTCTCTATCTTGCGCTGATCTTCATTGTCATCCTCACGATCGATGTTTGGAAGGCGCTCTGGTTTGTCGATCCACAAAGCGGACGAAGTTCGTTTGGGATCGGAGCTGGTACGATCGTTCTGGCAATCAATGTCGTCCTGCTGGGCGGCTATACTTTTGGTTGCCACTCATTGCGACATTTGGCTGGCGGCTTTCTCGATCAATTTTCCAAATCGCCAGGTTGTTATCGCGCCTACGTATGCGTGAGCTGCTTCAATCGCCGGCACATGCTTTGGGCTTGGCTCAGCTTGTTCTGGGTCGGCTTCGCAGATCTCTATGTACGGCTTTGCTCGATGGGCATCTGGCACGATTGGCGAATCGTTTAAGCGTTGAAGGGTTGAAGCGATGAAGCGATTGAAATTTTGCTCCATACGTTCACGCTTGAACGCGTCAACTATTTAACGCTTCAGCGACCCAACCATGCCCGATTACGAGATCTTCGAACACGACGTCCTTGTCATCGGTGCAGGCGGTGCAGGCTTACGCGCGGCGATTGAAGCATCCGCGACCGGAGTGCGGGTCGGTCTCGTTTGCAAATCGCTTCTGGGAAAAGCGCATACCGTCATGGCTGAAGGCGGAATCGCAGCGGCGCTGGCCAATGTCGATGAGCGCGATAATTGGAAGGTCCATTTTGCCGACACGATGCGCGGCGGCCAATACGTGAACAGTTGGCGGATGGCCGAGCTGCACGCGAAAGAGGCGCCCGATCGCGTGCGGGAACTCGAAGCTTGGGGCGCAGTTTTTGATCGCACGAAAGATGGCCGGATCTTACAGCGAAATTTCGGCGGTCATAAGTATCCGCGGCTTGCGCACGTTGGCGATCGCACCGGCCTGGAAATGATCCGCACGCTTCAAGATCACGGGATTCATCAAGGAATCGATGTGTACATGGAACATACGATTCTTTCCCTGTTGAAAGATGGCGACCGCGTAGTCGGCGCTTTCGGCTATGAGCGCGAGCGCGGACGCTTCAAGATTTTCCGCGCCAAAGCGATCGTGCTCGCGACCGGTGGCATCGGCCGCGCCTACAAAATCACGAGCAACAGTTGGGAATACACCGGAGACGGACATTCACTTGGATATGAAGCCGGCGCGGAATTGATCGACATGGAGTTTGTGCAGTTTCATCCCACCGGAATGGTGTGGCCACCGAGTGTCTGCGGAATTCTTGTTACCGAAGGTGTGCGCGGCGACGGGGGAATCCTCACGAACAAGGAAGGCCGCCGCTTTATGTTCGATTTCATTCCCGACAACTACAAAGCGCAGACGGCCGACAACGAAGAAGAAGGCTGGCGTTATACCCAGGGCGATAAGAACGCGCGGCGTCCGCCGGAGTTGCTGACGCGCGATCACGTCTCGCGTTGCATCGTGCGGGAAATCAAGGAAGGGCGGGGGAGTCCACATGGCGGCGTCTTTCTCGATATTTCATGGATTAAGGAGAAGCTTCCGAATGCAGAGGAATACATCAAACGCAAGCTTCCGAGCATGTATCATCAATTTAAACAGCTTGCCGATATCGATATTACGAAAGAGCCGATGGAAGTCGGCCCGACCACTCACTACATCATGGGCGGCGTGCGTGTGGACCCGGACACGCAGATGTCGCGTGTAGTGGGATTGTTCGCGGCCGGTGAATGCGCGGCGGGCATCAATGGCGCAAACCGGCTCGGAGGAAACTCGCTTTCCGATCTTTTGGTTTTCGGAAAACGCGCCGGCGAATTCGCGGCGAAATTCGCGAAGGAAAATTCGCATGGCAGGATCGACAACAACAAGATCGACATGTATGCGCGCGAAGCGTTGAAGCCGTTCGAGAACAGCAGCGGCGAAAATCCGTACTCGGTGCAACGCGATTTGCAGGAAGTGATGCAGCAGAATGTCGGGATCGTGCGTGATGAAGGCGAAATGCGATCGGCTCTCGATCATTTGAAAACATTTTGGGAACGCGCGGCGCGTGGGGGAGTCACCGGCAATCGTGATTTCAATCCCGGCTGGCACACCGCACTGGACCTAAAAAATCTGCTCACCGTTTCCGAAGCGATTACGCGCGCGGCGCTTGAGCGCAAAGAAAGTCGCGGCGCGCAATTCCGCGAAGATTATCCGGAGAAAGATGAGCGCTTCTCGAAAGTAAACACTTTGATCCGCAAAGGCGAAGACGGCGGGATGGAAGTTCTATTGGAACCCTTGCCGGAAATGCCGGATTATTTGAAGCAGATTATTGAAGAGAATCGTTGAAGCGATGAAGAGTTGAAGCGATGAAGCGACCAGAAAACGAAAAGAAGCGTTATCAGACGTTTGAAGACTTGGAGGTTTATCAAGTCGCGCGCGAATTTCGGAGGGCAATGTACCGCGTGGCAAAGCAGTTGCCTGACGAGGAGAAATTTGGGTTGTGCAGCCAAACTCGTCGAGCTGCGGTGTCGCTCACGAACAATATCGCTGAAGGTCATGGCCGTTTTCATTTTCTCGAACAGATCAAATTCATGTTGCAAGCGCGCGGCTCCCTCGAGGAACTGCTCGACGACCTGAACATTTGCACCGACGAAAACTATCTTCCTGCGGAGGAGATCGAGAAATTGAAGCCCCGAAGGATGGCGCGTTCACAAACTCATCAACGGTTACATTCGATTCTTGCGCAGGCGGACTACTGAAAGTGCTTTCCGTGTGCAAGAATCTCCATCCGATAACGAATTGACCGAAGACGAAGTAAACGACTTGTTCTCCGCTCGCTTTAGCCCTTCATCGCTTTGACTCTTCAACGAATGGAAACAGCTACCTTCAAAATCTGGCGCGGTGATGCGAAGGGCGGCGAGTTCCGCGATTACAGAACCGAGATTTCCGAAGGCATGGTCGTGCTCGATGCCGTAAATCAAATTCAGGCGACGCAAGCCAACGACCTTGCGTGTCGATGGAACTGCAAGGCGGGGAAGTGCGGATCGTGTTCGGCGGAAGTCAACGGTATGCCGAAACTGATGTGCATGACGCGAATGAGCGAATTGCCACTCGACAGACCGATCACGGTCGAGCCGATGAAAGCGTTTCCTGTGCTGAAAGATTTGATCACGGACGTTTCCTGGAATTTTCGGGTGAAGAAAAAGATCAAGAAGTTCAAGCCACGACCGCCGGATGCGCCTGATGGCACATGGCGAATGCGACAGGAAGATATCGATCGCGTTCAGGAATTCCGGAAATGCATCGAGTGTTTTCTTTGCCAGGATGTTTGCCACGTGCTGCGCGATCATCAGATGCACGATAAATTTATCGGGCCGCGCTTTTTGATTCACGTCGCCGCGCTGGAGATGCATCCGCTCGATACTGAAAATCGCATCGATGAATTGCGTAACGCACAGGGAATCGGTTACTGCAACATCACGAAGTGTTGTACCAAGGTTTGCCCTGAAAACATTGAGATCACGGACAACGGAATCATTCCGCTAAAAGAACGTGTGGTGGACGACTTTTATGATCCGTTTGGTTGGATTTGGAGGACGTTAAAGCGATTAAGCGATAAAGGGATGAAGCGATGAAGCAACTTTTGCGCGATACTTTTTCCGCTTCAACGCTTTAACCCTTCAACTGTTCAACGAATCCCATGTCCGAACTCAAGTCGCTCCACAAAGAAGCTATTCCCGCTGCGCTGGAGAAGGCCATGCGCTATCGGCTCCTCAACGAACCGGCTGAAGCGGAGAGCATTTGCCTCGATGTACTTAAAACCGACCCGGAAAACCAAGAGGCAATCATCACACTGGTGCTCGCATTAACTGATCGCTTCACGAAGGGCTACGGGGTAAGCGACACGCAGATCAAGCAGCTACTTGGGCGCATTCGCAGCGACTACGAGCGCGCTTACTATTCCGGAATCTTTGCCGAGCGGCGCGCCAAAACAAAGCTAACCCAAAATACGCCGGGCTGCCGATTTCAGGCATACGATCTTTTTCGGGAGGCTATGAACTGGTTCGAAAAGGCGGAAGCAATCCGTCCGCCCGGAAACGATGATGCGTTGCTCCGTTGGAATACTTGCGCCCGAATCATTGAGCGAAACAACCTCGTTGCGCGCGAGGAAGAAGAACCAATCGAGTTTCCGCTCGAGTAATTGTCCGCTTTGCTCCGCGAAGCGGACGTGGATCGAGCAGTCCCTTGCTCGATGTTAAAGTTAGGCGGCGAAGCCGCATTTATTGGCATCGCCCGGCGGGGGCGGTCGATCCACCTTATTTGCAAACCAGGCGCGATGGCCGCAGCATCATCGCCATGACAAGAGTCGAGGACGAATTTAGTCGCTTCGAACACGAAGGCTGGGAACGCGTGGCGAACAAATACGATTCTGTGTGGTCGTCACTGACGCGGCAATTCATTCCTTATTTAATCGAGGAGGCGCAAGTGTCAGCGGGCATGTCCGTCTTGGATGTCGCATGCGGACCCGGTTACGTCTCCGGCGCAGTCAGAAAGTTGGGTGCGATTCCCTTCGGCATCGATTTCTCGGAAAAAATGGTGGCAATCGCTAACAGAATGTTCCCCGAGATTCGATTCGCTCAAGGTGACGGTCAAGATTTGCCCTATGACGAGGCGAGCTTTGATCGCGTGTTGATAAACTTCGGTTTGCTGCACCTCTCTCACCCAGAACAGGCGTGCGCTGAAGCGTCCCGCGTTTTGAAATCGGGTAGCAAATTTGGTTTCACAGTGTGGGCCCCGCCGCCGGAGAACCCCGGGGCTAAGATTGTCAATGATGCCGTCGAAGCGCACGCAGACCTGAATGTGCAATTACCCGAAGGCCCGCCGCATTATTTGTATGACCAAAAACAGGAATGCCGAACAGTATTGGAGCAAGCTGGATTTGATGGAAGTTCGATGATCTACGAGACGCGCTTGGTTGAATGGCACCTTCCAACTGCGCGGTATTTCTTCGAAGCGGAGCGCGATGCGGGCGTCCGTACCGCTGGGCTTCTGGCCCGCCAGTCACCAGAAAGGCTAAGCGCGATTTGCACGGCGATCGAAGATGGGGTCAGGCCATATGCAAGAGGCAACGAATTCGTGATACCGATGGCCGCACACATTATCGTCGTATCAAAAAGCTGAGAAACCAAAATGAAGCGACTATTCGCAGTGATGAGCGCAGACGAGATCGTGGAAAGACTTTCGGCTGATCCGTGGTCGAGCCGGGACATGCTTCGTATAAGCCGAATTACGCCGTGGACGCTGCGATTAGGTTCGCTTTCGTAAGGCATCGCCGCTTTCCAAGACAGCGCCGTTCACAATGACAGCTCCGTCGAAAGGTGAGGGGATTTACAACGTCGTCGTTATCGGCGCCGGCACAGCCGGGCTCGTAACCGCGGCAGGGACAGTTGGACTCGGCGGTCGCGTCGCGCTCATCGAGCGGAACAAAATGGGCGGCGATTGTTTGAATTTCGGTTGTGTTCCAAGCAAGGCGTTGATTTCTTCCGCGCGTTTGATCAATAGAATCCGCCGCGCAGAAGAGTGGGGTTTGCGGAAGATTGAGCCGCAGTTCGAGTTTAACGAAATCTTCGCACGCATGCGCGCGCGGCGCGCGAAGATTGCGCCGAACGATTCGCAGGAACGTTTCGAGTCTCTTGGCGTCGATGTCTTTCGCGGCGAAGCGAAATTTCTATCGCGGTATGCCGTTCAGGTGGGCAACGAAGTGCTGCGGGCGAAGCATTTTGCAATCGCGACAGGCTCGCGTCCGACTGTTCCCAAGATCGCAGGGATCGAAACGGTAAAGTTTTTCACCAACGAAACGGTTTTCGACGAGCTGAATGCGAAACCAGAAACTTTGATTGTGCTCGGCGGCGGACCGATCGGTTGTGAGCTTGCGCAAACATTCCGCCGCCTCGGCGTTGGGGTGACGATCATCCAACGCAGGAATCAGCTTTTACCAAAAGAAGATCCAGATGTGGCATGTTTTCTTGAAAGCCGCCTGATTGGCGAAGGTGTCCGCGTTATTAAGAACGCCGATGTGCATTCAGTGGCGACCGGCGACGCCGGCAAAATCGCTCTAGAACTGTTAGATCGACAATCTGACCGCCTGGCCGAACTGATTTTTTTTGCTGATGCGCTCCTCGTCGCCACCGGGCGAACACCAAACTTCCGGAGCCTGGATCTGAAACCGGCCGGGGTTGAGGTCAGTGAGAAAGGCATTCGGGTGAACGAGTATCTGCAAACATCTCAACCGCACATTTACGCTGTGGGCGATGTCATTGGGCCATTTCTGTTCACGCACATGGCTGATGCGCAAGCGCGCGTGGTGGTGCGAAACATTCTCGTTCCCTTCCAATTTCTGCGGCAGAAAATGGATTATTCGGTCGTGCCGTGGTGCACGTATGTCGATCCAGAGATCGCCGCCGTCGGATTAAATGAGTCCGGCGCAAAACAACAAAACATCGAATACGATTTGATCGTGCAGAATCTTGATGAGGTGGACCGTGCCGTTGTCGAGAGCGAGAGCGCCGGTTTTGCGAAGGTTTTACTGGCGAAAGGAAGTGACAGAATTCTCGGGGTGACGCTGGTGTGCGATCATGCCGGCGATTTGTTAACGGAGTTTGCCTTGGCGATGCGGTACCGGATTGGAATTGGTGCAATCGCATCGACAATTCACCCTTACCCAACGTTCGCAGAGCTCGCACGCAAGCTGGGAGACAAATACAACAAGACGCGTCTTACGCCGACGGCGCGAAAAATCTTTGCCTGGCTCTATCGACATCGTCTTCATTGAGAATGAAAAGATTTGGCAAATGGATCGTCGTCGGACTGATGGTAATTACGTTGTCGATTTTGTCTGCGATCTTGCCGGTGAGGGAATGGATTCGTGATTTCGTTGGCTGGGTGCAACAGCTTGGCCCGATTGGCGTAATTATCTTCATCTTTGCTTATGCGCTCGCGACCGTTCTTTTCTTGCCCGGCTGGATTTTCACGGTCAGCGCCGGACTTATTTACGGTATTCTTGAAGGAACCCTTGTTGCGCTTTGCGGCGCTGTCATCGGCGCGGCGCTGGCGTTCCTGGTCGCGCGATACTTGCTTCGGCAAAACATCCAGGAGCTCACGCAGAAAAATCCGCGGTTTGCCGCAATCGACGAAGCGATCGGAAAAAACGGCTGGAAAATTGTCGGTCTTCTTCGGTTGAGCCCACTCATTCCATTTAATCTTAGCAATTATTTCTACGGCATTACGTCGATCAGTTTCGGCTCTTATGTGCTCGTCTCCGCTGTCGGAATGATTCCAGGGACCCTGCTCTATGCGTATCTGGGGGCGATCGGTCAGGCCGGAATTTCCGGCGGCGCTTCGCAGTCTAACAAATGGCAATACGTTTTGCTCGCCGTCGGGTTGATCGCGACGATCGCTGTCACGATTCTCGTGAGCCGAATCGCTAAGAACGCGCTGAAAAAGTCGGGTGCGGCCTAAGGGACGATCAAGCAATCATACCAAGGCGCCGCCGCAACTCGAGCCGGAGCCGGCGGTGCAGCCAAAACAATGGTCACCAGTCATGATGTTGCGATTGTCGAACCTGTCCGGATCGATGTCCCATAAAAATACGCCCGATCCATCGCGATTCCGCCATTGCATCCCAAGTTGTTGATTGAAATCGCAATCGTAAACTTCGCCACGCCATCCGACGCTGATCGTGTTGCGACACATCAATCCCTCGATCGTCGCGGGATTGAATGCGTTGATGAGCAACTCCATGTAATTCTCAAGCTGATTGTCATGCCGGAGATGAGAGGCGAAGCGGCCAATCGGTAGATTCGTGATCGTATAAAGTTTATTGAAGACAATCCCGAAATGCACACCTAATTCGCGTTTATAGTCGGCTTCCAGCTCGGCCTGTGATCCCGGCAAGAATGCGCCCACTGGATTGTAAACCAAATGAAGCGGCAACATTGGATCGATCCCGTACCCTAACGAATTCAGCAATTGCAGGGCAGTGATGCTTCCGTCGAAAACGCCTTCACCGCGTTGCGCGTTTACATTCTCCTGTGTGTAGCACGGCATCGACGCTATAATTTCAACCTTGTGCCTGGCCAGAAATTCCGGGAGATCCTGGTAACCAGGATCGAGCAGGATGGTTAGATTGCAGCGATCAATGATATGGCGCGGTTGTGTCAGCGCTTTTGCTTGCTCGATGAAATAACGGAAATCTGGAATCATCTCCGGTGCGCCGCCGGTAAGATCGACGGTCGGAATCTCGCTTTTCCCCAGCCAATCGATAATACGGTCGATCGTCTCGCGCCTCATGATTTCTTTGCGCTTTGGCCCAGCGTTCACGTGGCAGTGCACGCAGGTCAGATTGCAAAGCTTGCCGACGTTAACTTGAAGAATCTCAGGATGCCCGCGGCGAAGTGAGATCGAGCGCTCCGCCAGCTTCTGTGCGAACCTATTCATCCTACAACATCAGAAATAACTCCCACTGCCGTTGCCCTGCATCAAAGGCGCGCAACGCGGGAACAACCAGACGATAATCCTCTAAGACTCTTGCACGCCAGAGTTTTGTTTTCCAAAAACGGTGGATCCAGCTTCCGGGATTGCTTTGCACAAGCGTGCCCTCACTTGTTGCCAGTCGATCATTGTCGGTTGATTCTCGCGGCATGTCATGGGTTCGGGTGTTTCTGACGGAGTTGCACGCCTGGGAATGGATCGGAATTCTTGTTGCCCGATTAGCAGTTGGTTCGTTGTTCTTTCTTTCCGGACGCGGCAAACTTTTTGTGCCTGAGCGCCGTGAACAGATGCGCCAAACGCTCTGCCAAGCGCGCGTCCCTTTTCCCGAGCTGAACGCTGCTTTTGTTTCGAGCGTCGAATTCGTCTTTGGCTTGTTTCTCATCCTCGGCGCACTGACGCCTATTACGTGCGTCATGCTCGGATGCGTTATGATTGTTGCGATTGCGACCACCGCAATTCGCCGTATCAAGGCATCCTCGCTGCTCAACTGGCTCCCAGAATTCCTGTATCTTCCCGAGGTGCTTTATCTCGTCATCCTCTTTTGGCTCTTTCTTTCCGGACCCGGCTGGTTCAGCGCGGATTATTTAATATTGCGCCGAAACTGATCTCGGGTGTTGTGGCTCCGCCACTTGCGGTAGGACGACGCGCGGTGTCCCTACCAAAAAGTTCACATCATTCGAAGAACGCCTCGTTGTGCGGGCGCAGATCGATTTCCAAGCTCCATGCGCTGCGGTCTTGCTGGATGAGATCCCAATAGGCATCCGCGATGGCATCGGGCTGAAGTAAGGGATCTTTTGCAGTGGGCTTGTAGGCCTTGCGCACGTTTGGCGTGTCGATCACGCCGTCGATAATGACGTGCGCGACGTGAATGCCCCGGGGCCATAGCTCGACCGCCAATGATTGCGCCAAACCGCGCACTGCAAACTTTGCGCTGCTAAATGCAACCGCGCCACCGCGCCCGCGAACAGACGAAGTCGCGCCTGTAAAAATGATCGCGCCCGCAGCCTGCTTCAGCATGTCGGGCAGGGCTTCGCGGGCGCACAGGAACGCGCCGAAGACGGCCCCACGCCAAGAACGCTCGAATTCTTCCGGGGATGTCTTTTCCAAGTGCCCGCCGAGTGAACCGCTAGCGTGCGCGATGAGAATTTCTACTGGACCGAGCTTTTCTCGCACTTGACGAAATCCGGCTGCGACTTGTTTCGCATCGGAGATGTCGGTCGGAATTGCCATCACCTTCGATCCGAGTTCGGCGGCGAGCTTGCGAATGAGCCCGGCCGAACGTGCGAACATGCCCACGCGGCAGCCTTCCAACGCTAACTTCCTCACCAGCGCGGCTCCGAGTCCAGGACCCACTCCGGCGACAATCGCCACGCGCTTACGTGATTTGTCGATCATGCTGTGTCCTGTTCGGATTCGCGGTGAGATTCAGCCGTGCCTCCCGTTTGTAGGCAAGCGTCCGTCACGGCGACCTTGCCAAAGATTTCGCGGCGGCAAGCGGAGCGCATGCCCTGCGATGACCATGGCGAAATTACTCCACGAGCCTGGCCGCTGGTTGCGGCTTGCGATCGGGCTCTTCGCCGCTTGGCAAACGCCACGCGCGTTGTTTGCGAAACGGTAGAACGAAAAGGTGGCCGAGCGTGAGTTCGTGTTCGTCGCGATATGCGGCGACACCGATGGTCACGGCGTCCTGCGGCACATCACGACGCAGAGTGCGATGAAGTTTGTCCCACCAGCAGAAAATGGTTCCCCAATTGGAATTCGTCTCGCGCTGGACGATCGAATGATGAATGCCGTGCATCCGCGGCGTGACGATAATCAGGTTCAAACCGCGTTCGAGTTGGATCGGCAGCCGCCAGTTAGAATGATGAAAGAGAGTCGCGGCTTCGAAGGTGATGAAAAAGACGAGGAGCAGCATTGGCGCGATGCCGAAGACGACGACAGCGAGGGATAGAAACGCGACCGAAAAAAGCATCTCGCCGAAATGAAATCGGGCGGCTGTGCTAACATCGAGGTCGAGATCCGTGTGATGCACGTTATGGAATCGCCAGAAGAGCGGAACCATGTGATTGGCCCAATGCCACCACCAGTAAGCGTAATCCATCAGCAGAAACGTAGCGACGCAAACGCCCCATCCGGGCAGAGCGACCCAGTTTAACAAACCGATATGTCGATCTTGCGCCCACGTCGCTGCCGCAAGTGGAATTGGCAGCATGGCCAGACGAACGATGGCGAATCCAGGAATCGAGAGCACAAAATTGCGCACCAGACGATGTAGGACACTGAAATGCCGGCGTCGCAGCGGAAAGCGCCATTGCAACCAGAGCAGCGTGAGAAATACACAGGCCAGCAGTGGTCTGCCAACATAATCGATCAAAGGAATTCTTTGCACAGATTGGAATTGATGCAGCCGGCTGTGACTTTATCATCAGCGGATAGATGGCGGCAACGCGCGGCTGACGAGGCGAACGAATCTTTTTTAAGTGCCGATGCGCCGGAACATGAAGGTGGTCTCGGGCTTTACCACCTCGCCGTCTATCTCGACCAAGGGGTAGGCGAGAAAATTGATCGGGCCGCTCGCCGGCTCGGGATCGATCACCAGATCGCGGCCTTTGGTCAACTCGAAACGATTTGCTGGATTATGACCGAAATAGTAATCCGCCAGCTTTGGATTTTTCCACGCTTCACTGATATCCACCGGCACCCAGCGTCCATCTGCGAGAAATTCCGCCCAGCAATGGTAGCCTTCGATCGTGCCCTCATTCTTGTCGGCTGGAATCGTCGCGCCAATGGCAAAACGAGCGGGTATTCCGATGCTGCGCGCCAAAGCGATGAAATAAGCGTGAAAATCGCTGCAGTTACCGGTTCGGGCGTCGCATGCGTACACGGCATCGCCGCGGCCCCAGCCGGTTCCGGATTTGTCGTAACGCATTCGGCCCATTACATGATCATAAAGCGCTTTCGCCCGTTCGAAATTGTCGTTTTTCCCTGCAGCCGCTTTCTGAGCGAGCGCCCTGAAGGTTTCATTAATCGGCACCAGTTTTTCCGGGCGCAAGTAACGCGCAGTTTCCGCACTGCTTGCAGAGTAGGCGGCCTTCTCCTTACGAACCACACGATATCGCACCTCCACGGTTTTACCGCTGTCCGAAGACTGCGGATAGAGCACGCAAATATCATTGCCGTAATCGCGGTCGTGCACTTTTTCCCATTTCATCGGGATGTTCAGCTCGTCCTCGGTCACGGTCTGAAAAGCGTCGGTCTTCGCCAGCGGCAGCCAGATGCGGGCTTCTCCTTTGATCTCCGGAAGTTTGACTCGATAGACGAATTCAAATTGATCCGTGCCTTTGACGATACCTGGGCCGTCAGCAGCGCGAATCGCACCCGCGCCCGGCAGGAAAAACACCGGGAGAATCAAAAGCCGCATGGGCAGTTGGAAGGCCATTCGCAAGATCAGCCTCCGGACACTTTGTGCCACTTGCCGTTATCTTCTTTCCAATCGTAAAGCGGCTTTCCGTCGATCTTGTGAACCGACGTATCTGTGACTTTCATTTCGCCTGGCTGCCCGGTCAGAAAGAAATCAATGTCGTAGGTCTTTCCGTCCGTCCCTTTCATATCCACACAGGCAAAATATTTCCCGCCGCCGAGGTCGGAGAGCCGATCGTCATGCACTCGTATTAAGTCGAGGGCTAAGTCCTGGCCCTCGTACTTCACGTGAAACTTACTGTCGGCGCTCTTTTTACTGTCGGCGTCAATGTTTTTCTTGATGCCGGCGGAAATATCAGCGGTGCTGACTCGTTTTTCCGTACTTTTCCCCTTCTGCGCGTGTCCAGGGTGCTCCGGATGCTCTTGGGCAAGAACCGGCGCGATGAATAGTGCGATAGCTGCTGCAATGATAAGTCTTGAAAACATACGAATTCCTCCGTTCCTAGCTTCGTCTGCTCGCATTTAGTTGGATGTGTAAATGAGTTGCACGCACCAGAACCACGGACACAAGTTTAGTTCAAAATGCAATTCTCGGTGATCGTTCCAGTTTTCAACGAGGCGCCGTTGATACGATCATTTCTTCAGCATCTGCGCGAGCGAGCGCCCGGAGCTGAGATTATTATCGCTGACGGTGGAAGCTGCGATGGCACGGTTGATCTCGCCACGGGCTTTTGCGATCAGCTTGTTAGAAGCGAGCCCAATCGAGCCATGCAAATGAATGCCGGAGCGCGCGCTGCCCGCGGCGACGTGCTTTGGTTCGTGCACGTGGACGCTGAAGTCCCGCAAGGATGTTTGGATGAGATTGAGCGCATCATGGATGACCCGAAGGTTGTTGGCGGTTACTTCCGAATCCGCCTGCCGCACGGCTTGGTTTATCGACTTACGGACAGCTTTGCTCATTACGCCGGCATTCTTCTGCGAATGCGATGCGGCGATCACGGCATTTTCTGCCGTCGAACCGTATTCGCCGATATTGGCGGATTTCCCGAGGTGCCGTTGATGGAAGACGTAGAATTCTTGCGCCGGCTTCACCGCTGCGGTCGTGTAAAATACAGCGAGCGCCGGATCCTCGTAAGCCCTCGTCGCTACGAATCAGTTGGGCGTGTTCGCCTGACGCTGGCTCATGGAGCTATCGCAACCCTTTGCATTTTCGGCGTCCCCTTGTCGATGCTGGCATCGATTTACAAACGCATGTGCTGCGACCGCTGTAGCCGGCATCGATGATGACGGCTCGGTTGAGGCGGGTCAGATGCGCGCGTCTGGAGCAGTTCATCCGTTTCCTTTGTACAAGGGTAATGAAAAGGAGGAGATCATGAGAATAACCAGCTTAGTTATCGTTTTGGTCGCGGCGGCAGCATTCGCCGCTCTTGGGCAGGAAGGGACAATCGAAGACATAAAACATGGAGCGAAAAAAGCGGGAGAGACAGTTAAGGACGGACTTGAAACCGTCGGCGAAAAAGCCAAAGAGACAGCGGAAATAGTCGGGGAGAAAACGAAAGAGGCATGGAGAGATACGAAGGCATACGCCAGCAGCAACCGAGCGACCTATCGCAAAGGCGCCAGGCAGAAGCTCAACGCGCTTTCGAAAGAAATCACTGACTTGAAAAGCCGGAGATCGGAAGCGACCGACCCACAGACTTTTGACAGTCAGATTGATACGCTCACCCAGCAGCAAGCCACCGCCAAAGAGCAGCTGGCCACGATGAAAAAAGCAACCAACGCGAAAGATTACGACGACGCGCGCAAGCAGTTTGACAAGACGATGGGCGAAATGGAAGACGGAGTCGCCCAGGCGCGAAAGCAATTACGTGGTTGAACCCATCTCCGTCGGCACGTTGCAGCGCTTAGAGTTCCCACATTGGCTGCTAAGCGACACGTGCCCCAGGGAAATTCCAACCTGATTCGTTTCTGACTTGCTCAGGCTCATCGAGTGAGTCCTATTTGGCGCGATCAAATGAGTGGTTTGCGCTTAGGAGTGAACATCGATCACGTGGCGACGTTGCGCCAGGCGCGTTACGTCACCATGCCCGAATCCAAGAACGCCGAACCCGATCCGATTGTTGCGGCGTCAATTTGCGAGCGAGCCGGTGCCGGCGGGATTGTTGCCCATCTGCGCACTGATCGCCGCCACATTCAAGATCGCGATATCGAGCGATTGCGCCAGAACATCATGACAAAACTGAATTTGGAAATGGGCAATACCGAGGAGATCATTGACGTCGTGCTGCGCATCGTGCCGGATGAAGTTTGCCTCGTTCCGGAAAAGCGTGAGGAGGTTACAACCGAAGGCGGTCTCGATGTTGTGGCGCATCGCAAAGGACTGGAGAGCACGGTAAAGCGTCTCCAGACCGCGGGAATTCGGGTCAGTCTTTTTATCGATCCGACCCTGGAGCAGGTGGATGCCGCCGCTGAGCTCGGCGTAGAAATGGTCGAACTGCATACCGGCAGCCTGGCCAATGCATTCACAGAAAAGATCGAAAAAGAAGAACTGGAACAGCTGCGGGCGGCCGCACGCGCCGCATCAGAATCGCACCTGCAAGTCAATGCCGGTCACGGCATCAATTACAAAAATATCGCGGTCATCCATCAGATTCCCGATCTGACCGAACTCAACATTGGTCACTCTATCGTGTCGCGCGCGGTTTGGGTGGGACTGGGAAGCGCAGTGAAGGAAATGCTGGCCGCGATGCAAAATTATCCCGGATGATTGCCTTACTGGATGTGAACTTGACTGCTTTAAGCAGTCAAGTCTAACGACATGAGCGTGCTCGGTATCGGTGTCGATCTTGTCGAGTGTGCGCGTATTCAGCGTTCAATCGACCGTTTTGGTGATCGATTTCTCCACCGTATTTTCACCGACGGCGAGATCGAATATTCGATGTCGATGAAATTCCCGGCACGCCACCTGGCTGCGCGGTTTGCGGCGAAGGAAGCCGTTTCGAAAGCATTCGGCACCGGGATCGGTAAGGCAATGGGCTGGCGCGACATCGATGTTCGCAAAAAGCCCAGCGGCGAACCGTTTCTCGTATTTTCGGGACCAGCGCAGGAGCTTGCCGCAAAACGCGGCGTAACTTCTTCCCTTATTACTCTCAGCCATACCGAACATCACGCCATAGCCTGTATTGTCCTTGACGGCTAACATCACCGATCGTTACGCCAACTGATCATGACCATGGAATATTTTCGGTACATCATGGAAATCGTCGGTACTGGCGTGGACGGCGTAGGCGTATTTATCGTTGTGAGCGGCGCGATCGTAGCCACTGGCCGACTCGTTCTTCATCGCATGCACAACACCGGCAATTATTATTCGCTTTACCGGCAAGATGTTGGACGCGCGATTTTGCTCGGTCTCGAGTTTCTTATTGCTGGCGACATTATCCGGACCGTTGTTGTCGCGCCCACCCTGCAAAACGTGCTCGTGCTGGGAGTGATCGTTCTCATCCGCACATTCCTCAGTTTGTCCCTGCAACTGGAAATCGAAGGCAAGCTGCCATGGCGCCGTGATGCGCCGCACTAGGGTCAGAATTATTAAAGGCATATTAGCCACCTCCTTTCTCACCACGTATGCCAGTGCGCGAACTCGTATTGTCGCAGCAAGAGCAAGCCTCGCCAGAGATTGCTTCGCGCGCTTCCTTGATGATGAACGGGATCAGCGCCAGCGCAGCCACACCATCGAGCCACCACCAGCCTAGAATTCGCGTGGCCGCGAGCCCCACTATCAAAACGATCGAGAGATATCCGCAGACAATTGATTCCACCGCGTCGGCCCGCAGCGCACGGGAATTGAGTCGCGCCGCGACTTTCAATTTGTAGCCGGCGAGAATTGGCATTCCTATTTTAGCAACTAGCCCGATCAAAATTCCCCATGCGCTTTCGTGTGTGTCGGTAACACGACGCGCTATGAAAAGCCCGTAAACCGAATTGAAAACCACATAGAGAACGAGGAAATACAAAGCATATCCAACGCACTTCGAAGCACGTCTTTCTACCGCCTCAACCCGAGTTTCGTCGGCGTTTCCGCTTGTTTCTACGCGCAAACGCCACAGCAGCACGCCCGCGCTAAAAAGCTCAATAACGCTGTCGATGCCGAATGCTTCGAGAAGAAGACTTTTCGATGCCCAACCAAGAAGGAGCGATGCCGCTCCTTCAATCGTCATCCAGCCCAACGTGATATACGTCAGCAGCAGCGCGAATTGCACATCGTCAGCTCGTTCGCGCGTCTGAGGCTCGCCTGATCGTTCTAGACCACGTTCTTGGATTCTTGCAGACATAACCGCTCGCACGTGCCGCATTCAAGCTGCACTGTTATGTGATCGATACCAAATCGGTCATGCAACTCGTGTTGAATTCGATCAATCAGGGGATGCGAGCACCAGCTGGACGAGATATTCACGATAGAGCGGCTCACCCATTGCATTGTCGATCTTATCGCTTTCGCGCTTCCGGATTCAAGAGGAGCGTTACCCAGTAGGCAGTCAGAACCCGAATGCTTGACCTCGTTGCAAATCGACCGACCGATGTGCCGACGCGAGAAACAGTCATGTTTCTTATATCGCGTATTCCTGTCGGGGCCGAGGTTCTTGAGGTTGGGTGTGGCGAAGGGCAGGTCGCCTGCGAGCTTTTGAAGCGCGGTTATCGCGTGACCGGATTGGACTCAGATCCGGAGGTTGTCGCAAAAGCTCAAGAGCGCGGAGTTCGCGCCCTTGTGGGATCGTGGCCAAACTTCGCCAGCAGCGTTTCTTTCGACGCTATCGCCTTCACTCGTTCATTGCACCACATCAACCCACTGCGCGAGGGGCTTGTTCGCGCGCGAGAACTACTAAATCTGAACGGATTGCTCCTCATTGAAGACTTCGCGTTCGAGGAAGCGAACGAGGCGACGATTGACTGGTTCGTGAAAATTCTGCGTTCCGAACAAGGCATGGCGTTGATTAATCCGGTAGCAGGGCAGCTGGTCACGGAACTTCTCTCTTCCACAGAAGTGATGAACGTGTGGCATCGCAATCGCGGGCACGACCTGCACTCTATTACCACCATGAATGAAGCGATCGCAGAGACGTTTGTCGCTCGTGAGACTCAGTCCGTCCCATACCTTTATCGGTACCTGGTTCCGGTGCTTGCGGACACGTCGGAAACGGCCTCGTTTGTAAGCGAAGTTCTTCAACAGGAAAGTCTCGCGGGAGAACGCGGAGAGATCGTCCTCCTCGGTCGGCGAATCGTGGCCTCACCATGACCGATGAAAATGCGGAGCTGCATCCCAAGATCTCGTCACTCGCGCATTTGTTTGATAGTTTAACAATATGGCACCTTGGTTTTGGTACGCAGTCGTCGCAGCTGTTCTCTACGGCGCGCATCAGATTTTCACCCGGCTCGCTGCTGATCATATTGGCGACGGCTTGGGCGGATTTGTCGTCGAGAGTATCGCCGCCCTGACGATTCTGTTCTATCTCGCCGCGCTTTGGTTCGGCGGCCGTTGGAACCAAAAATTCAGCAGTGAAGGTTTTTATTACTCGGCGTTGACCGGAATTTGCGTAGGGGCGGGAACGATCGCGTTCTTTCTCCTTTTCCAGAAGGGTGGGCCGCTTTCCTCCGTGCCAGCGATCCTCGCCGGTGGCGCGGCGATCATGGCGGTTGCCGGAATGTTATTCTTTCGCGAGCCGGCCTCGTGGCAACGACTCGTAGGCATCACGCTCGCCATCGCGGGACTCTTTCTTCTGCGCAAGTGCCAACTTGTAGAAATAGCTGACTAAAATGAGAGCCCACTTCCCTGCCAGCACTCGTTACCGGCGAATCCAAGTATGTTAGACACCGCGCTTGCTCCGCCACTTCCGCTCAAGCCTGTCGAGGGGGGAAAAGATGAGACACGCCAGTTCGGTGTGCTTTCCAAAGAGGACACCGGGGATCGCCATCAGTTCGCAACCGGGAGCGGCGCGCACACCAGCAACCACCAACGAAACACCGAGAAAGGTGACTGCTGCGAGCTGACCCTTTCCGCGGCCAAAAATCGGTGACCCGGAAGCGCCTGCAACATACAACGCGATAAGCAACCCGTTCGCCACGACGGCTCCAAGGAACGGGCCAAAGGCAACGATGCGTCGCGATACGACGATATGAATTAGGCTGTAGACGCCAATCAACCCAAGCACGAGCAGCCAAGCGCCGACGGCAAGTCGCATCGGCACTTGGAAGTAAACAGGTACCGTGTAAACGATCAGCACAAGGCCGAGCAGGATTCGGAGCGCACGCCCCATCGGCGGGGCCTTGCGCGGTTGTTGGACCAACGCCTGAGAACCGAGCGAACCTGTAGTCACCTTTGTACAGTCTTGGGGGCGAATTTCAGGAACAACATAGTGACCCGCTCTGAACAGGTGGGCAGTGCACTGATCCGTAACTGCAAAAGACGCAGCAGTCACCGGCCTTCGGTCTTAATTTCGCACCACACGCTGGACAATCGTAAAAGAAAAGACAAGCATTCGTCGGCATGGTTTTTTCGACCTGATGTCTACACCGTGGACAAGTGATAATTGACTGTAAGACCGGTCCGCTCGTCATATCTCAGTTTTCATTCGGCAGCGGGCGCACGCCTTTTTCGATGGCTTCCCTCAGAATCTTTGTTTGCTCTTGATCGAGATATTTGCTGGCAACGCTTTCGAGGGAAGGTTCCTTTTCGTTTGGGCTGCAACAATCGCCGGTCAACTTCTTGCGCAAAGCATCCGTCAGGGCGAGTTGAAGTCCTTCGGCTTTGTCTTTCGCCAGCGCCGTCTTTGCCTTGCACTCTGCGAACCAGTCTTGCTGCGATAATGCCCGCTTCCTCTTCACTCAGCCGATCCACATCTGCACCGCGGTACCAGCCTTTGCCGGACAAAAAATCCTTTAGATCTTCGTCGCGAGACGGTCCCTGTACCTCGGTTGCGTGGTCTTCTTTGAGTTCCGCCGTCACATTGCGTCGCGTCTCGGCGTCCGCCTCGGCCTTCCACACCACGGCAATCGTTGTTCCGGCGCGATTCAACCATGTTTCCAGCACACCTTGTTCCTTCTCCAGCTGCAAAAGAATCGGCTTCGAAACGCTGCCGCAACCGATCTGCGGCGCGACGAGACACTGCAACGAAACCTTGAAGAAACTAGCGGTGCTCGGTGGAGCAAGGCCCGGTTTGCTGTCATTAGTGTTCTTGTTCGTAGCCATCGATGCGGAATCATTCACCTTGTCAGGCAATGAAGCGCGATAGCCCGTCGAATTGATTGCCGCCACCAGTTGTTTGGGATCCGTTTTCTGCGGTTCGTAATCTACGCTGGCCGTTTTGCTGGCCACGCTGACGTGGGCGGATTTGACACCGTCCACTCCCTTTAACGCGTGGCGCACCGCTATTTCGCAGGTGGCGCAAGTCATTCCTTCCACGGGAATGATGATGCGATTCAAGCCGTTCGCGAGCTGCATTTGCGCCTCCGTCGAAGCCGGCGCGCTTGCGAACATGTAGCGACTGATATTTAAGCTGCCGAAACCGAGCACAATCACGGTTGCGATCAGCAGCGTGAACATCCCGCTTCGGCGCCCCTGCATCGTCTTATGCTCACAATCGCACACCGTTTTCTCGCGCAGATATTTCGCCCACGCCCACGTGAGTACGGCGATGCCGCCGATGAGAAACAACCAGTGATAACGCCCGACGAACGCTGCGCCGCTGCCAAGGCCGATTGCCACCAGGACCAGTGGCCCGATACAACAAGTCGTCGCCAGAAGCGCCGACAAAATTCCGGCATATTTTGCTTTCATGCTGAAACGCTAAACCCTCTAGCTTGGTAGGGAGTCAAAGAGTTTTTTCAGGAAATTTCGGCTTATGGCAATCGCTCGATCAGATCGCAAAATTCACCCGCGCAATGCCGTTCGGAAAGGTTTTCCTTGCGCCACGCAGTAACCGATTGCGCAAGCACGCGGCGATAGGCGCGCAGCCGCGTGAGACGTCCATCGATTTCCTGCAAATGTTTTTCGCCGAGCTCGGCCACCTTCCGACACGGTTCGCGACCATGATCCTTCAAATCTAGGATTTGTTTTGTTTCATCAAGCGTCAGACCCAAGGCCTGCGCCTTCTTGATGAATCGGACGCGACGGCCCGCTTCCGGCGAGTAGAGTCGATAATTTGCCGCGGAACGGTTTGGTTTTGGCAACAGACCGAGTCGCTCGTAATAGTGCAATGTCTGCACACTGACTCCCACCTCGGCCGCCACTTGGCCGACCTTGAGATTGTTCACTGATCTCGTATGTAAGGTCCTTTTTCAGCAGTTTCACGATGACTACGATCAGCAGAACTATAAGTAGAATGCCAACGATCCTCCAGATCCAAATCATCCACATCGTCATTGCCAGCGTAAGAATGGTCTTAACAGCCCGCGGTCCATGCAACACACCTTCATGAAACGACCGTCCATCCGCATCACGTTCGTCATCATCGCTCTGGCAGCTGCCGCCGCCGTCGTGATTGGCGATCTCGCACACCACGCGGCCGACCGCAAGCTGCGCGAGACGATTCTTGCGGAACTCCAGCCGGTCGCGTTGAAGAACTGTACGTTGAAGCGCTTCGGCAGCGCCAATGACGGCGGATACCTAATGTGCGAGAATCTGATTGAGCCGCTCGATGCAGCCTACTCCTACGGCGTGGGCAGGAACGACGATTGGGGGTGCGAGGTGTCGCGCCGGTATAACGCCCCGGTGCACCAGTACGACTGTTTTGATCCCGCGCGTCCAACCTGCAATGGCGGCACGTTCGTGTTTCACGACGAATGCATCGGCGATCGGACCGGTTACAGGGAGTCGCGTTTCTTCGACACGCTGGAAAACCAGATCAGGAGAAACGGCGACACAGGCCTGCGCCTGATCATCAAGATGGACATCGAGGGCGCGGAATGGGATGCGCTCCTCGCAGCCCCTGACGAGCTGCTGGCTTCGATTCCGCAGATCGCAATGGAGTTGCATGGCTACGACGATCCGAAGATTGTCGAGGTGATCCGGAAGCTGAAGCGGAACTTCTATCTCGTGAACCTCCACTTCAATAACTGGTCGTGCACGCCGAAGGCAGCGCCGCTCCCTGCTTGGGCGTACCAGGTGCTCTGGGTGAACAAGCGCATCGGCGTGCTCGATCCGGCGGTGCCCATCCCCGCACCGATGAGCCCGCTGAATGCGCCCGACTCGCCGACGTGGCCCGATTGTCAGTTGCGCACGCCGAGGTCGCAACCCTGACAGTTCACGGCCAGGAGAATATTCGTGCCGCTGGTACAATGAATCTGCCAGAGGTCAGCTGCGATCAGCGGCTTGCGATTTTTGTTTTTAATAGGCGCATCTTCATTTCGCCGTTACCGAGAAACTCTGCTGCCCTTGGCCGTGTGGGCCTTCGAAAGAAATTTTGGCGTTCCAATCGCCGGACATATCGATCTTAATTTTGGCGTGATATTGACCCGGCGTACTCGTCCGCTCGATTGTGCCGCCGGAGCGCATCTGCATTCCGGGCATGTTCATGGCCATGTCGAACTTCACGTTGCCGGCATCGACAAGCTGATCGTTGCGATCGCGAAACTCGATCATGACTTCGTTGTCTCCTTGGCGAAGTGCCCCTCCGCGCGCAATGAAATTAGCCGTGAGATCGCTGACGTTTTGAGTCAGGAAGGGTGCTCGGGAGATTTTCGTCGGACGTATTTTCTGCCAGGCAAAGTTTCCAGCCTAGAAAATTGCAATCACGCCAATGATCAGCGCGATCCATTTGAACAAACGTTGGCGAGCTTCGCGGGAAGGTACGAGGGCGCGCGGAAGAAATGGCGCCTCTTCTTCCTCCTGCTTTCTCAAGGTCCGCTTTTTCCAAATCACATAAATCATTGGATAGATCAGGAGGTCCAAAAAGGCCAAAGTGATGACGCCGCCGATCATTGGCGTGGCGATACGCTTCATGACATCGGCGCTTGCTTGCGTCGCGGGCGACCACATGATCGGCAACAAACCAAAGAGAACCGCAGAGAGCGTCATGATCGCGCCGAGAGGATTTCATTCCGATTTTTCTTTTTAGCGCGGCGTGTTGTACTTGACTGCAGCAATCTTTTTTGAACAAACATGGGGTTGATTGCGAAATGCCTTAACCGGATGACTAAAAGCGCAAGTTATATCAAAAAGCAAAATCGTTTCAGTCCGCTGCTGAATTATCTCGCCGCTTTGTTGCTGTCATTCACGCCAGCGTATTGCGCGGAAGTCCAATCTTCGGGCGCCGACTCGACGCCGCGCAGCGGCGCGCCAGCCCAGGACCTCACCGGGTTGAGCCTCGAGGAACTCTATAATCTCGACGTCATTCAACTGAACGTCATCGGCGGCCATACACATCCGGCTGGTCAGATAATGTTCGGCTACGAGTTCATGTTTATGGACATGGGCGGCCATCTCAGCGGAACGCGTGATGTCAGCGAGTCAGAAATTTTGAAAAGTTTCCCTTCCGCTTCGACCGGAATGACCGTTGAGGAGCACATGCTCGAAGTAATGTATGCTCCCACCAACGAGTTGACGCTCATGGCAATGCTGCCTATCAAACACATTGAAATGGATATGGTAATGCACGGCGGCATCCATTTCACCGAGCACTCGGAAGGGATCGGCGACTTGCAGGTCCTGGCACTCTACACTTTACTTGGAAGCGTGACCAAGGGGCACCGGCTGATTCTCAATGCGGGCATGAGTTTTCCCACCGGTTCTATTGATGAGAAGAACACCATTTTTGGGGAGACGTTTAAGCTGGAATACCCAATGCAATTAGGATCCGGCACTTATGATCTCAGGCCGGGACTTACTTATTTAGGTGAATCCAAGAAATGGGCGTGGGGCGCTCAAGCGCTCACCGCTCTCCGGTTCGGGCGCAACGGTAGCGGTTATCGGCTTGGCAAGGAGTATGAACTAACGGGCTGGCTCGGCTATGCGGTGACCGACTGGTTTGCACCGTCGCTGAGAATTAAGGGGCGCATTTGGGGAAATGTGCATGGTGCCGACCCGAACATCGATCCAACCGTTGACGCGGAAGGTGATCCTCATCGGCAGGGTGGCCGGCGCGTGGACTTGCTAATGGGAATGAATTTTTTTGTGCCGACAGGGATTTTAAAGGGGACGCGTGTGATGATGGAGGCCGGACTCCCAGTCTATGAGAATTTGGACGGGCCGCAATTAAGCACGCGCTGGTTATTCTCTGCGGGGGTGACTTATTCTTTTTGACAAAGCGATGAAATACACCAGTCGCTTGCGAACAATCCGAAGCTCGGCTGCATGGAATATGGGGCATTGTATTTTGTTTTTCAGCGTCGCTTGCCTCTTATGCCGAGGGACACAAGAAGTCTTGGCGCAAAGCTTGTCCTCGCGTGAGTACGAAATCAAAGCCGCCTATTTGTATAATTTCATTAAATATGTGGATTGGCCCAGCTATGGCGATAACATTACTATCGGCGTGCTGGGCGGTAATCCGTTCGGGACGGCCCTGGCTCCACTAAATGGCAAGGTTGTCAAAGGGCGGCGATTGCTCATTAAGGAGCTCGACTCTCTGCGCGAAGCGCAGAAGTGCCAAATCATATTCGTCAGCTCGTCGGAAAAGCAGCGTCTGCAAGAAATATTCGAAAATTTAAAATTCGCTCGGGTTTTAACCGTGGGAGAAACGGAGGGCTTTGCCACTAGCGGAGGTATGATAAACTTTGTTGAGGAAAACAATAAAGTGCACTTCGAAATTAACGCCGATGCCGCGCGCCGCACCGGACTGACCATCAGCTCAGAATTGCTTAAGCTGGCAAAATTAGTAAAATCATAATTCGCGGAAGCGGAAGTATGCGGGCCTTCCGACAAACAACGATCAAGCGCAAGCTCATCGCGCTGATCATGGTCACGAGTGGCATCGCCTTGATGGTGGCGTTCGCATTGATGATCGTGAGCGAGTACGTCTCATTTCGCTCTGGGCTGGTGCGAGATCTTCGCACGTTGGCAGATGTGATGGGTACTGAGAGCAGATCAGCGCTGGATTTTGATGACGCAGAATTTGCGGCTAAGGCCCTCGCGGGATTGGCGGCCACACCAAACATCACAACGGCTGCCATTTACACCAAGGAAGGAAAGATTTTTGCGAGCTATCTTCGCGACAATCAATCCGAACCGCCTCCGACAACGCCCAGTGCGGAGGGATATGTATTTAAAAACGCCTATCTGACTTTGTTTCGTCCAGGCTATCTGAATTTGTTTCATCCAATTATGCGAGACCGAGAGCGGATAGGCATCGTTTACTTGCAATACAGTTTGCAGGAGATGAACGCACGCTTAGCGCGTTATGCTGGAATTGCTGGCGCAATCGTTTTGGGCGCGTCCTTGATAGCTTTCCTCTTTTCATCGCGACTCCAGCGAGTCATTTCCGAACCGATTCTTTCCCTCGCGCACACCGCGAGGATTGTCTCAGAGCAAAAGAATTACTCGGTGCGAGCGGAAAAGCGCACGGGCGATGAGACAGGTTTTCTGATCGATCGCTTCAACGAGATGCTTGGACAGATCGAAGAGCATGAAAAAGAGCTCCAAGAGGTGAACGAACAATTGGTGCAATCTGAACAACGAGCCCGTGCTGGCACGCAGGCCAAAAGCCAATTTCTGGCAAACATGAGTCACGAGCTGCGCACCCCCCTCAATGCGATCATCGGATACAGTGAGATGCTTCAGGAAGAAGCACAGGATTCCGGGCAGGAGAGCTTCATTCCCGATCTGAAAAGGATTAATCGCGCCGGAAGGCATTTGCTCGAACTGATCAACGATGTACTTGATCTGTCCAAAATCGAAGCAGGCAAAATGGAGCTGTATCTCGAGACTTTCGATATTCCGAACCTGCTCGAAGAGATTAGTACCACGGTTAAACTACTGGTGCAAAAAAATTCAAATACGATCGAGGTGCGCTGCCCGGCAAATCTCGGTGCGATGAGAGCTGACATGACCAAAGTCCGCCAGGCCTTATTTAACCTTCTTAGTAACGCTAGCAAGTTTACCAACCACGGAAAGATCACGCTCGAAGCCGCGCGTGAAGCCTCGTCGAGCAATGGCGACTGGATTGTTTTTCGCGTAAGCGACACCGGTATTGGAATGACGCCGGAGCAACAGACACGCGTATTTGAGGCCTTTGCTCAGGCCGAGGCCTCAACCATGCGCGACTTTGGTGGCACTGGTCTTGGCCTTGCGATCACGAAAAATTTCTGCCGGATGATGGGCGGCGATGTCGCCTTAACCAGCGAGCCCGGCAAAGGCTCAATTTTTACCATCCGGTTGCCGACTGAAGTCCGCGCGTCCGAAGTAGAATTGGAGGCGGAATCGAAATCAATCGCTGCGCCGCCGACGGTAGAGGGCAAGACCATTCTGGTGATCGATGATGACGCGGATACGCGTGAAGTGCTCGAACGCTTCTTAAATCGAAAAGGGTTCCATGTTGAATGTGCATCCAGCGGCCAGGACGGTTTGCGGCTCGCCAAAGAATTGCATCCGGCCGCGATAACACTCGACGTGATGATGCCGGGAATGGACGGCTGGGCCGTGCTTTCCGCGCTCAAATCCGAGCCCGAGTTGGCCGATATTCCGGTGGTTATGTTAACAATCGTTGACGACAAAAACCTTGGCTACAGTTTGGGCGCAACGGACTACATGATCAAGCCGGTGGATCGAGAGCGCCTTGCGGAAATTCTTATGAAATTCCGTGACGTGCCGCCTCCTCGGTATGCACTGGTCATCGATGATGAAGAACCAGCCCGGGAACTGCTGGCGCAAATCCTGGAAAAAGAGGGTTGGCATGTAATTCAGGCCGAAGATGGATTGTCGGCAATGGAACGGATGGAGAAACACCGGCCCGACCTGATCCTTTTGGATTTGATGATGCCGAAAATGAATGGCTTCGAATTCGTTGCCGAGCTGCACAAGCATGACGAATGGCAATCAATTCCTATCGTTGTGATCACTGCAAGAGACGTAACAATCGAGGACCGCGTCCGGCTCGATGGCTACGTCGAAAAAGTCCTTCTTAAACGCGCCCTCAGCGAGGACGCCTTGCTCGCTGAAATTCGGGACCTGATCTCGGTCTGCATGCAGCGCAAACAGCGGACGCAAAACAAACCAGCCGGATTAGCTTCAACGGCGCAACATTAGGCATTCTTTGTCGAAATTATTATTAGTCGAAGACAACGAGATGAATCGCGACATGCTCACGCGTCGCTTGCAGCGCAGAGGATTCGAAGTCATTATCGCTTTGGATGGCGCGCAAGGTCTCGCTCTCGCGAAATCGGAATCACCGGCATTGATTTTGATGGATATCAGCCTGCCGGTGTTCGACGGATGGGAAGCGACACGGCGGCTTAAGATGGCACCTGAAACGAAATCAATTCCCGTCATCGCGCTCACTGCACACGCCATGACGGGCGATCGTGAAAAATGTATCGCGGCTGGCTGCGATGATTTCGATACTAAGCCGGTCGAAATTTCCCGACTGCTGGCTAAAATCGAGACGCTTTTGCAAAAACAAGCATCGCCATGAGCAGCGAGGGACCGGCGTCTGTCTCCGCGTCTGGCAATGATCATGTAAAGGAGAGTGAGAAAGCCGTGTCGTCCGCCAACCTTAATCACGAGCTGCGTACTCCGCTCAATCACATCATCGGTTATTGCGAGATGCTCATTGAACAAGCGCAGGAGGACGGTCTGGAAGTTTTCATCGCCGATCTTGATCGCATCCATTCTGCAGGGGAACGGCTGTTGGCTGTTATCGACGATCTATGCGATCCGGTACCAAGCCGAAAAATAGATGAAGGCATGATGCACCACGAAGTGCGCACACCTTTGAACCAGGTAATCGGCTACGCAGAAATGTTAGAGGAACAGGCGAAAGAGCTGGGGCAGGATTCTTTCATTCCAGATTTGCAGAAAGTGCATGCTGCGGGGCGGCATTTACTCGATCTCATCCTGGAGAATTTCGCGTCGACTCAGTTTGATGCGGGTCCGGCGGAAAGTGAGGCGATCACTTTCACACGTCATCAAGCGCTTGCCAGAGAACCCACGAAGAAAGGCGAGATCGTCGCCGCGCCAATTCAAACCGCCTCTCTGCTGGTCGTCGACGATAATGAGCTGAATCGGTGCTGCTCGACATCGTTATGCCGGTTATGGACGGTTTTGAAGTTCTCGAAAAACTCAAAGGTGAGCCCGCGCTTAGGGAAATTCCCGTGATCGTGCTCTCAGCATCTGACCAACTCGATCACGCCGTGAGGTGCATCAAGAGGGGCGCAGAGGATTATTTAACTAAGCCATTTAACCCGGTACTGCTTCAGGCTCGCATTGGTTCATGTCTCGAAAGGAAGCGGTTCCGTGACCAGGAAATTTCCTACCTTCGGCAGATTCAGCAGGAAAAAGAACGATCTGATGAATTGCTGTACGTCATCCTGCCTCGCGAGATCGCGGCGGAATTAAAAGACACGCACGTCGTGAAGCCGCGCCGTTTTGAGAAAGTCGGCATACTTTTCTGCGATGTTGTGGGATTCACCACCTACAGCGACCGGCATCCGCCGGAAGAAATTTGGTCGCATCTGCAGACTTTAGTGGAAGCATTCGAGCAGCTCTGCGTTCAGCATAATCTCGAAAAAATCAAAACCATCGGCGACGAGTTTATGGCAACGGCCGGGTTGTTGATACCTCTGGTAAATCCAGCGCTCAACTGCGTAAGTTGTGGTCTCGACATGGTAGCCATTGCGCGAAAACTGCAGGCGCGTTGGCAGGTCCGTGTCGGCATCCATGTCGGGCCAGTAATTGCTGGAGTGGTCGGACACCGAAAATATCAATATGATGTTTGGGGTGACGCAGTAAACACCGCTAGCCGAATGCAGCAAGCGGCTAGCCCGGGGTCGGTCTGCGTTAATAAAGAAACCTGGGATTTAATCGCGAAGCATTGTTGCGGTCGGCCGCTGGGCCGTACTCAGGTTAAAGGCAAAGGCGAACAGGAACTTTTCCGCGTTGATGCTTTGAGCAATTAACTAGACGCGCGCGCGTGTTGTCGGGTTCGAAATGATCGTCGGCCAAATCAATCATCGATAGCTTGATTAACGATTCATGAAACGGCACCGCATCCTCGAGCCACGCGCCCGTTTTCGCAGCCGCCTTCGGGATTTCGCGCGTCTCCCATTCCTCGCCGTGGATAAATCGGCCGAGCGTGCGCTGAAGCTGGTCGTAGCTTAGCACTTCCGGCTCGCCGCGAAGCAGCGCACCGTTTCGGGCGGAAGCATGACCTTCTACTCGTCAGCCGTAAGCGCTACTTGCTTCGGTCTGCTCTCTTAAGCCATGCTTTTTCCAAATCACGTAAATTACAGGATAGATCAGGAGATTTCACTGAGTCGCTTCATCATTTCTCGGACCTTAATTTTCCACCCCAATAGATGATCCATTGAATTTCGAGCACGATGAGAAGCAGCAAATCGAGAAACAAGACAACGCCGAAAGCGATGCCGGCCACCATCTTGCAACGCGCGTTCGCCATTTCTTTTTGCATCATCATTTGGCACATCTCCGACATCTTCGTGACCGACTCGGCCATCTTATCCATCTTTTGCACTGGTTGAGCGCCCTGCTCATTCAGCTGCGGTGATGGCGAAGCTTTGGGTTGCAGCCGGGCTCTGCATTTGCATCGACGGCGACGATTGCGGGGTCGCCTGCTGCGCCATGGCCAATGACGCTGGCAGCAGCACCATCACACTTGTGATGATGCTCAATAGTTTCATGGGTCTTTTCATTTTCAGTTTCCTTTCTTCATCATTAGTTCGCGTGATTAGAATGCGCGACGCTTGAAATCTCATTTCACCGTGATCGAAAAACTTTGTTGACCCTGTCCGTGTGGGCCTTCGAAAGAAATTTTGGCGTTCCAATCGCCGGACATGTCGATCTTGATTTTGGCGTGATACCGGCCAGGCGTATTCGTCCGCTCGATTGTGCCGCCAGAGGACATCTGCATTCCCAGCATGTTCATGTTCAAGTCGAACTTTACGTTGCCGACATCGACGAGCTTGCCGTTTGCATCGCGAAATTCGATAAGCACTTCGTTGTTGCCTTGGCGAAGCGCCCCTTCGCGCGCAATGAAATTTACCGTGAGGTCGTTAACGTTTTGCGTTAGGAATGGCGTCCCGGAGATTTGTGTTGGACGAAGTTTGTCCCAGGCAAATTGGCCGGCGTAGAAAATCGCGACCAGGCCAATGATCAGCGCGATCCATTTGAACAAATGTTGACGACCTTCGCGCGACGGAACGATTTCAGGCGGAAGAAAGGGCGCGGCTTCTTCGGCTCTCTCTGGCAGTTCGCGTCGCCGCCAGATGACGTAGATCACGGGGTAAATGAGCAACTCCAGGATCGCGGAGGTGACAACGCCGCCGATCATCGGTGCGGCGATGCGCTTCATGACGTCGGCGCCAGCTTGTGTAACGGGCGACCACATGATCGGCAGCAGACCGAAGAGAATCGCGCACACAGTCATGATTTTCGGCCGAACGCGCCCGACCGCGCCCTCAATCACGGCGTCGTGCAAATCGTGCATCGAAGTCATTCGCCCCTGAGCTTTGAATTGTTCCCACGCGTGATCGAGGTAGAGCAGCATGACAACACCTGTCTCGGCGTCGAGTCCCGCAAGCGCGATAAGTCCAACCCAAACGGCGACGCTCATGTTGTAGCCGAGGACATAAAGAAGCCAGAAAGCGCCGATCAACGAGAACGGCACGGCGAGTAACACAATTGCAGTTTTCACCAATGATTTCGTGTTCATGTAGAGGAGCACGAAAATGATCAGCAGCGTTAAGGGGATCACGATCTTGAGCCGCTCCTTGGCTGCCTGCAGATATTGGAATTGGCCTGCCCACGAAATGTAATAGCCTGGCGGATATTGAATGCGCTGGCTGAGGCGTTGCGACGCTTTACGAACGTAACCGTCGATGTCGCTTGTGGTGACGTCTACAAAAACGAACCCGACCAATTTTCCGTTTTCACTGCGCACGGAGGGAGGACCGGTCTTGTAACGAATGTCAGCGAGCAAGTCGATCGGCACCTGCGCACCGGTGGGCGTGGCGACAAGCACGCGTTTGAGTGCGTCGATGTCCTGTCGAAAATCTCGCGCGTAGCGCGCGTTGACCGGATAACGCTCGCGCCCCTCAACGGTGGTCGTAATGTTTTTGCCGCCGATGGCTGACTCGACGATATCATTCACGTCGCCAACTTTTAAACCGTACCGCGCCGCGGCTTCGCGGTTAACGGTGAAGTCGAGGAAATAGCCACCCACGGTGCGCTCGGCAAACGCGCTGCGTGTGCTTGGAAGACCGGCGAGTTCTTTTTCGACTTGCACGGCCAGTTTTTGGATCTGCCCGAGATCGGGGCCGAAAACTTTTATACCGAGCACGCTGCGGAAGCCGGTGGTGAGCATTTCGGTGCGCGTCTGGATCGGCATCCAGAAAATGTTCGCCATACCGGGCGTCTTTATGTTGGTGTTTAGCTCCGCGAGCAGCTTGTCCCAGGTCATTCCCTTGCGCCACTGATCGGGCGGCTTAAGCGTGACAACGGTTTCGAACATCGACAGCGGCGCGGGGTCGGTTGGCGTATCTGCCTGGCCCGCTTTGCCGAATACGGTCACCGCTTCCGGAATTTTTTTGAGCTGCCGATCCTGGATCTGCAAAATTTTTGCGGCCTCGGCAATCGACATTCCCGGAATCGCTGTCGGCATGTAAAGCAGGGTGCCTTCGTTGAGCGGCGGCATGAATTCGCTGCCAAGTTTCTTGAACGGAAAAATCGTGAGCGCGAGAAGGAGCGCCGCACAGGCGAGCGTAAACAGGCGATAGCGCAGCACGAAATTTGCGAGCGGTTGATACGCCCAGATCAAGATTCGATTCACCGGATTTTTGATCTCGGGTGTGATTTTGCCGCGGATCAAGAGCAGCATCAGCACCGGAACCAGTGTCACGCCGAGAAATGCGGCGAAGAACATCGAAAAGGTCTTTGTGAAAGCGAGCGGCTTAAAGAGACGGCCTTCCTGCGCGGTGAGCGAGAACACCGGAATGAAGCTGACCGTGATGACCAGCAGCGCGAAAAAGAGGGAGCGACCCACGCTTTTGG
>WNFX01005493.1_pt1 | contig 33724 bp, 34 predicted proteins | sample 5400111 | NCBI WGS metagenome assembly WNFX01 (sample SAMN13153363, study PRJNA577476) | soil metagenome | isolation source: 40 cm soil or saprolite under grassland replicate 1 | place: USA:California | collected 2016-06-15 | reverse complement strand
TCGGTGCCGTCGTAGCGCAGATGCGCGCGGCGCACCGAGCGGGTCCGCTGCGCGGGAACGCCTTGGCCGATGAGCTCGGCTCGCGCGTCACGGTCCAGCCGCTCGAGCAGCGCCTCCAGGTGCGGCAGGAGCCCATCGCTCAGCGGTTCCTCCACCGCGAGCTCGCGCATGGCAGTGACGTCGGCCAGCCCGATGTCGTATGCGGAAAGCACGCCCGCCAGGGGATGGATGAGCACGCGCGTGATGCCGAGCGCATCAGCGACCGCGCAGGCGTGCTGGCCGCCGGCCCCGCCGAAGGTCGCCAGCACGTACTCGCTCACGTCGTACCCGCGCTGCACGGAGATCTTCTTGATCGCGTTGGCCATGTTGGCCACCGCGATCTCCAGGAATCCCGCGGCCACGTCCTCAGCCGATCGCCCATCGCCGATCTGCGCGGCGAGCGCGGCGAAGCGCTCCCGCACGAGCTGCGCGTCAAGCGGCTGATCGCCCTGTGGGCCGAACACACGCGGAAAGTGATCCGGCTGGATGCGGCCGAGCATGATGTTGGCGTCTGTGACGGTGAGCGGCCCGCCGCGCCGATACGCGACGGGACCCGGGTTCGCGCCCGCCGACTCGGGGCCGACCTGGTAACGGCCGCTGTCGAAGTGCAGGATCGACCCGCCGCCGGCCGCCACCGTATGGATGGCGAGCATCGGCGCCCGCATCCGGACCCCAGCCACCTGGGTCTCGTACTGGCGTTCGTACTCACCCGCGTAGTGGGAGACGTCGGTGGAGGTGCCCCCCATGTCGAAGCCGATGACCCGGTCAAAGCCCGCCGCCGCCGAGGTCTTGGCCATGCCGACGATGCCGCCCGCTGGGCCGGACAGGATCGAGTCTTTGCCGCGAAAGGTCCGGGCGTCGGTGAGCCCGCCGTTGGATTGCATGAACATGAGCCGGACGCCGCGCAGCTCACGCGCTACGCGGTCGACATACCGATCGAGGATTGGGGACAGATAGGCATCGACCACCGTTGTGTCCCCCCGCGAGACCAGCTTCATAAGCGGCGTGGTGGAATGCGACTGCGAGACCTGGGTGAAGCCGACGTGGCGGGCAATCTGGCCAATGCGCCGTTCATGGCGCGCAAAACGGTAACCGTGCATGCACACAATGGCCACCGCGCGGTATCCCTCGTCGTAGGCGCCGCGCAGCGCTCGCTCCATGGCGTCTTCGTCGAGCGGAACAATGACCTCGCCGCCAGCGCTGACCCGTTCGTCGGCCTCGATCACTCGCGAGTACAGCAGCTCGGGCAATTCGATTTTACGATCGAACAGCCGCGGCCTGTTCTGGTAGCCGATCCGCAGCGCGTCGCGAAATCCCCGGGTTATCACGAGCACGGTTGGTTCGCCCTTGCGTTGCAGCAGCGCATTGGTGGCTATGGTGGTGCCGAGCCGCACCGCCTCGATCCGGTCGGCCGGTATCGGTTCGTCCGCCGCGACCTCGAGCAGGTGCCGTATTCCCGCGACGGCGGCGTCTGGATACCGTTCCGGGTTCTCCGACAGCAGCTTGTGGGTCACCAGCGTGCCGTCTGGCCGCCTGGCGACGACGTCGGTGAACGTTCCACCCCGGTCGATCCAGAACTGCCATCCACTTTGCTGTCCGCTCGTATGCTCGCCCCTGTTTTGCTGGCGTGGCGCCATGGGCTCACCGAGACTCACCGATCGCATCGTAACCCCCGTTGCCGCGCGAGTCGCTACGATCGGCTTGTCGCCTGTTTGCCAGTCTCCGGGGGATCGCCGGCCGCTCCGCGAGGCAGAAACGCGCGCGCTACAGAAGTCAGGTTGAATGAACCGCGTACTTGTCACCGGCGGGGCCGGGTTCATCGGCTCTCACCTCGTGGACTGCCTGCTTGGCTCAGGCGCCGAGGTCCTGGTGATCGACGACTTCCGGTTAGGCAGGCGCGGGCCTCTCGAGGCGCGCCCGTCCGGCAGGCTCACGGTTGTGGACGGGGACATCAGGCGCCCGGCGGATCTTCGCACTGTTGGGGCATTCGGGCCCGACGCGGTTTTCCACCTGGCGGCGCTGCATTTCATCCCGTACTACGTGCTGCGCGCGCACAGAACCGACGACCGGCTGTGCCGCGAGCCGCGCCGGCTATGGAAGCGTTACACGCTGGACCTGATCGCCTTCGGCGGTATGGTGCTCTGGGCGAAACGGGCCAGGTGGCCCACGTCGAGGGCGGTTGATGAGGAAGCTTAACGTCGGGTTGGTGACGGTCTTGCTGGCGACCTCCGCCGCCCTGTTCGCCTGCGAGCCCGCTGCGGCGCCTAACCCCCCTGCGACCCCGCGGCCGGGCGGTGGCGTTCAGGTGTCGCTGGCCGGCCCGGTCCGATCGGCCGAGCCGACGCTGCTCGGCCTGAACGGAGTGAACCTGAAGGGCCCGCGCTGGGACGAGCGCTCATTCGACAAAGCGCTCAGAAGATTCGCTCCTGGCGTGATCCGGTATGCGGGCGGCACCGTCGCGAACTACTGGTCGTGGCCGGATGGCTGGTTCCAGCCGGGTCGCTGGCCAGGCGAGCCCGCGCAAGCCATCGATGACAGGCTTGGAGTCTTCGCCGTTGGGCTCCGCGCGGCAGCCGCCGCGCCGCTGTTCGACCTGAACACGGTGACCTATCGCGGCGTGGTCGGCTCGGCCGCGCACAACGCCGCCATGCTCGGCCAGCAGCTCAGTTTCCTCCGTTCTGCGGCCGCGAGCGGGGTCGGCGTCACAATGGTCGAGCTGGGCAACGAGGTGTACCTCAAAGGGTTCAGAAGCGATCCGCCGGGCCCGAACAACAGGGACTACGCCAGGCGGTTCCCGACAGCCGCCAGCTACGCCACCCAGATGAACCCGTGGATCGCCGCCATCCACCGCGCCTTTCCCGGTGTGAAGATCGCGACCGTTGCGACAGACACCACCGACGTCACCTACATCGCGGAGCGCCGGCTGACCTGGAATGCGGTCGTGCTGCCGCTGCTTCGGGGCGAGGACGCGGTGACCGTGCACGAGAACCTGCGCGTCTCCGACGCAAGCGACACCGCGGCCGCCCTGCTCGCGGTGCCGTATCTGCATTTCAAGAAGCTCCAGGCGCACGAGCTGGCCGTGTTCCGCTCCCGCGGGCTTCCGGTTTGGATCACCGAGTTCAACCTGGTGGACCTGACGCCAAAGCACGTGTTCCAAGGAACCTGGCTGCATGGCCTGTTCGTGGCCGAGGAGGCGCTGCTGTTCCTCAGCGATCCGACCATCACCTATGTGGGGCTGAACGCCACGGTCGGCAGCGCCCAAGCGGCCGCGATCTTCGCCGACCGGCATGGGTTCGGCGACAAAGGCCCGCCGACCGTGCCATCCGCGCTGACCGCCGGGGGCACGGCACTCTCGGTGATCCAGTCCGCGTTTCATCGCGCCTCCTCGGCCAGGCCCCTCGCCTTCACCGGCGCCGCCAAGCTCGCGGGCACAGGGACGCCCGCACTTGTCGGTGAGGCGCTGCGGACACCGGCGGGGCCGGAGCTTGTGCTGGTGAACCTGTCACCGCGGCCAGTGACCCTGAACCTCGCGGCGATCTTCCCGCACGGGTTCAAGGCGACTCAGCTCTCCGCACGGTCGGCCAGGACGCTTGTGACCGGGCCGAAATCGACCACCAGGCGCTCGGCCTACGGCACGACCAAGCTTCGCGTCGAGCCGCACGCGCTCGTCGACGTGTTCGCACGGGGCCAGCGGTGAGCACGCGGACGCTGCTCCGCGGCGCCATGGTCGCCGACGGGATCGGCGGCGCCATTCGCCGCGCCGACGTGCTGACCGACGGCTCTGCGATCGCCTCAGTGGACATCGTCGAGCCCGTCCCGCCGGGGTGCGAGGTCATCGATCTTGCTCCGGGCAGCGTCATCTGTCCCGGCTTCATCGACGCGCATGCCCACGCCGAAGGGCCGCTGCTCGCGCGCGGCCGGGTCGACGGGGCGCTCGCCCAGGGTGTGACAACCCTTGTCGTCGGCCAAGACGGATCCTCGTGGATCGGCGCGAGCGCGCAAACGGCCCGGTACCTGAACGAGTACTTCGCCCCGGTGAACGGCGCCCTGGCGCCTGCGCGGCGCCTCGGGGTGGCCGAGTACGGCCGGGCAGTCGCCGGACGACTGGCCCAAAACGTCGCCGTCCTCGCCTCGCAGGGCACGATCCGCCATAACGTCGCGGGAATGGCGCAACGGCCGCTGGACCGCCCCGAGCGAGCAGCGGCGCGAGCCGAGGTGGAGAAGGCCCTCGCGGACGGAGCGGTCGGCTTGTCGAGTGGGCTCGACTACCTGCCGAGCCGGTTCGGCGATGTCGGGGAGATGGCCGAACTCGCGCGACCGCTGGCCGCGGCGGGCCGCCCGTACGTGTCCCATCTGCGGTCCTACGGGCCCGATGTCCGCGCCGGGCTCGACGAACTCGTGGCAGTCGGGCGCGCCGCGGCCACCGCGGTCCACGCCAGCCACCTGTGGGGGCCGCCGGCCGAGATCGCCAGCTCGTTTCGGGCCGCCGACGCGGCCGGCGTCGCCATCAGCTACGACATGTACTCCTACCGGAGATCAAGCACGATCCTCGCGATGCTCTTGCTCCCCAGCAAGATCCAGGCAGGCGGCCCCGCGCGAACCCTCGGCGCGCTGACCGGCGCGCGGCAGCGCGCGGCGCTGCTCGCCGACGAGAAGTTCAGCGACGAATTCCTCCGCCTGATCGTCCTTGGCTGCCTGCCCGCGCACCTGGCCCACCACGCCGGGCAGGTGATCACCGAGGCTGCCGCCCGTGCCTCGCGCCCAGCCGGACAATGGGTGCTCGACCTGCTGGTTGACGCCGAACTCTACGTCGGCGCGCACCTTGACCGGCCCTGTCTTACCGACGACACCCTCGCCTGGCTGGCAGGCAACGAGCGCCAGAGCACTACCTGGCGGCCGGGCGCGCGATGGGATACCAGCGGCTCGTCCGCCACCTGTCGGCGAACGCGGCGGAGGTCTACGGCCTGCGCGGCCGTGGCCGGCTCGCACCAGGCATGGCCGCGGACATCTGCGTCATCGGCCCGGACGGGCCAACCGGCCACGCCACCTATGACGCGCCAGAGCAGATCGCGACCGGGGTGTCTGTCGTGCTGGTGAACGGAGTCGTCACCTGGCGGGACGGCCAGCCGGTGACCGGCCACTTCCCCGGGCAAATGATCAGCTAGACCGGCTTTGTACTGCGCAGTGTTGCGCCGGCCCCCGAAAAACCGGCTAGTCACGACATCCTGGAGTACAAAGCTCGCGACCGCCAGCCGCCGGTCATGCGAGGCGCCGCTCGGTCGCCCAGCGCGTGAGCTGGTGGCGGGTCGAAAGCTGGAGCTTGCGCAGCACCGAGGAAACGTGGCTCTCCACCGTCTTGATGGAGATGTAGAGTTCCCGCGCGATCTCTTTGTAGGTGTAGCCACGGGCGATCAGGCGGAGAACCTCCCGCTCACGACGCGTCAGTTGGTCGAGTTCGGGATCGAAGGACGGGCGGTCCGCACCGGCCGGTGGCATGGCGGCGAAGGCGTCAAGCACGAACCCGGCGAGCCTCGGTGAGAAGACGGTGTCGCCGGCGGCGACACGGCGCACCGCAGCCACAAGCTCGGCGCCGGAGATCGTCTTCGTCACGTACCCCCGCGCGCCTGCGCGGATGACCGCGATCACGTCCTCGGGCGCATCGGACGCGGACAGGGCGAGAAAACGCACCTGCGGGTGCGTGGCCTTCAGCGCCGCCACCACCGCCTGCCCGCCGCCGCCAGGCAGGTGTACATCGAGGAGAACGACGTCCGGGCGGGACTCGGCGATCAGGACGATCGCTGGGCCGACGTCGTCCGCCTCGCCCACGACCTCGACCTCGCCACCGAGTTCGGCTCGAACCCCGGAGCGGAACAGGCCATGATCGTCGACGATGAAGACCCTCGGCCGGTCGCCGCCCGTGCCGTGCGCGCCTGGCATGCTCATGTCCGGCTCGGCTGGCGTTCCCCGGCTGCACGGGGCATGGTCAGGGACACCTCGGTCCCCGCGCCTTGCACGCTGCGGATGGTCGCCGAACCGCCCCGGCGGGTCATCCTGGCGTGGACCGACTCGGCGAGCCCTTTGCGGTCCTCGGGTACCGTCTGCGGGTCGAATCCGCGCCCGCGATCCCGCACGAACAGCGACACCTCCGCCGGTTCGACCTCAGCGAAGAGCGAGACCACGTCCGCGCCGGACCACTTGGCGGCATTGACCGTCGCCTCGCGCCCGGCCGCGAGCAGAGCGCGCAGATCCTCGTTCAGCGCGCAGTCACCGACGGTGACGGCCTCGACCGCCACCCCGTGCCGAGCCTCCACGTCCTGCTGTATAAGCCGCACCCCGTCGGCAAGAGTCGCCGCCTGGGCGTCCATCGAGCCGGGCGCCCGGCCCTCGAACAGCCAGGAGCGGAGTTCGCGCTCCTGGGCGCGGGCCAGTTGAATGACCTGTTTAGGCTCGTCAGCGCGACGCTGGATCAGGGCCAGGGTCTGCAGCACCGAATCGTGAACCCGCGCGGCCATGTCGGCCCGCTCTTCCGCGCGTACCCGGGCCTGGCGCTCCACGACAAGCTCGCGGGCGATGCGCAGCCACCACGGGCCGAGCACCACGACGATCGCCGCCACCACGAGCGCGACCCCGCCAAGCGGCCGCAACGAGGCGCGGCTCGCGTGCCCGGACAGCAACGTGAGCAGGCCACTGGCGAGAAGAACGCTCGCGACGCAGACGCGCAGCGCGGTGCGGGACCGCCCCGTGCCTTCGCTCATGCCAAGCAGCGGCTCGGCTAGGCGGCGCATCATGGCCTGCTCATCCGCAGGTGCGTGACCACAAGCAGCGACCCGAGTCCCGCGGCGAGCGTGATGCCCCGCCGGTCGGTCAGCGCCTTGGCCGCGATGTTGGTGGTCGCCCCTGCTGCCGGCACAAGCAGCCAGGCCAGGACGTAGGCCGCCAGGCCGAAGCCGCTCGCCAGGGCGGCTACCACGAATACGAACCGCACGGCGCCTACGTCGAAACCGGTCCGCGCGGCCAGGCCAGCCGCCACCCCGCCAGCGTGGCGGTCCTCCAGGCTGCGCCGCCACGGGCCGCCGCTCCTTGGCCCACGCCGCCACCGGCTGATCGGGTGGCGCAGTTGACGAAGAGAGCGCCGGCCGCCTGGCGCCTGTTGCCGCGGCTGCACGTGTCAATCATCGCGCTTTGACGCTCGCCCGGCCATCCGGAACGACCCTGACCCCGCCGGTGGATCATCAGGGTCGGCTGGGTGGTCTTCCCGATTGGCCGGCCGCGCTCCGCGCAGCACGCTTGAGGCATGAACACAACCACTGCGAACCAAGAACCCACCGACCAGACCAGTCCGGCGCCTCAGCCGGAGCCTCAGCCTCTGGCTCAGCCGCTGAGCCGCCCGATCCAGGGCCGGATGCTCGCAGGCGTCGCCGCCGGAATCGCGCGCTACCTCAACGTCGACGTGACGATCGTGCGGATCGTCTTCGCCGTGCTTGCGATCGTGGGCGGCGCAGGCGTGCCTCTCTACCTCGCCGGCTGGCTGCTGATCCCCGAAGAGGGAAGCGAGCAGTCCATCGCGAGCGGGTTCATCCAGTCCCTGCAGTCACGGTCGCACTGACCGGGGAGGTCGCGTCATCATGTCATCGCCCGGCAGCCCGCCACGCCCCCGTGTATCGGGTCCCCGCCGCCGTGCCGCCCAGGTCAACCCCGACCTGCGGATCTCCGACGCAGAACGCGCCGAGGTCGCCGACCGCCTGTCCAAGCACTACGGCGACGGGCGGCTCGACCAAGCCGAGTTCGACGAGCGCCTCGACCAGGCGATGAAAGCAAAGACCCACTCGGACCTGACCGGCCTGTTCGCCGACCTGCCAGGCGCCGACTCGTCCCAGGCGCCGGCCCGCCGGCGGCGTGCCCGCCCACGCCGCCGCATCCCGTTCCTCGCCCTCGTCATAGTGATCACCGTCGCTGTCGCTATCGCCGGACAGGCCCTGATGCGGTCCTTCATCCCCTGGCTGCTGATTGGGCTCCTCGCGTTCCTCTGGCTGCGCCACGGCCCATGGCGTAACCGCAGCCCTCAGTGAGTTTGGGAACAGCGGGGTCTAGACGCGCGCCCGCGGCCGCGACCCCGCTTCAGCCCGGACCGGCCCGCTCGAGGCGTAGCGCTGAACGAACCTGCGCAGCATGGCGGGCGGGTGGACGACGTTGCTTTGGTGCGCCATAGCCTTGAGTTCGTCGGCCTGCTCGGGTTCGAAGTAGCCGGCGTACTTGTAGACGTCGATCCGGGTGCACAGGCCGGGCGCATCCAGTTCCGGATGGAACTGCGTGGCATAGGCGTTGGCGCCGACCCTGAACGCCTGCACCGGGCAGGCCGGGGAACCGGCCAGCAGGACAGCGTGATCCGGCAGCCGGCTGATCGCCTCCTTGTGGCCGACGAACGCGTCGAAGGTCGCGGGCAGCCGACTCAGCAACGGGTCCTGCCTGCCCTCGAAAGTGAGGGTGACAGAGACGGGCCCGATCGGCTCGGCATACCGCCGGTCAATCACCGCCCCTTGGTGGCTGCCAAGCGCCCCGATGCCGTAACAGGCACCGAGAAACGGGAAGTCCGCCCTGACCACCAGGTCGAGCAGGTTGCTCAGGTCCGCCTCGACCCGCAGCTGCAACGGCGATTTCGACTCCTGCGGGTCGCTGGCGTTGAACGGCCCGCCGCCGAGAAGGATCCCGGACCAGTCCTGCAGATCGAGGTTCCCAAGCGGCGCTTGCTCCAGCCGGATCCGTCGCAGGTCGCGCTCGACCAAGCCGGTGAAGGACAGGAACGCGTCGTACTCGTCGTCCGCGGCGATGTCCTCGGCACGGGTGGCCAGCAGCAGGAACGGCTTCACGAGATCACCCTATTGGGCTCGGGTTCCGCGCAAGACCAAAACGCAATCCGCGGATGCGGCCGAATCCGCCGCCTCCAATATGCCAGGTCAGGGGCATCTCGGAGGCCTGATCCGCTCCACGCTAGGGTGGATCCACCATGACATACGCCGCCGACCCGCGCATTGACGCCTATATCGATGCCCTGCCCGGTTGGCAGCAGGCCATCTGCCGCGAGGTGCGCGACCTGGTCCACGCCGCAGACCCGGGGGTAGCAGAGACCATCAAGCGCACCGACCGGCCCTATTTCGTCCTGCAGGGCAACATCTGCGCGCTGCTTGCGGCCAGGGACCATGTCAACGTCTTCCTCTACGACGGCGCGCTCGTTGCTGATCCTGACGGAATCATCACCGGCGGTCGCGACAACAAGACGGCCCGCACGGTGGCCGTCCGCGAGGGAGAAACCATCAACGCGCCCGCACTCACCGCCATGTTCAAGCAGATCATCGCCAACAACAGGGCCGGGGGATGGCGCAAGTTGAAGCGGGAAAGCTAAGGTCACGCGCCTGCGCCAGGTGGGCGTAGCTGACGGCGGCCGGTGATCTCAGCACGGCTTTCGCGCTTCGATGAGGAAGCGCTGAGCGTGGGACACAAACGACCCTTCGGACTCAAGCCTCAGCAACGGCCCGCTGCGGGTGCCGCGACTCCTCGACCGGCTGGGGTCCCATCAAGAAGTCAGTTAGCTCGCGGTTGGACCCGGCCCCGACCTGCTGGGACAGATACGTGCCGCCAGGTCGCAGGACACGCGCGATCTGCTCCCAGGCCACGACCGTGGGCCGCCGCCGACCCGGCTGGGCTGATCAGTCGCGCACCAGCGCAGCCGTTCAGAATAGTTAGACCCTGCTGGCTTATTCGACTCGTGCGCTGAGGGCCATGCCCACGGTCAGCCCAGTCTCCTTCCGTGATCGCGGTGGCTTCTCAGTCACTAAGCTGACAAGCCACCGCGATCACGACACCGCGGCCCTCGCGCCGTATGACGGGGACAGTTTCCGCCCGCAGGCCGGCCACACCGCGGCAGCGTGCCCTCCATGTCAAACCGACACCTGTTCCTGCCTCGCCGCACGTTCCCGCCGTTGCGGAACAGGCAGGAAGTCATCACAGCGGCGGCCGCCAGTTCAGGTCGCGCCATGGACCGCCGGGGCGCGTTGGCAATAAGCCAGCAGGGTCTAGTTATCCCGAACGGCTCACGCGGCGTGTCACACGCCTGCCCGGTTCTCGCGGGCACGCGCGATCCTTCAGTACGGCTCTGGCATGCCGAACGGATAGGCGACAGGCGCCGCGTCACCGCGATGGCGCGCGCAGTGTCTGTCGCGCGCCGTCACCGTGGTCAGCGGTGGCAGGTAACGGGTCAGCGCCATGATCGTGTTCGCCTGAACCGCCGCCCACGCGTCGATCTGCGCCGCGACCGCGGCCCGTACCGTTTCGGTGGGCGCTACGGCGAGCAATTCTGCGTTCTGCCAGGCATGCTCGCGCCAGGTGACGAGCAGCGGGAACAAGCCGTCGCCTGCTTCGACAGGGAAGCTGGCCGGATCGAACCGGGCGGCAAGCTCGGCGGCCAGCGGGCCGGTCACCGCCTGGAGGAAATTGTTGACCCTGTCGTGATCGGGTTTGCGGGACGAGCCGTCCACAGCCGTGAGGCCCACGTCCGCCAGAGCGTACGGCAGGTCGCGGTTGATATGGGCGTTCATGCCGAGGAGGAGGTTGCCGACGCCGGTGACCCGCCGCGCTCTGGCCGCGTCCAAGGCGATGATCCACGCCCGCGGCACCGTCTCCCGCCGCCCGCCCGCCCAGCCGTCATAGGCGGCGAAGTAGTACTCGGCGAAAACAGCGTCCTCCCGGTTGACCCAGGCCGTGTCGGCGAAGAAGCCAGGCTGGTCGCGGGCCCACTTGTAGGTCTGCGTGGTGCGCAGGTACGCAAGCGCGAACACAGCGTTGTGGTCACACGCCCGCGCGAGCGGCTCGAACCGTTGCCGCATCGATGCGATCGTGACATCCACACATTCCGGGTCGCCGTCGGCGCACGGGTCCTTCATCTGCTCCGTACCCCCAGACACTGCCGCCGCGCGGTCGCTGCGGCGGATCGGGTCAAAGGCATGCCGCCTGCGCCGCAGCTTAGCTTGATCTTTAACCTGCTACTCGGCGCCGCCTGTCTTGGCTGTGTCCGCTTTAGGGTGTCTCCCGACGTCGTGGCGTGCTGCTGGCGCCGGTTCTTTGAGCCTGGCGGCCGTCCGGGCCCGGGCTTGCCGGGTTTCGGCGCGCCGGCTGGGCACGCGGCCGGGTCGCGGATCTTGGGGCGGTCCAGCCGAGGACCTGCTTGAACAGCCGGTGTGTTCCAGGTCGAAGCGGCGCACGAACGTGCCACAGCCGGTCCACCTCGTCCGGGCTGGCGCCGGTGCGCGACGACCACAGCGCCGGTCGCTGAATAGTTCGGGGTATCGCGGCGTCGTCGCGCTAGCGTCGGAGCATGGCACATCGTAGCTGGTTGCCGGCGGACGAATGGTATGCGTCATTGCCGACGATTTATGTCGCGGCCGGAGCGTTGATCACCGATACGGCCGACCGTGTGCTGCTGGTCAAGCCGAACTACCGGCCATATTGGGCGTTCCCAGGCGGCATGCTGGAGCACGCGGAGGCTCCGGACACTGGGTGCGCTCGTGAGGTGCGGGAGGAATTGGGCCTGGACATAGCGATCGGGGCGCTGTTGGTCGCGGGGTGGGCGCCGCCGTTCGGCCAGCGGCCACGGCCGATTCTGCACCTGCTGTTCGACGGTGGCGTGGTCAAGGACGACGACATCCAGATCCGGCTGCAGCGCGATGAGCTTGACGGGTATGCGTTCGTTTCTGCGGGCAAGGGCGCTGAGCTGCTGGATCGGCTGGTTGCAGACCGGCTCGCCGCAGCGCTTCGGGCACGGCGGACCGGCTGCACGGAGTACCTGCCGGTTCGGCCACCGGTAGCGAGCGGCCTCTGAAAGGCCCAGGTGTCAGCCCGCCGCGGCGGAGCGCAGCATATGGCGCGATCTTTCGAGGTAGTCGGCGACAGCGCGTACGTGCCGGTGCGCGGCCAGCCGCGCGTTGAATTCGGTGAGGCGACGGATGAGCCGATGAGATCGCAGTGCGGGCAAGGCGTCCAGGGCACGTCCAGCCATCTCGCACGCGCCGTCCCGTTGACGTCAAGCGACCTTGATTGTCCAGTCGCCGACGTGAGCGATCACGTCCACCGTCCCGCCGAGGGTCTGAACGTAGGCGCGGACGGCATCCATCTCGGTGATCTTGCGGTGCTCGATCTGGGAGACCCGGGCCTGGGACACGCCCATCGTCTCGGCGACCTGCGCCTGGGTGAGGCCCGCGCTCTTGCGCAGCTGGGCCAGCTGGTAGCCACGCTGCTCCGCCCGCAGTTCCTCCCGGCTGCGCTCACGCGCCGCGACGCGCTCGGGCGAGTCCCAGTCCGGGTCGATCTCCCGGATCCGGCGCTTTGTGTCCTCCCACCGGACGGCCTTCATGACTCCTCCTGCTCGCGTCGATAGGCCGCATAACGTTCCTCCGCCAGCGGAATCGCCTCGGCGTACCACCGGTTCCACTCCCCCGCCTTGTCTCCCGCCACTAAGACGATCGCCTCCCGGGACGAGTCGAACACAAACAGAAGCCGTATCTGGCCGCGCCCGGCCACCCGCAGCCGTAGCTCCTTCAAATTGTGGATCCTGTTGCTGTGGATCCGGTCCACGAGCGGGCGGCCCGCTCGGCAGGCATTCACAGCATTGTGGGCACATCGGCTCGCTTGCCGTCGGCTTCAGATAGGCATCTTCTCGGATCTGCTGAAGTGCCTCACGCCCAACCAACCTTTCAAAATTGGCGTCAACGCATCAACAAGGTCATCGGCTTGGGGGGAAACTCGAAAGTGACCTGTGGGAGATCACGCTCGCGAAGATCTACAACGGGCCGCGGCGCTCGCCGCGGTAGCCAAGGGCGCCCTGCTGACGGTCAGACGTTCGCGTTTCCATAGGGCTCAGCGCACGTGTGCATACACGTCAGCCCGCAGCGGGCCGCCAGAACCGCCGGTTGAAGTTGCTTCTGCGCAGTTACCGCGCCGCGGGTGCCGGTGATCACCCGGACGGCGATTTGCAGCAATCCGGCCAGCCGGTCGCGGCGAGCGTTCGCGCTCAGGCCGCAGTGCTCTCACCAGGCTTGCGCTACGGCTGGTAGCGGAGCAGGTGGATGCCGGCGCCGCCCACTGCGCAGAGGATTGGGTCTGCGGGATGCCAGGCGAGGCCGACAAGCGGGCCGGTCACCCTCAGGGCGCAAGCGCATCGGCGGTCTGTCATGGTCCACAGCCGCACGGTCCCGTCGTTGCCAGCGGTGGCGAGCAGCGTGCCATCCGGGGAGAACACGCACGCGTCCACCCAGCCGGTGTGACCGCGCACCACTGCCCATTCAGCGCCGTCGGCCACCTGCCACAGCCGTGCGGTCCAGTCGTTGCTCGCGGTGGCCAGCAGGCCGCCGTCCGGCGAGAACGCGCAGCCGTTCACCATATCGGTGTGCCCGGTCAGCACGGCGCGCCGGGTGCCGTCGGCTACCTGCCACAGCCGTGCCGTCCGGTCATGGCTGGTGGTGGCCAGCAGCGTGCCGTCCGGGGAGAACGCGCAATGGGTCACCACGTCGGTGTGGCCGGTCAGGACGGCGCGCTGGGCGCCGTTGGCCACCTGCCACAGCCGAGCGGTCCGGTCGTTGCTCACCGTGGCCAGCAGGGTCCCGTCCGGGGAGAACGCGCAGCCCCGGACCCAGCCGGTGTGGCCGCGCACCACTGCCCATTCCGGTCGTTGCTCGCGGTAGCGAGCAGGGTCCCGTCCAGGGAAAAGGCGCAGCCCCGGAGCCCTCCGGTGTGACCGGTCAGCGTTAGGCCCTGCGTGCGGTCGGCTACCTGCCATAACCGCGCGGTCCCGGCGATGCTGGTGGTGGCGAGCGTGACGCCGTCCGGGGAGAACGCGCATCTGTTCACCCGGCCGGTGCGTACCGGCAGCTGCGCCAGCATGGTGGCATCGGCGAGCTGCCAGAGCCGGGTTGTCTGGTCGAGGCTGGTGCTGGCGAGCAGGCTCCCGTCGGGAGAGAAGGCGCACGCCTTCACCGCGGCACCGTGGCCGGTCAGCTCCGCCTTTGTGGTGCGGTCGGCGACGTGCCATAGCCGCACGGTCCCGTCGTTGCTCGCCGTGGCGAGCAGCCCGCCGTCCGGCGAGAACGCGCACGCCCAGACGCCGCTGGTGTGGCCGGTCAGCTCTGCCCGCATGCGGCGCTCGTTGACGCTCCACAGCCGTGCCGTCCCGTCATCGCCGGCCGTGGCGAGCAGGGCACCGCCGGGAGAGAACGCGCACCCCCGCAGGCCGCCGGTGTGGTTGGTCAGCTCTGCCCGCATGACATGGTCGCCGACGCCCCACAGCCGTGCGGTGCCGTCATCGCTGGTGGTGGCGAGCAGGCCGCCGTCGGGCGAGAACGCGCAGCTGGTGACGCAGCCCGAGTGGGCGAGTTCGTGCCGGGCGGCGCGCTCGGCGACACCCCACAGCCGTATGGTTCCGTCATCGGTGGCAGTGGCGAGCAGGCTGCCGTCCGGGGAGAACGCGCAGCACGTCACGGATCTTGAGTGGGCCAGCACCACGCGGGCGGCGCCGTCGGCGACCTGCCATAGCCGCACTGTCCGGTCGTGGCTGGCGGTGGCGAGCAGGGCGCCGTCCGGGGAGAACGCGCAGCCCCACACCCCGCCGGTATGGCCGGCTAGAACCTGCTCTGCCGCCGTGTCGGCGACCCGCCACAGCCGGGCTGTCCCGTCGTCGCTGGTCGTTGCCAGCAGCTGGCCGTCTGGTGAAAAGGCGCAGCTCGTCACCCCGCCGGTGTGGCCCGGCGGAACGGGCAGACGCAGCGGATCGGCCGAGTCCGGCGGCGGCCAGGCCGGCTCGAGCCAGGGCCGGGGCTGCGTCGCCCGGTAACGTTGGAGGATCTCCTGCAGCCCGGCCACCCCGTGCAACCGGCTGGCCAGTGTCGCCGCGAGCGCGGCCGGCGGGTCGATCGGGCCGAGCAGGTGCGCGGCCCGGCGGAGCGCGCCGGCCAAGATCCGGGTGGCGGGGGTGCCTGCCAGCGCGAGGTCGGCTTCGACGCCCACCGCTGAGCCGAACCGCCGCGTCTTCGCTTCCGCCCACCGCAGGTCACAGACCAGGGAGTCCAGTTCGCCGGACTCACCGGCTTCGCGCAGGTGGTGCGGGACGAAACGCCACAGATAGCCCGCCTCGCCGGGTAGCAGCCACCAGGGCGTGGGTCCCCCCGCGCGGGCCGCCGGCAGCAGGGCTGCCGCCGACCTGACCAGCCGCCGGTGGACCTCGGTCCGGTCTTCGGCGCTGCGCCGGGCGCGCAGGTAGCCGCGCAGCACATCGTGCAGCACGAGCCGCGGCCCTGGCGGGTCGAGCCGGTAGTCCGCGGCCAGGCCGAGCCCGGTCAGCTCGTCGCACACCACGTCGACCTGGCACCCGGGCCACAACAAGGTCAGCACGTCGAGCGGGATGTCGACGTCTTCGGGGAAGATCGCCAAATCCAGGTAGCGTTCCCGGTCCGCCGGGGTGAGGAGGCCAAGGCTCGCGTCGACGGTGGCCGCCACCGCCTTGCCGCGGTCGGCGGGCCGCGCCGGGTCGAGCGCCGCCGGCCCATCCGCGATCAACCGGCTGATGATCTTCTCTGCTGCCTGCCCGGCCGGCTGCCCATGGTCTACCCACCGCCGCAGCACACCATTGACCAGGTTCAGCAGCACTGGCCACCGTCCCGCCACCGCCGCCAGCCGGTCCGCTGCCCCCGCCGCCAGCCCGGTCACCCCGTCCGCGACCAGCTCCCCGGCTTGCCCAGCCGACATCGCGTCCACCGCGATGTGCGGCCCACTCCTTGGCAGCAGATCGGGAATACGGGTCGTAACCAGACGGGTGCAGGCGCGGCCGCCGAACCGGAACGGCCGCAACTGCGACGCCTCCCAGACGTCGTCGACGACAAGCAGCACGGGTTCGTGCTCGTCGAGCAGCCGGCCCAGCTCCGCCCCGGCGACATCGGGGTCGGCGATCGGCGGACGCCGCCCCGACAAGGTAAACGCCAGGTCGTTGACCCGTTCCGCCAGGTCCGCGCCGCGGATCTCCTGGCCCACTGACACCCACAACAACCCGCCCGGATACCGCCGGGCGATCTCCGGCTGGTGACACACCCAGGTCGCCAGGGTTGTCTTGCCGAACCCGCCCGCCCCGGCCAGACCCGTCGTCAACCCGACCTCGGCCACACCCGGCGCCGTCAACGCCGCCACCAGCCGGCCGGCAAGGTCCGGCCGGTCCACCATCCGATCCAGCGGCGGAGCCATCCACGGGCACCGCCGCAGGGCGGCGGCGGTCTCCACGCCGCCTACGGAGGCGGCGTCAGCGGGCGCGATGCGCTGACGCGATTGCTGCCGCGCCGACCGCCGCCCACGGTGCGGCGCCGGAACCGGCGGCCCGTGCGGGACCGCCGCCGCGAACTCAGCCGACGGCGAACCCAGGCTGGACCGCGGATAGGGATGATCCGGCAGGCAGATCCAGCCCACAGTCGCCGTTTCCTTGACCATCACCGGAACCCGGCGGTAACGAGCCGGATCGCTCCCGGCGCTGTGCCGGACGACCTCGTCGAAGAACCACGACGAGACGATCAGCGCCAGTTCCCCGGGCGAGCCGGCAAGGGCCGCCCTGAGCGGGTCCGCGTCAACCAAACGGAACGCCAAGTTGATCGACTCGCCCACGGCGCCGTAATCGTCGTAGTTGATCTCCCCGGCGTGCAAAGCCATCCGCAGCCGGACGCGCTCCTCAGCGCAGCAGGCCCGGTTATGCTCGCGCAGCGCCCCAGCAAGCGCACCCGGCAACGACTCCAGCAAAAGGCCCTTAGGCACATCAGCGGGAACCAGAACAAAGACACCGTCACCGCGGTCCTCGTGATGACAGGCGGCCCACGGGATTCCGGTATCGCTGAAAGCCTGCCGCAACCCCCGGTACAGGCCGCCGCGAACCGCCACCCGGTGCGGATTGGTCCGGCGGCGATCCCCGAACCCCTCCACGTCCACGACGAGAATGGTCCGATGCACCGCCGGCCGCAGATGCGCCATACAACCTCGCGTGCCAAGCCAGGAGCCAGCCCCCCGCCCATCAGCATGCACAGCCTGACCCCGCTGCGGCAAGACACCCAAGCGCCCCCGCCTCCCACAGTGATGATCACGACCGAGCACATCGCAGAACCCACCACCGGGACAGGCCCCGTCGTTGTTCATCCACCCCGGCGGTGTACGGCGTCTGCCGTCGCCGGTGCGGGCGGCGGTGCGGCATCCTTCACCAAGACTCCGTTAGGTAGCCGCCGATACGCCCGTGCCTCGTTGGTAGCGAGCTTGGTCTCGACCGCCTCCTGCAGGTCAGCACCGATCATCTCAGCCAGGCCGAGCAGGAAGATCGCGGTGTCTGCCAGCTCCTCAGTCACCTGCGGACGGCCCCTTGCGCCACGCATCGAAGGCCTGCGCGAGCTCGCCGCTCAGCAGGCAGAACTCCAGCGGGACATCGGTGGTGTTGAAGCCTTCGCGAGCTTGTTCTCCCAGGCGAGTTTGCGCCGACCTGATCTCCACCGTGTCTCCTCCACCACCGGGACACACCGCCCTTACCGGGCAAGCGGCATGCGCTCGAGGCCGAGCGGGACGCCGCCCGCCAGCCGGTGACGGCACGCTACCGGCGGCGTACTGTGGATCGCTGCGTGCATAAACGCGCTCAGGCTGTGGGAAACGGCAGTCATGCGCACGCCCGTTCTTGCTCAGCTTCCTGCCGACGACCGCGCCGCCTCCGCCCTAGCGCGCGGAGGCGCCGACCTGCGGCGGATCGCGAAACTGCCGCTGGGCCGCACAGCGCGCAGCCTTGCCGACACGCTCACCCGCCTCCGCCGCGACCGCGCCTCGGCGCCGATGGATGGCGTGGCTGTAGCACCCTGAAGATCCACATCAGGTTGGCAAAGCCAGATGGCGAAGGGACCACAGCGATGCGCACCCAGCCTTGTCGATGGCCGGTCTGGAGCAGTTCCCCGAGGTGATGGCTGGTCACGTCAGCGCCGGCCACGTGCCGGGCATGGTGCTTGCTGCCCATCGGCGGCGCCCGCGAGTAGGCCGCTTTGCGCTCGGTTACCGGCCGTTCGGCGGGTTGCTAGCATTCCGGCATGGCCCCCCGGGACGGTCATCCCGGCGCGTTACCCGACGTCCTTACCTTCGGGCGCGGGCGTGAGCGGGTGCCGCGACGGTGGCCATGGATCCTCGCCGCGGTGTTGCTGGTTGCCGCGGGCGGCGTGCTGATCGTGGTGCGGCCGGTTGTCGCGGCGGCCGACTTCGGTGCCTTGCAGTCGCGCTGGACGGCGGCGGTTGCGGTGGACCTCGGGCGCAGCGAGGTTATCGCGCGGCTGACCAGACAGGCGACCCCGAGCGATGGGGCCGCGGTCACCGCCGCCGTGCTGGCGGTGCAGCGCCAGGAAGCGGGCCGGCTGGTTCGGCTGCGCGCTGGAGTCACGGCCGGGCTCGCGCGTGACGGCACGGTCAGTGTCCTGGCCGCGGCGGAGCGGACCGCGCTGAGCCGGGAGATCGGCGATCTTCGCGGCTCGCCGCTGACCGCGTGGAGCGCGGCGACCGACGTGGCCGTCGGGCGGGTGCAAACGCTGCTGGCAGCGGGGCAGCGCCGGTTCGGGGTGGCTGCGCCTACGTCGCCGCGCCCGGCCCGGTTGAGCGCAGCGGTCGGCGCGCTGCTGCGGCTGCAGCCGCTGCTCGATGACCGGGCTCCCGCCGAGCTGCTTGTGGCGGACGGCAGCAAGGTGCAGACCGTCGACCTGCGGTCCGGCACCGTCGCGGCGGCACCGAGCGCCCTGCAGGGGCTGCCGTACCTCGCGCAGGGCGGGCAGGTGCTGTCGCGGGCCGGGTTTGTGGCTGTGCAAGCCGGCGGTGAGGTTTATGCGGTGAGACCCGCCTTCACGGGCACTCGCCGGCCGCTCGGCGCCGGCCAGATGCTTGCGGCCGCGCGGCCCGACGCGGTCTGGATCTTGAGCAGCTTAGGCCAGGGCGTCCTGGTCACTGGCGCGGGCCGGCGAATCGCCGGCCCAGTTCCGGTGCTGGCTGACCTGCCGGGCAGCCGTGTGTATGCCAATGTCAGCGGCCTGGCCGTACCGGGCGGCCTGGTGGTCGAGAAGGACCGCCACGCGGGAACCCCGGACGCCGCCTCTACGGGCCTGTGGCTGTGGAACCCCGGCCGCGGGCCGCAGCTGCTCCCGCTGGTCCGGGGCTGCGCGCACCCGATCGCCGCACAGGGCCGCCTGCTGGCCTGGCTCGGCTGCGACCCGATTGACCCGGCGCGCGTCCGCATGCACATCACCGACACCGCCACCGGGGCAGACCGCGTCATCGCCAACCCCGCGACGGCCGTCCCGTTCCTCGCGGACCAGCCCACTGCCGCGTTCTCGCCCAGCGGGAGATGGCTTGCCGCCTATTACGCACAGACGACATCGGTCGGCTATGCCCTTGGGCTGGTCAACACAAGGACCGGCGTGACCTCGATCATCCGCGGAGCGCCGGTGGCCGACGCCACCGCGGGCACGCCGATCATGTGGACCGGTGACTCCACCCGGGTCTTCTTCGCCACCGGGGCCTCCCGCTTCAACAACAACCAGCAATGGGCCGATGGCACCGTGCCGTTGGCCACCTACCGCATCGGCGCGCGCTCGGCGGTCGACCTGCGGTTTCATGAGCCCGGCGCGACGCTGCTCGCCGTGCTGCCGACCCGCGCCGGGTAACCCAGGCACCGGCGTCTCCCGGCGTGGCCGGCGGCAGGCCGTGCAGTACCGGTATTCGCCGTGGCGCTGCATCGTGCGCAGGTGCTTGCCGAGCTGTTGACATGGACAGATGCGGCGTCGTCGATTTACGTAGGTAACCAACCCGGCAGTCATGTAGCCCTGCCGATCAGGGCTGGCTCGGCCGCCGCGATGTTGGCGGCCAGGCTCGCCATGGCGCCGACGATCAGGCGTGTCCAGGGCGCGGACGCCGCGGCGGCCGCTGAGCCAAGAATCCAATAGCAGCGCGCGGATGGCGTTCAACGGATGGCTCATCCATTACGCGGGGCGCATCCTGCAGCCTAACCTGGCAAGAACACCGCTGAAGGTCACGACTACCACGACACCGCCACCGCGGTTCTGGCTGCCTCACCGGCCACGGGCGCCGACTACATCAGCCTCGGCTTCCCTGACCCCAGCCGCATCTAATAATCAAGGCATTGGGGATGCGGGCGGGCCTCGCAAAGCTGGGATATTATGTGTGCGTAATATCGGGGTGCTGAGGAGGCGGCCAGCGTGGGCTATGCCCTGGTCATGACGCCTGAGATACGCACCTGGCTGCATGACCTGCGGCACCGCGACCGGCCCAGCGCGATCCTCGTCGGCCAGGCCATCGGCATGCTGCTCGAGGCCGGGCCAGAGCTAGGCCGCCCGCTGGCCGACCGCATCCACCACTCCCGGCTGAGCAACCTCAAGGAGCTGCGGCCCGGCTCAGCCGGGCGCAGCGAAATCCGCATCCTCTACATATTTGACCCTAGGCGCAACGCGGTCCTGCTCGTCGCCGGAGACAAAGCCGGACAGTGGGACGCCTGGTACCGCAGCGCCATCCCGCTGGCCGAAGAACGCTACGCGGACTACCTGAAACACGAGGGCAGCAGCCGATGAGCAGCGAATTCCACCACTACACCCGCGAGGAGTTCCTCGGCGAGTTCTTCCCCGGCGCCGAGGACAAGGCCGCCATCGCAGCGGGGATGGAGCAGCTTCGCGCCGAACAGCGCGCCTGGCGGCTGGCGGAGATGCGCCGCCGACTGGGCGTCACCCAGGCTGAGGTGGCCACGCGCATGGGTGTCACCCAGGGCCGCGTCTCCGCGATCGAGCATGCAAAACCCGGCGCGACCGAACTGCGGACCCTGGCCGCCTACGTCGAAGCCCTCGGCGGCCACCTGGAGATCATCGCCGACTTCGGCGACCAACGCCTCGCCTTCACCGAACCCGGCACCGACGCAGCATGACCAGCCTCCGAACCAGACGGCCCGGCCAACGCCACCCAGGCTGGCTGCCTGCACACCTGCCGGGACAAGCTCGCCGCGGGAATACGGCGGCCTGCCGCGCAGGGCAATGGCGGCCCCATTCCTAGCACGTGGCCGGGATTTCGGTGCGCAACCCGGCCGCGGTGGAGCTTGGCCGGCATTACGGCCTGACGATCGCCACCTGCGTGCCGTATGACCCGGCGTCCAAGGGCGGGTCGGAGTCGACGGTGAAAATCGCCAAGGCTGACTTGGTGCCCGCCGGGGCGAACCTGCGGCCGGCCTATGCCAGCTTCGCCGAGCTGGAGTCCGCCTGCCAGGTGTTCTGTGGTGAGGTGAACGCCCGCCCACACCGGATCACCCGGCGGGCGCCGGCGGAGATGCTGGCCGAGGAGCAGGCCCGGCTGCTGACCCAGGCCCAGGCCGACGCCGGCCCGGCCAGAGTCTTGCTGGCCGAGGCCACCCGCGCCGCTGCCAGCGGCCGCAGCCCAGACGGCCTGATCTACCACATCAACCTGGCCATCGACTACCTCGACTTCGCCCCGGCCGACCGGAGACGGCGATGTCCGCCGCGACGCCGGCGCCCCCGCCCCTGGACACCGGGCTGGAACAGCTGCTGCGGCGGATGCGGCTGCCGCACATGCGCCGCATCGCCCCCGAGGTCTCGCTGTTGCGAAGGCGCAGCGGTGGGACCCGGCCGGGCCTCTACCGGCTGGTGGATGCCGCCTACACCAGCCCTCGCCGAAGGGCCATAGTGAGTTAGAGGCTGGCGATGATCTCGGTGAGCGCAGGCAGGGCGCGGTCGGAGGTGACGAGGTAGGACAGGCCGAACCGCTCAGCCCGGGCTTGCAGGTCCGCGCAGATCTGGGTCACGCTGCCGATCAGGATCGTCGGCATCTCCCATACTGTGTTGACGTCGATCCCACTCCAGCGCCGGCGGGCGATGAGGGCCTCGGTGGCTGAGTATCTTTGGTCAGTGATCCGGATCGTCACGAACGTGCTGAGTTGCAGCTTGGCGAATCGATCGCCGGCTTTGGAACGCAGCACGGAGATTTTCTGGTCGAGCGCGGACGCAAGGAGATCGCGGGGATCGTCGCGATCTTCGGAATTCTTGATTGGGGCTGGCAACAGCCCGACCAGGTCGGCGTGGCGGGCAGCCACACCGAGCATGCGGGGCCCGCCAGCACCGACCAGCAGCGGCGGCCGGCCGTCCTGGCGGGGGAGCACATCAAGATCAAGCCCGGTGATCTGGTAGCAGGCCCCCGCGCGGTCGACCTGGGCGCCATCAAGCAGCCCGTTGATGATCGCGAGGGACTCCTCAAGCCGTGCAATCCGCTGCCGCGCAGGCTCGAATGGAATGCCCGCCGCCTCGTATTCGGGCCGGTACCACCCCGCGCCCATGCCGAGCTCAAACCGGCCCCCGGACAAATGGTGCAGGCTCAAAGCCTCGTGGGCAACGATCACCGGGTGGCGGAAATCGTTGGACAGCACCAATGTGCCGACACGCAAGCGTGCCGTCACCGCGGCCACGGCCGCCAGGGCGCTAAACGGAGCGAACTGCTCGCCATAGGCACCAGCCGAGAAGTGGTCACGCACGAGAAAGACATCAATCCCTGCATCCTCGACACGGCGAACATGGTCGAGCCACGCCGGCCCGCTGAGGACGGACTCATTGACCACACCAAACCGAAGAATGCTAGCCATACGCCACCTCTGGTGAACACGGCCGGGACTGCGGGCCCCGCCCGTATCGGGCGATAACCTGCTCGATCGGTTTCTCGATCACATCAGGTAAACGTCACAGCCGACCGGAACGTGAGGTCCGCCGTCCGCCAAAGCGGGCCACCCGCGCGCGCCCTCCTGCCCCCGCCCGGCTCGAAGCGCGTCAAGCGCACCCGGCACCACCGCGCACGAGCCATCCAGAAGAGGTCGAGACGCGGCGCGCGTACTTGCTGGCCCGGCGCCGAACGTGAACCAGGCTGGGTGGGTGTCCGCACCACCGGCGCCTTACGTCGTTTGTGGCGCGTGATTCCTGTGTTCAGCTGGGGGGTTAGCGGGGTCTGGATGTGGTTGCTCTGGCTGCGTCAAGGTCAGCGATCCGGCGGCGCCGGGGGCCGCTACAACAACTTTGTACGCGCGAGTGTTGTTCCGGACCCCGAAATTCCGGCCGGTAACGACATTCTGGCGTACAAAGACGCGGCCGGCCTGCCGCCGAGCCGGTCAGCCTCGCGCCGAGGGCTTGGCAGCTACTGGCCCACCGCCCCGTCGATCCGCTGGCGGAGCAGGTCAACGTGGCCGTTGTGCCGGGCGCACTCCTCCACCATGTGTACCGAGACGCAATACCGCCAGCGGTACGCGGCGGCTCTGGGCCTGTCGAGCTTGCAAGCAGACGAATTCATCAATGGCGTGCTGTACCGCAGCACGCCACAATCCATCAACGCAATCAACACGCTCATGACCACCTGACCATCAACGGCGCCACCACCCACCGCCTCTGCCGCGCAGCGGTCGTTCGCGAACTGGTCACCGAAGGTGGCGGAGGCCCTGCAGTCGCTAACTCGCAGCGCCGCAGTCTGTGCGCCAGCTTCCCCGACCAGGCTATTCCGGTCGTCCTCGCTGGTCGCTGGCTGAGGAGGCCGCCCCCGGGCAGCCGGCGGCTGTTGCCTTTTGGCGGCCAACTGTATTCACTATTGGTAAACGACGGGACGCAGGTAACCGCGGACTCCCGCCCTGGTCCAGGATCACCGCCCGCGGCCCCGCTCGCCCCTGGCATGGAGCTGGCTTCCGCGTGGCGTCCGGCGGGGCCGATGTGGAGGCCGTGATGAAAGGCCTGGTGCTGCTTGCCGCCCCCCGCGGCTGCTGCGCCGGGGTCGACCGCGCGGTGAGCGCCGTGGAAAGGGCGCTTGAGCTGCACGGCGCTCCCGTCTACGTGCGCAAGCAGATCGTTCACAATTCCTATGTGGTCGCCGCACTTCAGGGGCGCGGAGCTGTCTTCGTGGAGGAGACAGGCGAGGTGCCCGACGGCGCGGTCGTGGTCTTTTCTGCGCACGGCGTCGCGCCGGCCGTGCGTGCCGAGGCCAGTCAGCGCGGACTGCGGGTCATCGACGCCACCTGCCCGCTTGTCACGAAGGTTCACCGGGAGGCCGCCCGGTTCGCTGCCGCCGGTTACGACATCCTGCTCATCGGCCAGCCGGGCCATGACGAAGTCGCCGGCACGCTCGGCCAGGCGCCGGGCCGGGTCCACCTGGTGAGCGGACGCGGCGACGTTGCCGCAGTGAAGGTACCCGATCCGGCCAAGGTGGCGTGGCTGTCGCAGACCACGCTGGCAGTGGATGAGGCGCTGGCGACAGCCAGCGCCTTACGTGAGAGATTCCCGCAACTGCTCGACCCGCCCAGCGACGATATCTGCTTTGCCGCGCAGAACCGGCAGGCGGCCGTCAAGCGGATCGCGGCCGAGTCCGATCTGGTGCTGGTCGTCGGTTCGGTGAACTCACACAACTCCACCCGGCTGGTCGAGGTCGCGCGTGAAGCCGGCGCCCCTGCCCACCTGGTCGACCATGCCGGGGAGATCGATGAAAGCTGGCTGAGCCGCGTCGAGACAGTTGGCGTCACCGGTGGCGCCTCGGCGCCGGAGATCCTCGTGCAAGGTGTGCTTGCCTGGCTCGGCGAACGTGGCTTCGACCGTGTTGAGCAGATCTGGGCCGCCCAGGAGAGCGTCAGCTTCGCCCTCCCGCGCGAGCTTGGACGCCAATATCGCGCAAGCCAGACCATGGCGCACGCTGTGCCAACAGGCGAGCGCTTAACTGAGCGCGAACGACTTGGACCGGACGACACCGGTCTCGCGGGTGCGGAGCGGTCTCCAGCAAAAGGGGCCGCAGACGAGGATGCTGGCGTCGAGGTGGAGCCCGCGTAGCCTGCTGGGGTGGCAGCGAGCGGGGCCTATCGAGAGCTGGGCGAGGCGGCTTGGCGCTGGGTTTTGGGTCATGTCCGGGAGGAGGATGGCCCGTGGCTGCCCGAGGTGGTGCCAAACGATGGACGGCCGATGGAACCGGGCGAGGATCGCGACTCCTTGTACGCGGGGATCGGCGGCATGGCCCCTGTGCTGGCCGAGATCGCCCAGTATCGCGCTGTGAGCGACGCCGAACAGGTCCTTGCGACCGGCATCGTTGCTCGGCTGTCCGCCATGGCGCAGACACGGACCGAGCCTTCGCTGTATACCGGGCTGGGTGGGGATGTGACGGCGCTGAAGTTGCTCGCCCCGGGCAGCGAGCGGGGGGCGCTGCGGCGGCTCGCCGAACTCATGGCTTGCGCAGGGTGGAACACCACCCCGGATGTCAAGCCTGGGTCCATCGCGCCGGTTACCGATCTGGCCCAAGGCACCGCGGGCGTGGTGCTCGCCGGGATCTGGGCGGGCGGTGAGCACGCCCGGGAGATCGCGACGACCGGCGGCGAGTCCATGCTGCGAGCGGCAGAGCAGACCGAGGACGGTCTGGACTGGGGCATGCGGCCGGGCGCGCCGTCCAGGATGCCGAACTACTCGCATGGAACCGCTGGGATAGCCACGGCGCTGGCGGTAGCCGGGGCGGCCTTGACACCTGGTGCCACGGACCGGCGGGAACGTCCCACCTGTTCGCGGCGTTGGCGCACGCCGGTGTGGACACGATCGCCGGGTTCGAGGCCACGCGGCTGCGGCAACGGTGCCTGCGCTCGATCCTTGCCGCCGGCGTCCCACGGCGGCTTCGCCCGGGTTTCTGGGACAACGACGGCCGCTGTTGCGGCACCGCGGGGGTGGGAGACGTCCTGCTCGACGCCGCGCAGGACTGCGCGGACCAGGCGGGCGCCGACACGCTACTGCAGGCGGCGCGCACAATGGGAGACGCCCTCGTCGAGCGCGCCGTCCGCGACGGGGCCGGCGCCCGGTGGCGGTTCGTGGAGCATCGCCGGGATCCGCAGTTGCTTCCACCCGGTACCTCATGGATGCAAGGCGCCGCGGGGATCGCCGCCTTCCTCCTCCGCCTGGCCCGAGTCATCGAGGACGAACGAGGCGCCCCGGTCGTCGACCGTCCCGACCAGTGGTGGGCCGTCCCGGCCCAGTTGCGTACCGCCCACACCGGTTCAGGACAGGCCAGCTAGACGCGGCCGAGTGCATTTCTGATCAGGTCGGCGAGCCCGGCGGGCCAGACTGTCTCCGCGGTCGCGTCCAGTTCTGCGAGCGTCCACCATCGCCACGCGGCGATGCCATCGGCGGCGTGCATCGCCTCGACGCCACGGATCTCGCGGCAGGCCTGGTCGGTTCGGGCCAGGTACAGGCGCTCGCGCTGGCGCACCAGCCGGCCCGCGTACCCCATTGTCAGCGTGCGCCGGTGAACCTCCCCGAGCAGTGCGATATCGCTCCACCCCGTCTCCTCGGCCAGTTCCCGCAGCGCGGCGGAGTGATAATCCTCGGCCTTGTTCAGCCCTCCGCCAGGAGTCGTCCAATGGCTTCCGTCCGGGGGGTCACCGTCGTATCGCATCAGCAGCACTCGGTCGTCAGGATCGAGCAGGATGACCCGGGCGGCCAGCCGCAGCCGCCATCCGCTCACCGCGGTTGCCGCGTGCCGGGCGCCGCGCACGTGCCGGACCTCATCATGCTTCTCATTGTGCCGGGCAACCAGGGACATGCCAGCCAGCGGCTGACGGGATGACCGAACCATCAAACGCTCAGCGGCGGCCGGTCACCGCCCACGCGGCGGCGTTGACCTGGATCGGCGGCGGCAGCAGTTGCCGGCAGCGTTCGCGCAGTGCGCTGCGGTGCTCGTCGGCCAAAGACGCCACATACGCGCCGGCCGGGCCGGCGCCGAGCGTAAAGGGCGTCCACCACTGCTCGAACGTGGCGTGGCGCACCCGGACTGTGAGCGCCGTGGCGTGCGCGACACCTAGCCCAGCCTGCCCGAAGAGCTTCGCGAGATGACCTTCGCTGACGCCGGCCAAGTCCGACTCGTCGCGTGCGGAGGGGTCCAGGTCGCGCGCTGCCCGCCAGAAGGTGGTCAGCGGGCTCCGGCCGCCCCCGTGATCCCACACGCAAGCCGCAACCACCCCGCCAGCACGGGTAACCCGGGCCATCTCCCGCAGGCCTGCCACCGGGCTGGTCATGAAATGCACGACCAACTGCGCCAAGGTGACGTCGAAGGCGCCATGGGGGAAGGGCAGCCGCTCGGCCGCGGACAGCCGGACATCCACGCCGGCGCAGCGCTCCCGCACCGCAGCGGCGAACGACTCCGACGGGTCGACAGCACAAACAGCGTCGCAGCCCAGCCGGCTCGCCAGTTCGGCAGTCAGCGCGCCCGGGCCGCAGCCAACATCCAAGGCCCGCTGCCCGCGGCGGACACCGGCCAGGTCGGCGAAAGCCACCGCGAGCGGCTCAGAATAGCGCCCCATGAACCGGGTGTAGGCGTCGGCGCTGACGTCGAAACTCACTCACCGAACCTACGCGGCACCCACCATGGGTGAAACCCGGTCACCCCCCATGCGCTCGTGCTCGCTGGCCAGGCCTCATCGGTCACTCGTCTGACAAACTGGAAAAAACGACGCCGAAAGGTGCCAGCCAATCGTGAGGAAAATCGTCGCAACCGTGGTCCTGACGCTGGCCGCATTGGCTGGACCGGGGCTGACGACCGCAGAGGCGGCCGCGGCGGCGGGCGCCGCGGCCAAGGCGCCCGGGGCTTCTGGGGTCAGCGCTTGGGGCCGGGCCACCCAAGCCCCGCAGCTGGTGAGGGCGTCCTTACCAGGGACGTCCCAAGCGTCCGCCATTTCTGGCGCCCAGCTGTGGGCGAGGCGCTACACCGGCTCAGGCAACGGCATCAGCAACGACGACCTCGCCCGCTCGGTAGCCGTCAGCCCGAGCGGGGACACAATCTTCGTCACCGGGTTCAGCACCGGGGACACCCAGGACTACGCCACGGTCGCCTACAACGCCGCCACCGGCGCGCAGCTGTGGCTGAAACGCTACAACGGTCCTGCCGTAGGCGACGACGAGGCCTATTCCGTGGCCGTCAGCCCGAGCGGGGAAACGGTGTTCGTGACCGGTTACAGCGCCGGGGCTACCTCGGGGGACGACTACGTCACGGTCGCCTACGACGCAGCCACCGGCGCGCAGCTCTGGGCGAGACGCTACAACGGCCCCGGCAACGGCACCGACCACGCGAGGGCGCTGGCCGTCAGCCCGCGCGGCGACGCGGTGTTCGTGACCGGGTACAGCGCCGGCGGAACTGCCACGGGCTACGACTACGCCACGGTCGCCTACAACCCCGCCACCGGCGCGCAGCTGTGGCTGAACCGCTACAACGGCGGTGCCGCCAACCACGGCGGCGAAGCCGTTTCCGTGGCCGTCAGCCCGGGCGGCGGCACGGTGTACGTCACCGGGTTCAGCCCTGGGGCCACCTCGGGGGACGACTACGTCACGGCCGCCTACAACGCCGCGACCGGCGCCACGGTGTGGGTGAGACGCTACAACGGCTCGGGCAATGGCACCGACGACCCCGTTTCTGTGGCCGTCAGCCCCGACGGGGGCGCCGTGTACGTCACCGGGCGCAGCTCGGGGGGCGGCCCGGGAGCGCCTACAACGCCGCGACCGGCGCCACGCTGTGGGTGAGACGCTACGACGGCCCCGCCAACAGCACCGACGCCGCCTATTCTGTGGCCGTCAGCTCGAGTACGGGCACGGTGTTTGTCACTGGGATCAGTTATGGGGCCACCTCGGGTGCGGACTACCTCACGGTGGCCTACGGCGGCTGAACCCACGACAGGTGCGCCCGCCGGGCAAGCGCTCCCGGCTGCAGGCGCCAACCCCATTGATCCATAACGGCTGCCGCTGCGTGACACGCCTGCGGCAGCCGTTCTGTATCAATCGGCGGCTCACCTTCACCGGCCCGGCACGCGGGTCCGCTGCGACCGGCTGGCGCGAGCAGGCCGGCCGGCTGCGGTTCGGCGCGCGCGCTCACCGTCCCGAGCCGCTGACGTCAGCTGACCGTCCGTGCGGCGAGCGCCGCGACGTAGGTGTCGAAGCGGCTCAGGCTCGTCTCGAAGCCCTTTCTCGCCCGCGGGTCTGCGTGAGCCGCAGGCACGTTGGTTTGGTGCGTGATGACCTCGGTCCGGCCGTTGCCCAGCTCGGTGAAGGTGATGGTCGTGGTCATGCCGCCGCCGACCCCCGGCTCGGTCCACACGAGCTTGTCCGGCCGCCGCACTTCACGGTAGACAGCGCGCATCGTGTACTGGCTGCCGTCCGCGTCGTTCACCATGACCGTCTCGAATGCGCCGCCCGGCCGCAGGTCGACGGTGATGCCGCCGACCGGGGTCGTGGTCCCGGCCGGTCCCCAGAAATGGGTGAGGTGGTCGGGTTGGGTCATGCAGTCGAAAAGCAGTTCCCTCGTGGCACGGTGGACGCGCCGGTAGGTGAACTCGCCGGGTTCGGTCATGTGGCTTGCCCCTCCCGGCCGGACTGCACGGCGGATATGTGCTCATCGAGTCTGTCGTAGCGGTCCTGCCACATTTGCCTGTGGCGGCCTATCCATTCGGCGGCGCTGTCGAACTTGGCGGGTTCGAGCCGGCGCGGCCGGGACTGAGCGGCCTTGGTGCGGGATATGAGCCCGGCTCGCTCCAGGACTTTGAGGTGCTTGGAGATCGCCTGCTGAGTGAGCGAGAACGGCTCGGCCAGCTGGCCGACCGTCGCATCACTGACGGCCAGCCGGGTCAGGATCGCGCGCCGGGTGGGATCTGCCAACGCGGCGAAGGTGACGCTCAGGTCGTCACCGGCCGTCGCCCCCGCCGTCGCCGCCGTCGCCGTCGCCCCCGCCATCGCCGTCACCGGGCGGCGTCCCCGAGCCGCTGCGCGCCGGGGCCGCTGAACAGATCATGCGGGATCGTCCGGCTGGCGACCAGAAGCAGAAGGTCGCGGCTCCGCCCCACCAGCGGCGCGCCGGCGCCGGATGACCAGCCAAGATCGCTGGCCTGGAGCTCGATGCCGTCCAGCGGGAAGCCGAACAGGCTACGGCCCCCCTGGCTGACGACCAGGTCGAGCACGGTGATCAGCGCCTGGCGCGGGATCGGGTATTCGATGGACAGCGGCCAGGCGATGTCGAGACCGTGAATGACGTCATGACTGAGCGCGCCTGCCTGCCCGCCGCCGGGCGGGCACCACGGGTTGTCCACGTTGTCACGCAGCGCAGCGACGAGTTCGGCCTGCGGCAACTGGCTGTCCCGGCTCGCCACGGCGTCGGAGAACTCGCTGAACTGGCCGCCAGCCTTCTCCATGCCGAGGGCGAACTCGCGCTCGGAGATCCGGAACGGCATCGTGAGATGCGCCGCCACATGCGCCACTGTCCAGCCGTCGCACAGCGACGGCGCCCGCCACTGGCTGGCGCTGAGCCCGCTCAGCACGTCCGCGAGCTCCCGGCGCTCCGCAGCGATCAAATCCATCATCGTGATCATTCTTTCACAACTTATTAGTTGTACAACTAGAGAGTTTATATACTGGATCGGGCGCGGTCAACCTTCGTGGGTGGCGGGTGCGGTTGGAATACCGGTGCTGGGCGCGACGTCCCGAGCAGGTGCCCAGCGTCAAGGTGACACTGCTGGGGGGCCTCGGCGCGTCCGTGGCTGGTGAGACCGTCGGGCTGGGCGCGCGACAGCCGCGGCCGACATCGCAGCATTGGCCGCGCGCATGGGGTACGACGACCCCCGCTAAGCGCGCCGCCTCGTGATGTAGAGCGGGAAGAACAGGATCCACAGGAGCAGGCAACCGACGAACCAAGCAGCGGGCGTGTCCATGTTGAAGGAGCCGGACGAGAAGACTACGGGAATACCCCGCTCGCTATGGGCTTTCGCGTCCGCGTAGACCCAAAGGTCGGTCGCAACAATGGGGAGCAGTACGAGGATCGGCAGCAAAGCGCTAGCCGATGGCCCTAACATTTCAGCCGCGCTCCTTGAACTGGGCAACTGCTCCAAACCTGCGTTCCAAGGGAACCTTCAGGCATATCTAGCATAGAGCGGATCCCGTTACGGCCCAATCATCACGCGGCGAACTTCTCGGCGGGCCGATGCACGCGCACAGAATCGTCCTGCCTGGTCGGCGGGGAAAGTCCGGCCGGGGTGTCCGGAACCGGGCGACGGCTGCGACTACGGGGGGAGCGCCAGCGCCCGCGTCCGGGTCAACGGGCACCTGTTCTGGCGGCTCCGGGACCCGCAACGGCGGCTTTGTACTCCAGGGTGTCGTTCCGGCCCCCGAAAAGCCGGCCAATAACGACATCCTGGAGTACAAAGCCGTATCCGCTAAGCGGAACACCCCGCGTGTTGTGACGGGCGAAACTGGTGTCGCGACGGTCAGGCCAGGCTGGCGTTGCGACGGGCCAGACGCGTGTTGCGACGGGCCAGACGCGTGTTGCGACGGGCCAGACGTCATAAAGCGCTTGCGGCCGATGCGCCCGTGGCCCTTATGATTCACGTCGAGTAAGCACAGCGGCACCGACCGACCCAAGGAGCGGAGATGCGAGCAGCGTTCATGTCCATCGAAAAGGGCTTGTGGACCTGTTCGGAGGGTATGACGCTTGCTTCGCAGAACGCTGAATTTGGGGATCTTGGCGCATGTAGACGCCGGTAAGACAACGCTCACCGAGCGGGTTCTCTACGCCGCGGGTGTCATCGACGAGGTCGGCAGCGTCGATGACGGCACGACTCAGACGGACTCGCTGACGCTGGAGCGGCAGCGCGGCATCACGATCAAGTCCGCGGTCGTTTCGTTCGCGATCGACGACGTCACCGTCAACCTGATCGACACGCCGGGCCACCCGGATTTCATCGCCGAGGTGGAACGCGCCTTGAGTGTCCTCGACGGTGCGGTGCTGGTGATCTCTGCCGTCGAAGGCGTGCAGCCACAGACGCGAATCCTGATGCGCGCGCTGCGGCGGACCGACGTCCCGACGCTGATGTTCGTCAACAAGATCGACCGTCGTGGCGCGGGCTACGAACGCCTGCTGCCGGCTATCTCGGAGCGACTGACACCAGCGATCGTGGCGATGGGCGCCGCGGCCGAGCTCGGCACGCGCGCTGCCGACTTCACGCCCTCCGACAGCACCGACGCTGCGTTTACCGCCAGGCTGGCCGAGCTGCTCGCCGAGCGGAATGACTCGATCCTGGCCGCGTACGTCCAGGGCGAGCCGGGGGTTTCGTACCGGCGACTCCGCGAGGAACTCGCGGAGCAGACGAGACGGGTGCTCGTGCATCCAGTGTTCGCCGGTTCAGCGCTCACAGGAGCTGGTGTGGACTCGCTGATGAGCGGCATCGCCGAACTCCTGCCCGCGGCCGGCCGAGATGTCGACGGCCCGGCGTCTGGCCGTGTTTTCAAGATCGAACGCGGCGCGGCCGGCGAGAAGATCGCCTACGTGCGCATGTTCTCGGGCGCCGTGCGAACACGAGGCCGGGTGCGGTTCGGCCGGAACGGCGAGCGGAAGGTGACCGCGATCAACGTCTTCGCCGACGGCTCGGCAGTTCGGCGCGAGACCGTGTCCGCCGGACAGATCGGGAAGCTGTGGGGCCTTGCGGAGATCCACGTCGGCGACGCGGTCGGCGCGCCGCGGGCGCATGGGGAGCAGCGCCAGTTCGCCCCGCCGACACTGGAGACGGTCGTCATTCCCCGCAATCGGGACGACAAGGGCGCGCTCCGCGTTGCGCTCGCCCAGCTCGCCGAGCAAGACCCCCTGATCAACGTCCGGCAGGAGGACACCCGCCAGGAGATCTCCGTCTCGCTCTACGGCGAGGTCCAAAAGGAGGTCATCGGGGCGACGCTGGCGGCCGAATTCGGCCTCGACGTCACCTTTCGCGAGACGACGACGATCTGTATCGAACGGCCCGTCGGCACCGGTTCGGCTGTCGAGCGACTGCGCCAGGCACCCAATCCGTTCCTCGCCACGGTTGGGCTTCGCATCGAACCGGCCGCTGTCGGCTCAGGCGTGACGTTTCTGATCGAGGCGGAGCTGGGCTCCATGCCACGGGCGTTCTTCCGGGCAGTCGAGGACACCGTACGGCAGACGCTGCAGCAAGGCCTCCACGGCTGGGAGGTAACCGACTGCACAGTCGCGATGACGCACTCCGGCTACCTGGGGCGACATAGTCTCGGCCATCAGCCTTTCAACAAGAGCATGTCGAGCACGGGCGAGGACCTCCGCAAACTGACACCACTTGTCCTGATGAACGCGCTGCAGCAGGCCAGAACCGTCGTCTGCGAGCCGATCCACCGTTTCCGCCTGGAAGCGCCGACCGACACGCTCGCAGCGCTGCTGCCGGCACTGACGCTGCTGCGCGCCGTCGCGCAAACACAGGTGACAAAGGACGCATCATCGACGCTGCAGGGCCACATCCCGGCGGCCCGAGTGCATGAGCTGCGACAGCAGCTTCCAGCGCTGACGCGCGGCGAAGGCGTCGTCGAGTGCACCGTCAATCACTACGAACCCGTGAGCGGCGCGATCCCGACCCGGCCACGATCGGGTTGCCACCCCCACAACCGCGACGAATACCTGCAGTGTGTCGCGCGACGCGCGAACCGTCCCGCAAATCAGCGGCGCGCGACCCGCGAGTGAGTGGGCGTGTCTTGCGCAACGGCCGGTTGTCGGGCCCGACGTCGCGACG
>WNFX01001969.1_pt1 | contig 33794 bp, 34 predicted proteins | sample 5400111 | NCBI WGS metagenome assembly WNFX01 (sample SAMN13153363, study PRJNA577476) | soil metagenome | isolation source: 40 cm soil or saprolite under grassland replicate 1 | place: USA:California | collected 2016-06-15 | reverse complement strand
AGATAAAATAATTTCTAATCAATCCTAACGCTAACGCTAAGGAAAAGTATTTTTGGTTGACATAAGTATTACATAATCGATTATTTTATAACAAATTTGAAAAATAATGTTAACGTTAAATATTCAAATGTAATTAACAATCAAAATATTTATGAAAAATGTTACGAAATGTTACGTAACACGATCATTATACAATTTTTTTTACGTAACTATAATATTTCACGAAAATTCATTGATCAAAGTTTAAACTGATCGAATGGCTTTTAGCTTGGTCTCTAAGAAGCTATTTTTTCCTGCTGAGCTTCTTTGATAAGGATGAATAATGAAACTGATTTTTTACGTTTTACAATTCTCAAAATTAACGAAAAGTCGCGTTTTTGGTTGGTTAATCATGACGAACGGTTGGGAGTACGATCACAGCAGTTAGGTATTTATACATAAATCATACTAGAGTTAGTTGAATATCGCGCAGTAAAAGTTTAATGTATCATCTATTTTACACAATCAAATAATCAAAATTTAATTGATGCGTATTACATTAGAAATATATAAATGTCGTTGAATTGAAATGATTGTTAATTCTCTCTCTCTCTCTTTCTCTTTTTTTTTGCTTATTTTTTCGTTTTTTTAAATGTTGTATTAACGTTAACCATTTTTTTTATAAAAAGGTTGCCACGATGCTGAAGGTTTCCTACGGCCGATTATATAATACAAACTTCTTTAAAGATAAGTTTTCTTTCTTTCTTTTTTACCTTTTCTTTCTTTCTTTTTTTTTTTGGTATTAACAATTTTTTTTTAAAAGGTTTCCACGGCACGGCAGAAAAATTTTTCAGTTAAGTTTTTTTGTTTTAAAAAAAAAATTATTTCTATGAATATGTATGTAACTCGTAGGGGTTCTCTATTCAAATGACCTGTAGGGGTTCTCAAAGATGTCAAGACTCGCTTTTGCTGAATCTGGTCTTTCACCTTTCCACAATTCGACATCATATTCATTAATTTATTTATACGAATTTATCTAATGATGATTTCATTTTTTATGATTTAAATAGTTTTTTATTCGCGAACAGATCACATTTTCGAAATAGGATACTAATGTGTTATAACTCCCTAAATTTTCAGGTTAAAAGTGGACCACTGGTTCTTTTGCTCTTAATTTTATATATTTTTTAATACTTTAGTAATATAAATATTTTTATTTAAACTGTTTAATTTTTTTTAAACAGCCGATTCAAAATTTTTAACAATATAGACAGAATATTTGGAAAATAATTATATAAACGAATCGAAATTCGAAAGTGCAAGCTTGAACTGCACGTATCGAGGTGCAAGTTTGTACCGAATGAAAAAAAAAATTAAAACTTGTGCAATCTCTTGTACCGCTTTCGATTATAATTTTTTAGTGCAAGCTTGTACTAAACGGATCGAGGGTGCAAGCTTATACTGAACGGAAGTGGTCGCGATCGGATCCCGTCCCGTATGAAGCCGTGATCGGATCACACCACTTTGATGGCGCGATCGGATCCCGTCCCGTATGAAGCCGTGATCGGATCACACCGCTTTGATGGCGCGATCGGATCCCGTCCCGTATGAAGCCGTGATCGGATCACACCACTTTGATGGCGCGATCGGATCACACCAGCGATCGGATCCTGTCCAGATCGGATCCAATCCCGAACGACGGGTCCGGATCATGACGTTCCGACGTTCCGTCCCAATTTACGTTAATTTTACTTTAAACAAATTTATTAAGGTCTTTATTTTGCGAAATTTAAAGTTAACAAAAATTTATTGAGTATTCGAAACTAAAATTAATTTCTACTTTCTACCGTCGATATCATGAACATAATTTCCAAACTTAATACTGTTTTTCATGACAACTCTTGCCTCTTCCAAAGTAATATCACGATCTTGAGAAATTAATATATTTGCTGTTTCGGGAACAAGAACTTTGATGAATGTAGTCAAGTGGTTTCATCGGCTTAGATTTACCGTTTGTGAGAATATTTTTATCATTGATTAGACGCTTGATTAGTGCAGAACTAATTTTTACCCTTAGACCCGTAATATCCAGGCTAAATAAAGTAAATAGTTATTAATATTAAATTATATTAAAGAATACTTTAAATAAATAAAAAATACCTGAAAATCATCAATTCTATTTATTAATGTTGCTGGATGCATTGACCGAGCTATACCTATATCTCTACATGATTTTAAAGCTAAATTCTTAAAATAACTTTCTTGATTATTTTCAATAATTCTCGTTAATGTAGGAATTATTTCGTCAACTCGACATTGTATTTTTTCAAAATCAATGCTAATGGGATAATTTTTTTTCAAACCATCCGGTACAATTTCAAGCTCGCCTTCATGAAAACGACAAAACTCAAATTGATCGATATTGTCGTTAAATTAATTTGGCTCGAAGATTTCCATTTTCCGGTATTAGTTAAATAAGATACAATTCTTTCAGGAAGTGGAAATTTAATAATTTTTCCACAAAAAGGACAAACTTTATTTAAAATAAAAATTTACAAAAAAAAATTTTAATCAATAAAAAAAAATATTCGAAAAAAAGTTATCGAAAAAATAATAACTATTCACCATCCTCCTCCTCATCCTCTTCTATAATATCACTATCTTCCTTTTCTAAGACTAATAAATTAGTACTATGTGGATCAATTTCGGCTAATACCTTCTTCCAGTCGTCCTTGGTTATTTTAACAAAATGAGTAATTGGTATTGTAATTTCTTGATAAACACCTCTTTGCAATTTTTTGGAAAATATCATAAAGCGCCGAACACCATTCAAATTCCTATTAATCCCAGACCTTTTACTTTTCCTTTGAATTGGTGCGAGATCCTCGTTATTAAATTTAAACTTAAAAATAATATTCACTGCTTCATCTTCAAAAGTTTCTAAAATACAACCCAACCTAAATAAATTGGCGTTATCTTTTTGAAGAGCCTTATTTTTCTCAAAGCACAGATTATAGTACTTAAGAAATTCATTCTCGGTTTTTGAAACAACTCCAGAAACAATTATCTCTTCCCGCTTTTTAAGTCGATTAAATTCAAATTTCATAACTTCAGCATAATCAATTTTCTTTTTGGTGGTGTTGGCTTTTGCTTTCAATTCGTACCCAAAGTCTGAAAGAATTTCAATAGGAGATTTCTCGATTATTTTATAAATTTCTTTATTTTGTAGATTCTTTTCACTTTGTAAAACGATATGGTTCTCATTTTTACAACGTAAAAAGATATAATCTCCAGCAAAGAACAAGGTTTCAAATTTCTCGTTGTTATTATCTTTAATATTTCGAACAGAACTCATAATTCTTTTAAAGGTTGCTTGTTCGTAAAATTGAGACATTGTGTAAAATTTTTTTGGGGAAAAAAATGAAAGTGGGGATCAAATCCACCCCTTAAATAATACAAGTGTTACACCGGAATTAAATTCTGTATGTAAAATAAATTTGTGTAACCATGATTGAGAACTTACACGCCAAGTGTATTTTTTATTTAAAAGGAAGTCCCGCTAAAACAAAGAAAGCAACGAACGCCGCACCTCATCCAAAACATGAGGATATAATTCGAGGTAAGCTTATTGAGAGCCTGTTAAATTTAAACTTCAAACATTTTCCTCTTGGCAATAAAAAAAAGGTCCTTTTTACTTATCATAATATTATATTAGAAGAATTTACTCGGAAAATTCAAAACATTTGTCGTGATTTGGAACCCGTCATCACGTAAGGTCGGGATCATGATCACGACGTATGGTAACGTTTATTTCGAATTTCCTCGATGTCTACGCATTCATTTCAGAATATTTCGACTCAGACGACTCACAATGCACATATATTACTATATTAGTCGGAAAATTCGAAAACATTGGTCGTGATTTGGAACCCGTCATCACGTAAGGTCGGGATCATGATCACGACGTGGTATTTCCACGCATTCATTTCAACTCAGACAACTCACAATGCTCATGGTCTCGTCTGAGTCGAAATATTCTGAAATGAATGCGAAAAAAATCGAAGAGATACGAAATAAACGTTACCACACGTCGTGATCATGCTCCCGACCTTACGTGATGACGGGTTCCAAATCACGACCGATGTTTTCGAATTTTCCGAGTAAATCCTTCTAATATAGTAATATATGTGCATTGTGAGTTGTCTGAGTCGAAATATTCTGAAATGAATGCGTAAATACGAAATAAACGTTACCATACGTCGTGATCAGTCCCGACCTTACGTCAGGAACAAATACAACTTTTTCCAATTCTTCTGTAGGTTCAATAAATTCTTTTCTGCAAAATTCTTCTGAGAGTTTAGTTCTATGATGACATATTTTGCCATTTTTAATCGTCCCTGGCATAGATTTGATGAAAAATTGTATGACGATGGACTATAATAGTCACCAGTTAAATTTTTATGAAGAAGTATATGAAATTTGGTGTCGACATCATTTTTATTGGTCTATTTTGATTTAGGTATGTTATCGTTATACCAAAAATTAATGTTTATGCAGCACGTGATGATCATCAACGCGTCATGTGTATTTTTTTTTTTATAAAAAGCTTGTCTCCTTTATATTTTCTTTTTTTCATTACTTCCCAATTTTTTCTTTGTATATCGCTTTTTCTTCTTTGATCCAATTTATTTTTTTTGTCGTTTTTCTTATTATGGATTTAGAACCTAACGTTAGAAGAGTTATATCGAATTTGAGCAATATTTCGATTAATACGCATAACTCTTTTTTAATTTTCGAAAAATATTGTATAATTAATAAAAGAGTGTTAGTTAAAAAAACCGAAGGATTAAAAGAAATTTGGGTAGATTCCGACGAAGATTATTTAAAGATAATTAAACTTGCTGGATTTGACTTTAAAAAAAAAAATAATAAAAAGAAAGTAGACTATTTGAAAGCTATCGAAACGGACTTCCAAAAATTTAAGAATCATGAAGAAATATCAATATCAAACAAGCCTGTTAAGATTCCGGAAAATAACAAAGAAACGAAAAGCTTAATTGTAGAATTTTATAATCATTGCTTTGTCGGTGGCGGAGAAAAACTATTACCTACTTTTTACGATCTCGGTATATTGTGTAATGCATTTGGAGAGGATTTTTGTATTAAAGTTATATTTAACGAAAAATACAAATATGAATATCTATCAGACAAGAAAAGGAAAAATAAAAAAAGCGAAATTCAAAAAAATTTAAAAGGTTCCCTTCGGTTTAAAGCATTTGCTGATAGATTACCTACTGGCGTTTACCAATCAGTAAAGATTCCTGTAACATATTTTATCAAAATTACAAATCAAAGTTGGAACGATTTTTTATTTGGAAGAAAAAGCAGAAGCGACCATATTTCCGATTCCGATTCCGATGTCGACGTCGACGTGAATGGTGAATAATTGCTTTATTTATTGTTACATTTTAATTATAATAATTAATATTTTTGTTTTATTAATTATTAAACAGATGAATCTGATAATGGTGAATAGTGGAAACAAATTTTTATTTATTTATTTATTAATAATAGTTTTTATTAATTAATGTTTTGTAGAAATTTGTCCAAAGGTCCATTCCGATGATGAAGTCGACGAACTTGAAGCAACTGATGATGGTGAATTGGAGAAATAATTTTTTTTTGTACCTTATCTTTTATTTTTTAATAAAAGTTTATGAATATCAATGTTCTGTAGTAATATGTCCTTTTTGTGAAAAAAAATTTTCAAGTAATCACTTTGTAAAGATTAGGCAACGTTTAAGTAAAATGTATAGTTTAAATCCTCAACAAATTTCGGTACCAATGCTTCCTCAGCTTTTCAAGGACGTTATAGACCAACATGAATTTTGTTGTATTCATAACGAGGAACTTATCATTTTTGAAGGTCTAAAGAAAAACTACCCAATTAACATTAATTTTAATGGACTTTCTGATCGGGTACTCAAGCTTGTTCCGAAACTTAATCAAATAATTGAGGGTAAAAATCAGAGCTATTACAAGAATGAAGCATTATCAACATATAAGAAAATTGGTAGTAGTGCTCAAGCAAGACAACCAACATTTCTGATTAATAGATTCGAAAATTTTCAGGTAATAATTCTTATCATTTGATTTAGTACCAGACTAAGCGTCAGACTAAGATTTCATTGATTATTGTATCTAGCCCGGATACTACGGCTCAAAGGGCGCAGAAATAATAGCTTCTTTTCTTGTCTCATATTTTTTGAATACAAGTATACTCAAAATGGAAATTACAAAGCCACTAAAACCTATGGATTACATTAACGAAGTACTTGTTCCCGAAACTGCAAGTATGCTTATTTCACAGGATTATGGGAACATTCCTTTAGATAGTGCTAGAAAGATTTTAAAGGAAAGTAGGGAATTTGGAATTTATATTCATGATATTGATTTTTATGATAAAGTGTGATCCTTTGGATATATATTTGTAAGTTCAATTTAGTTTTGGTTCCATACATACTTCATTTAATTATTAATATGAAAATTTAATTGTATAGGCTAAGCAATCGATGTAATCGATAAAAGTTCTTGAAATTAACTGCTTTGTTCAAATTTACAATACAAGAAAAGAGAATAAAAAAAAAACTTATCTTCAAATTTATATTATCGCTATAAAATCTGCCGTAGTAAAACCATCCGTAACATAGGTGGCAACCTTCTTATTAAAAAAAAATGGTTAACGTTAATACAACATTTTACAAAAACGAAAAAATAAGCAAAAAAAAAGAGAAAAAGAAAAAAAGAGAGAGAGAATTAGCAATCATTTTCAATTCAACGACATTTATATAAACACAACTCTGATTATGTAACACGCATCAATTAAATTTTAATGTGATAAATTTTGTTGTGTTACATATTTAAGATGATATATTAAATATAACGATAACGATAAACTTTTACTGCGCGATATACAGCTAGCCAATGAGAATTTAGATCTCATTACATAATATTTTATGATAATTTTTGATTGTATTATGTAACATTTGTTTCACTCTCCAAACCTTTTTTTTTCTGTTGTTTCTTTGATAAGATGAATGAATTGTCCTTGTTGATATATATAATATGTAATAATATAGACACACTATAAGTTTGGTGATGATATAATCATTAGAACTCGAGATATTTACGTTCAAATATTGACTATCAATTATTCCGGGTAATTTTCGGAGTACAGATCAAAGAGAAAATTTCAATGTAAATTCTACTTATAAATAGTCACAACAAAGCGCGCTAACCTATGAAAGTATTAGACAATAGATTAAAAGCTAAATCAGGCGATAGTTTTATATATCCATTATCGAAAAATAGAGATCAATGATGTATAGAATATATAAATTCATGGTTAAACGGATGGATTTAAATTTTTTTAAAAACAAGATTATATATATTTATGCCTGATTCTACATTTTTCCAAAAAATTCATCTAATCTTAATTTGAAGAATTCAATCTTGAGAACCGCGTGTCTGACGGAATAAACGATTTATAACGATAAAATCAAATCTGCAATTAAAAAAAAAATTCCGTCAAATAAATTCAAATAAAAATGGTGAAATGTGAAAAATGCGGTTATAAATATGAGATAACTTATATCAAATTCAAAACGATTCAAAAAGGAAAAACATGCCCCATTTCTAAATGCAAGATGTATAATTCATTTTTTTAAATTCTATTTTTCTTGTTATAATACGTTTGGATCCCAATGAAACTAATAGCCAACCTCCTAAAATGCTATTTCCTAGTTCAAATTTAACTCTCTCGTCCAAAACACCAATCTTACTATTATTTATCCCACATTGACCTTTTTTAATAACCTTTATATAGTTTTTAAGTTGTTCTTCACCTAAACCTATTATCTTTCTAACGGAAGTTAATTTGTATTTCTTATCATCTTCACTCCAAAAATAATATTGTCTTTGAAAATTTCGATCGTGATCACGATCCCGTCATCACGACGTGCCGTGATTCTGATCCCGGTAAAGTTTAAATTAAATGGTAACTTTTATTTGAAATTTTATTGAGTCAATGTATAAAATATAAATATTCTGGTAATTCGTCAATTTACTTTATTATATAATAACGATAGACTTGTATCCTTTATTTTCTCAATATTGTTCTATGTAAACTAGAGACCATCGAAGGAGGCTAACAAGTATTCAATCTTTGTATTCAATGTACTTGCTTCCTTTAAACTGATCAGCTATGTCTTATCACTTTTCTTTTTTTTTTTGGCACAGCGGAATCTTGAATTTCTTGATTAGGCTTAATTTCAGAAATACGTGGACAATACCCTGAATCATGATTGAACCAATACTCCAGCACCATGAACGAATTGCAAAATATGAGAGAGAAACTTCAAAACCTCAAAGGGGTATATATTCAGACCTTAGTGAGGTAGATTCGAAAGAATTCGATAACGTTTCTATAAAATTCAAGATACTTCAGATCATTATGCTTCAATGAGAAGATCGTTTCGAGTGGGGACCAAAATGGAATTTATGTTCGTCGATCAAAAAAAAATATACGACCTATATATATACATCTTTATGCTTTATGGGAAAATTCAAATTCCAAGCGAACATTATGATTCTATGAGCCTCATGAAAGCGACAAAAGATTATAGAAAGGCAGAATATCAAAATGGTTTCAAATAGCAAATGAATTGATCATCTGGTTACAGGATTTGATCTTTGCACATTTAACTAGCAAACAGCTTTATTGACAGCAATCAAAAATCGGGATTTTCACTTGGCATCATTGTTATCACAATTATATGGCAACGATTATGTCAAAGAATGTATGAAACAACAACTTGATCATTGGAAAGAGACTGAAGTCAATAAGCTTATTTACCAAATTATTTAGAATTATTATCTGGGAATGTTTTTACAACAACGAAAGGTCTTGATTATTAGTATGCAGGTGTGCCCGATCAATGATAGTAAACTTGTAGATGCTTATCTGGTCTTGACGGGATACAACCTATATGCTTTCTTCTCTATTTTCCGCATCATTATTATTAAGTGGTATGGTTGTAAGCTTGATTCTTTTGATAAAGCTTCAAACCCTATTGTATGGTATAATCAGCCCGCAGTTATGGTAATGTTCATTGGGCATTTGAGCTTATTTAGATACGAATAAACAAACCTTCGACCTTCATTACCATCTTATGAAACTTTCATCTGACGATACTCATCCTCTTGAGAATGCTTTACTTCCCCGAACAAATCATGTTGCACCGCTTGATTATCGTATTACTTGGCTTTTGCATTATCGTTATATGATAGCGCGTATTTTACGCATACACATTTATTGCATCAAATTAATTCTTAATACGAATATCGATATCGAACCGGTATACATTGAAAGTTAGATTATCGTACTCGAATTTTTGAAAGGTTGATATCGATATTGGGCCTGCATATGAGCGGGTCTGACGATGTAAGAAGAATAACATTTCCAGCGTGTGATGACACTTATTACGTTAAGAAAATTCGATAAAATAATACTTATCGTTATGATAAGTTGATAAGTTTGATGTTAGTGTTAGCGACTCAGATGACTCACAATGCTCATATATTACTATATTAGAAGACGTGAACTACGAAATAGAATTAATTAATATCTAGAAATTTATATAAAATTATAAAAATAACGATGAAATAAAATAAAATAAATAATACTTAGCTTTTATGTTTACATTATCGTTATGTCGTTAAATTCGTAAAAAACTATCTATTAAAAAAAAACGTTAATACAACATTTTACAAAAACGAAAAAATAAGCAAAAAAAAAGAGAAAAAGAAAAAAAGAGAGAGAGTGAATTAGCAATCATTTTCAATTCAACGACATTTATATATATAAACACAACTCTGATTATGTAACACGTACCACTGAGGCGACGAACAGCATCAGCACCTAAAAAGATATTTCAACCTTAAAAAAGAAATTTGTAACAATTTTAAGGGGAGCGTGTAGTCACGTGATTTATAATTAATCACTCGCCGGCACGTGATAAGACTCCAACCAATTAATTTGTTTCAAAATATAGTGGACAACTAAACAAAAAATTAGCCGACGCGCCGCTGGCGATACCTTGATCAACGTGATCGGTGCATGGTTGTATTACTTTTAATAGGTAATGTAAACGTTTTTTAGATATAATATAAACCACTATATAAACCAATTTTTTTCAACTCCACAATTTTTAAAAATTATTATTGCGATAATGGATATTTTAAAAGCAATAGAGTGTTTCAATACTCAAGAATTATTCGATTTTTTTGCCCGTCAAGACTTTCTTGAATTACATTTAGATAAAGACAATTGTAAGAATTTAAATAAAAGTAAATTTTGTGGAACAAGTTTCCTTATCTGTAAACAAAAAGACTTATTAAATAATGGATTGGAATATTTCCCTGCTCTCGCGATATGTAAATTAAGAAGTAAAATCAAGAAAGGTATTTATAACTGATTATTTCTTTTAAATATTTTATTATTCCATAACTTATAATAATAAGGATATTTTTAGCAATTAATAATAATGAAAATGAAAAAATTACAAAGCTAAAAAGAGCTATTACACAGTCTAAGCAGGTATTTATTGAGAAAAAATAAATATGTTTTTATATTTGTGATGAAACAATTATATTTAATTCTCATAGCAGGATCTTGAATTCTCTTGAGATCGCAGTGTTTGCTGTACCGTTATGAATCTAAATCAGTTGTTAGACTGTAGATTTTGAATTCATTTATTATCTGAATAAATCTACTAATAGTGTAAATTTTATTTTAATATTATATTTTATTAATTATTCAATGTACATTTATATATATATTTTTTAGTGCGACGATATAGTATATGGTGGAATTAAGAATCTTATAAACAAGGTCCTTGATTATCATAAAACTAAACCCTTAAGGTCATTTCGAGACTACAAAGAGTTATGCTTTCATACGGCAATTGAAGTAATGTTATCTCCAAATTCATTTATATCTGAAATGAGACTAATTACTGGGTATAAAAGAAATCATCATCATAAATGCGGGTTTGCAGATGTATTTTTATGTGATGGTGTTGGTAATAGTGCTATTCTAGAACTAAAGTTATTTAATATATTAGGATTGTATAACGGTTTAATTAATAGAAAATGGGAAAGTAATCCCGATTTCAAACAATTAGAAAATTTAGATAAGAAATTGAAAAATGAATCAGATGAATGTTTAATGAATAGAAATTACAAATATTGGTGTAAGGATGAAAATCAATATAAATTAGTCCGGGTTCAAGAATATATGGACGAAGGATTTAAGCAGTTAAATAATTATTTAAATACTCTTCAGTCTGGAAAAGCAAATCTTGAAAGGAATAAAGTTGGAATATTGGAAGATCGTATAATTGTTGATTATGGTTTTAGTCATTTAAAAGGATTTCTTGTATCTTCCTTTGGTTCTCAAAGATTATTGGTGAAAGAAACATATGTCAAACTGATAAATTATCAATATTTTATTAAAAATAAATGAAATTAAAATTTTAATTAGAAAATTAAACAAGTTATGGAATTTCAATTTCTAATTATTATAGAATTAAATTTTTTATGATCATGTATTATCAATTTCGATAGATTATTAATGACCTCCCTTTTTTACGGAAAATGGTAACCGTGAATTTTTACCGAAGCGAGGAATTTCGCCGAAGCTATGACCCCGAGATTCAAAAGACCTCTACCCATTATTTGCACCGTCTCCTGGGTCGGGAGCATTCATCTCACACAAAAGTGTAAGGTATTCATGACAGGTCGCACAATCTCTAGCGATAACGAGTGTTTGACCAGTTACATAACCTCAAGTACATCGAACGAAATCTACCGCTATAGATTACGAACGTACTAACGCTAAGCCATGGACAAGCGTCTTAAGACACAAGCAACAGGATTACAAGAGGTAGGAAAATGCTCGAACTTTGGCCAGGTAGGTAGACGAGCTTAACCTTAAGTGTATGTATAACGATAAGTAAATTAGAACTGGTGACTCCCCTTTATTGACAGCCTTTCGGCACAAGGTCCCCCTTAGTCATACTAAGGTAGAAAGTCCGTTCTCTTTCATTTAAGAACCAACGGTCATACGCATCTACCTCAAGCAACTACTTCTGTTCTCCCAGTACTTGTCCTGTACTAAGCAGGTCACGCATAAACTAAGATCAATAGTTTATAAAAGCGATGTAAAAGTACATGGTACTCAACTAATAGCACTTCCTCTTCGTTGGTGATGGAGTCCTCGTTCTTTAGATCCATCGCAAGATTGCGAGATCGCGCGTGCGAGGTCGTGAACTACGAAATAGAATTAATTAATATCTAGAAATTTGTATAAAATTATAAAAATAACGATGAAATAAAATAAAATAAAATAATACTTAGCTTTTATGTTTACATTATCGTTATGTCGTAAAAAACTATCTATTAAAAAAAAAATAAGCAAAAAAAAAGAGAAAAAGAAAAAGAGAGAGAGAGAGAGAATTAGCAATCATGTCAATTCAACGACATTTATATATATAAACACAACTCTGATTATGTAACACGCAACATTTTACAAAAACGAAAAAATAAGCAAAAAAAAAGAGAAAAAGAAAGAGAATTAGCAATCATTTTCAATTCAACGACATTTATATATACAAACACAACTCTGATTACGTAACACGCATCAATTAAATTTTAATGTGATAAATTTTGGTTGTGTTACATATTTAAGATGATATATTAAATATAACGATAAAACTAGCCAATGAATTTAGATCTCGTTACGTAAAATTTTACGATAATTGTTGATTGTATTACGTACGTAACATTTGTTTCTCTCTCAAAACCTTTTTTTTTCTGTTGTTTTTTGATAAGATGAATGAGTCCTTAGATAAAATAATTTCTAATCAATCCTAACGCTAACGCTAAGGAAAAGTATTTTTGGTTGACATAAGTATTACATAATCGATTATTTTATAACAAATTTGAAAAATAATGTTAACGTTAAATATTCAAATGTAATTAACACAATCAAAATATTTATGAAAAATGTTACGTAACACGATCATTATACAATTTTTTTTGTAATATTTCACTTTCGAATTTTAAAATATCGATATATTAAAATTGATCCAAAGTTTAAATCGATCGAATGGCTTTTAGCTTGGTCTCTCAAAGCTATTTTTCCTGCTGAGCTTCTTTGATAAGGATGAATAAATGAACCTGATTTTTTACGTTAAAAGGAAAGAGAGAGAGAGAATATTTTTTTCTAACGATTTTCTAACGACTTATCGTTATATATTATATTGTTATATTTATTTATGAATATATAAAATCCAATGATTACGTCTATTTGATCAATTAATTTGATAAATTATATTTCACCGCATAAAACATCACACGTCAACTGATACGTGTTCTGTATAATTATTATTTATATTATGCATAAGCGTGACAAATAGCTGGAAGATGATCGAAATAAAAGCACATGAAAATGACTTGATAATTTAATTTATCAAAGTTAATTGGTCAAATTGACGTAATTATTGGATTTTATATATTTATATATAACGATAAGAATGTCGTTAATTTATTTTAGTATTTTATGGTTGAAAACTTTGAAATATTATTCTAAAATTTTCATAGAGATGTCCTCACTTAATACAAACATTCGTGAATTTTTATCTGGCGACGACGAAAACCTAATTCTAAAAGCACTTTATTTTATTTGGACAAAAACAAATAAAAAAATTGAATCATGTACTTTCGATCAAGATAGCGATAGAGTGAGAATATCATTTAAAGGAATTGGATACGTATACTTTGACTTACAGGAGACGTTTAATAAGGTATAGCGATAAAATTTTGGACAATTTTGTCCACTTTTTCTCCTATGTATTAGGTTCTTCTTTTATTTCGTTTTAAAATATATATATTTTTTTTTTTCAGGATAGCTTGGCCGAACTAGGTGCTGTTGGAGATGCAAATTTAGGAGAATCAGGCAATAAGGTATAGCGATAAAATTTTGGACAATTTTGTCCACTTTTTCTCCTATGTATTAAATGGTTCTTCTTTTATTTCGTTTTAATATATATATATTTTTTTTCAGGATAGCTTGGCCGAACTAGGTGCTATTGGAGATGCAAACTTAGGAGAATCAGGCAATAATGAAAGCAGTGAATTTAATCCACCTATACAAGTGCCACCAGCTGCTAATGAAAATATCGAATTGAATCCATCTCCACAAGAGCCACCAGCAGCAAAAGCACCAACCGCAAAGGCATCCGCAGCAAAAACACCAACCGCAAAGGCACCGGCAAGAGGAAAAGTACCGGATGCAGAGGATTCACGAGAATCACAAGCATTAGCATCTACGTCAACATCATTGACACAAAAACGTAGCATTGAAGTTTTCTCAGAAGAGGGTGACGATAGTGATACAATTGCCTTAGATCCCAACCAGAGGCTCTTATTTAAGAAAGGACAGAGACTACACGCCATTTTATTGGCATCAGATCATGTTTCTGAGCCATTAAACATCCCAGAAATGGTTACTGAACTATATAAAACTAAACCGATTAAAGTATTCGATGAGAAGTCTGCTACAGATAGGATTAATCAATGGAAGGAGCAGGAGTCATGTCACGAAAAAATCCAAGTAGCCGCCGAGTCTTTTAATTTATTACATCTAGCCTCGTTGGTTCAAATTTACGCTGATCTCACAAATCTTGGCGAAAAATTAGAACCTGACCCTAAAAATAACGTAAAAAATGTAAAATCTTGGGTAATTTCATTTATGCGAACTGTGCTTAAAATCACCGCAAAAATGGAACAAAGAAATCGATTGGGCTGTGAAAGATTACGCAAGTTATTTGATAAAGGAATAACATCTATGCAACTTGCACAAGCTGGATGTCGCAAGTGTGATTTTTTTGTTAAACAAAAAGATTATGATGTTTTTTTATCACAAATTCCCACATTGGAAACTCAAAAATCAATTTCTTTGAGCCCACGTATTTCTGAAATTAAGCCTAATCAAGAAATTCAAGATTCCGCTGTGCCAAAAAAAAAAAGAAAAGTGGAATTTAAATTAAGCTTGGGAAAAGAATTTAGAGACATAGCTGATCAGTTTAAAGGAAGCAAGTACATTGAATACAAAGATTGAATACTTGTTAGCCTCCTTCTATGGTCTCTAGTTTACATAGAAACAATATTGAGAATCCACACTATGTATGCCGCTGAACGACGAGATTTTATATTAATTCAACATACGGAAGAAGAAGAATTGGCGAATGAGCTCGTTCCGGGAGTAATATTATTTGTATATATTTTATTTTACCTATGCTATATTTAGCAAGTATAAAATGTGAATTGCAATATTTTTATTTTAGAATTATATTATAATTATTTTTCCAATTACTAATCACAATAATGACAATTGTCCTATTAGGATTTACTGTTGTATTGCAAAGATAATTTCAATATATCACGTTTGTGCGACATAAAATCATATATTAACGTTAACGATCGGCTTTTCATAGAATCTTAATCACTTTCTATCCCACCCCGGAACGTGTAACACATTTTTTATCCGAACCCAATATTACTTACTATAAAAGCGCCATGTCTGAAGCTGATACTCCAGCTTCCACCTCTACCTCTGTTGCTGGAAATGAGACGGTCACGTTGGTGGAAGAAATTAAAAAATATAGAATGAAGGCTCTTATCGATTTTTTGTGTGAGGAAGAAGACTTGGAACTTGAGGAGGAGGACTTGGAAATAATTCGTAAGCAAAGGGTTAATGGCCGTGACTTCCTCAAGGTAACCGAAGAAAAGCTTCGCAGTTATGGGATGGCAGGTGGACCTGCGTCAAGGATTGCGGACTTCGCTAAGGAGTGTAAGGAAAAAAAATTGAGGGCCTTCTCTTCGTACAAGAGTTTGAAGGAAGTGTTAGCAAGATATGGCATTGGCTCCAATAGTACGGACACTATCCCGATATTTTCTCTACAAACCCACGAAATTTCAGACAACAACAAGCACTTCGAGCATTGTATGGCGGAAATTTTAGTCAGGTTAAAAAATTATGGGTCTTTAGTCGTGGATAGCTTGGAAGCCATGCGCAATGAGTACGTCGTGGCGATTCTTCACGCCGCAATCAATATTACAAGAGATTCTACAGGGGAAGAACTCAGCATGAGGCCTGAATACGAAGTAATAGGCGATGAAAGCACGGGACGGGTTGATCAGGGTATAACGATATGCCTTTAGACTTTTTTTATGGCGTTATGCATAAATGTATTAATACCAACACTTTCATTCCAGAAAGCCGAAAACCTTATTTGTATTACAGAAGACAAACTAGAACGAAATCTAATCGAGGGGTTTGCTCAGAATATCAAACAGCTAGAGTGCTCATTCCAAACGAATATGAGAAAACGAAAGCGGGAGGATGACGATGACTTCGATTACCTCTATGGTATTGTCACTACAGCTCGGGACTGGTACTTCTTGCTGTACACTCCGGGGAAAATTTCACAAGGCAGTAAATTACTTTTTAAGTCGGAATTTCTCAGTCGATTGGTTTTTGCCACGCGAACGATTTCTCGCGTGACAAAAGTAATTGGTAAATTTTGCTAGTAATACCGATCACAATTAACAGAAAATAACCTAAAGCTATAGACTATATCGATATAACTAACGCTAAGTAACTAAATCATGTGATGTAGATCATCATACCTAAAATTAGAATCATTTATTATTGGTCAAAAATCACAGGATTGTGTAACGATATTGCAATCTCTCGAACTAGCAGGCCTCCACGCGTCTATTTTTAAACGTGTCCCTATTTTTCTTTTACGTTTAATATTAAGACTCTGAACAGATAACGATAAAATGTCTATAGAAATTGAAAACAAAGTAGAAGCTTTTGTACTTGAGGAAGATACAGAATATATAACAGCCTCAACAGTCGTGTTTACAGCTATAACGGCTTTAAAATTAACGGCCATAACATGGAGCGAAGAACTGGAGAAAAGCATAATGCGAGGCCTAACCGCGGCTTTGAGTAAAATAAGAGGAAACTTAAATTATAATGACCGAGTCATAAAGATTTTGGAAACTTTTCCAGAGGTACAGTATGTTAGCTGGTTAGCCTTGAGTTATTTATGTAAAATGATTAAAAATATTATTTAGTTGGGTTGTTTGATTGTTGAGCTTGATTTACTTGTGTTGTTAAGGATAATGTTTTGAATATTCTCCGAGGTCGCAATAATAATATGTTAGAAACGTATTCGACGTTCAACTAGAATGTGTTCTCGAGGTCAGAATAATATGTTAGAAAACGTATTCGACGGCCAACTAGAATATGTTCTTAAGGTCGGAATAATATGTTAGAAAACGTATTCGACGGCCAGCTAGAATATGTTCTCGAGGTCGGAATAATATGTTAGAAAACGTATTCGACGGCTAACTAGAATATGTTCTCGAGGTCGGAATAATATGTTAGACAACGTATTTGATTGCTAACCAGAATACATAGCTTATGAATACATCTGGGTGTATTAATTGTTTCCCTGTGTTATATAAATATCTAACAACTATTATATTAGTTAAAGAACGGATATTATTCAGTTAAAAGCTTGATGGGTATTGGCGCAGTTCAAAAGGTTTCTTTTTGTTTATTTGTTTGTAAATTATTATATTTGTTTTATTTGTTTGTTAATTATCATATTATTATATTATTATTTAGCCTGAGTCAGTATACGGTTATACTGAATCACAGAAGATATATGAGAATTTGATTGATATTAAAGAAAAGCTTGCTGTGAGTAAAATTATTATAATATTATTAAAATCATAAAAATCATAAATAATTCTTAATCTGAAGAAACCTAGTTCTGATGAAGACACGGAGCTCTGTGATGGTCTTCTTGAAATAATTAATGAAATTAATGTAGAATCACTTAATTGGAAGAATCCAATAGCAAGTCAAGTCTTAGATGATAAATCTTCAATTATAAATTCTTTAGATGATGATGCAAAAATCCAGTTTATGGTACGCGTTTACCTTTCGCTATCAAGTTTGTACTAAATTGTTATTTACAAAATATAATTTTAGGAACCCGTAAATCGTATGAATGTTGAGTTGAGACAAGAAATAAGAACCAAATGCGCTAAATTCAGCAACGAATACCACACTCAGTTTACGAGCGCTTTTGATGATAAATTTACACATGATGCAACTTGGAAAGAAAGTTGTTCAAAGCAAAAAAAGGTTGTAGATGATATTCTTTCTGTACTGTAAGTACCATATTAATTTATCAATATCTTAATCAAAAGATAATTCTCATTTCCAAATTCTATTTATGACTAAATTATTAAATTTAGAAAAGAAACATGGAACAATCCTGCTTACCAAAATTTAGAATCATTGGAAAAATTAAATGAGGGCAGCTATCTTACTGATGTAATAAATCCTATTCTTCGAGCTGCATTGAATGGGATTTTTAATTCACATAATGTTTATTTTACTACGTAAGTAATACTTGTTTGATTTATTCTTGTACTTGATTTTTCATATTATTCGATTGTTTTATAGAGCAGAATTAGAAAGCGCAGCAAGCAAGTATAGGAGAAGCGATTCAAATAATAAGATAGCTATCGGAAAGAAGCCCGACAGTATCATGGCAATGTATATAGAAGGAATTAAGTATGAGATTGTTTTTACTGAATGTTCTCGAATTATGTGTTCTGCACGTAAAAAAACCGAAGATTCAGTCAAATTATGGCGTGAACTTAATGACGCAATGACGTGGATTTGGAAGCACTGCAAGCCACCTAAGAATCAATTTAACATAATTGGAGTTCAAGTATTTGGTTTGTATAGTTAACATAAATTGAGTTCAAGTATTTGATTTGTATAGAGATAATTTGTTTAAACGGTATTCTATAAACGATTTTTGTTTAGGAACTACTATGGGATTAACTATTCTTCTGCGTGACTCCAATGATCTTGTTCGATATTTCCACCTCCAAGAGGCAGAAATTCCCTTAAACCCATGCAATGAAGATGGAATCGTAAAGATCGTTAAATTACTGTTGAATCTCAGAGTATGTAGACATTTTTTTCGTTGTATTCTTTAAATAGTTGATTGTAAACGAAACTTATATATGTTCTGTTACTGTATATTTGTAGAATATCGCAATAGTAAACTTATCTTTATTAAATAAAGCATTAACAAATAGATTGCATCATCGTATAACATTTGGAATTACTACTGTTAATAGTCCCAAGAAAAAAACAAAAAAACGAAAGAAATAAAAATTGTTAATACATTATAATTATAATTTTGCTTTTTAAAAGCATCGATTTAACCATTTTGGAAGTAGTGCTTGCTTGTGGAACAAATTCGAAAAATATATATATAATCAGATTTTAAAAAAAAATTTATTCACACATGTTCTTAAAAAAACTTCATAATAATAACATATTACTTTTCAAGCTCAAAGGAAACGAAAATTTCGAAGAAAGATTTCTAATAGAAATAAAAATCGATTATATAAGGATTCACATACATATACACTAGAGTTGGGTGCCGAAACCTATACATGCCGAAATATGTTTCGGATTCGGCAATGTCAAAACCTAGTTTCGGAATTATCTTTAATTTGCCGAAATCCCAAACCCGAAACTGATGCCGAAAGCCGAAACTCAATGCTGAAAGTCGAAACTAATGCCGAAAGTCGAAAGCGAATTATGATAAAATGCTATTATATTATATTTTTTATTCTTGTTTAATATCTTATACTAAATTAACTAAACTAAATTAACTAAACTAATTTAACTAAACTAATTTAAATTTTGGCATCAGTTTCTCGTGTTTCAGCTTCCAGCTTTCAGCATCTTTCGACATCAGTTTTGGCTTTCGGCATCAGTTTCGGCTTTTGGCACCGGTTTCGGAGTTTCGGCTTTCGGCATCAGGTTTCGGCATTGGGATTTCGGCATCGGCTATATGACGAAAGCCGAAACCTTTCGGCTTGAACCAAATTAGTTTCGGATTAGGATTGATTAGAAATTATTTTATCTTCTTTTTTATTATTAAAAATGACAACTTTTAAATTTGACGAATTTATTAAATATATCGATTCCATTAAATACCCTGACTTTATAGTATTTGATAATAACGTTAAATCGAAAAGTGAATGTCAAAATATAAAAGAAATGGCAAGAGATATAAAAAACGGAATACTTGTTAGCCTCCTTCGATGATCTCTAGTTTACATAGAACAATATTGAGAATCCATACTATGTATGCCGCTGAACGACGTGATTTTATATTAATTCAGCATATGGAAGAAGAATTGGCGAATGAGCTCGTTCCGGGAGTAAATATTATTTATATATATTTTATTTTACCTATGCTATATTTAGCAAGTATAAAATGAACGCTTAATTGCTTTAATTTATATTGTATGTATTATTTTTTTCATATTAATTTAATTTATTATCATTACAGGAAGCATAGCGATACTATGTGTAGAAAAATAATTAAAAAAAACTTAAAAATAATATTATTTTGATTTGTTAGAAAAATCCAATTCTGATTATAAAAAGAAGCACGCTTTGTCACATATTTTGACAGATAAAATTCGCAAATTCGAATGGCACGATATGGATTTTGCTAGTGAAATTAACGATAAAAAAGCATTGCAACAGATATCTCAAGTTAATTTTATTAAAATTTTACTAATTTTATTCGAAGGTTTAATATATCAATTAATATAATTTTTAATTTTTAATAGTTATCGAACCACTCTAATAGTACTATTTCTACGATTGTAAAGAACATATATTGTCTTGATTTGGATGATCATGATCCACTTTTATCCGGAATTATTGATAAAGATTATATTATATTTAATCACCCTACGATCAATAAAAAAGTAACTCATACCGAATGGGACGAATTTTCAGAAGTTGATGAAGATTTCCAAGATACGACTATTCCTTATGATGACAACCGTATCTTAAAATGGATTAACGAAATTAAAAATAAAGATGATTCGCTAAGAGATTCAATTAAAACTTTAATCGGCGATTTGAAATTTGTTTGGAATAATAAACATTATCAACAAAGATCACCTATGATTAATGAATCAACCTTCACACACGACATCCTTTCTCCGGTTTTAAAATTTATTGCTCCTAAATTTTTTAAAAGATGGGATCAAGCACAAAGTTTTTCTGCAAAAGATAGAGGTGTTTTAAAATATGTTGATGTAATAGGTATGTCTGTAAATAAAAATCATTTATTTGAAAATTTTTTTGTTGAAGTATCCCACGGACCATTTTACGAACATCCAGAGCAGCATATAATGGAAGATAATATCAAGTTAGGTAAACTTGGAAAGGATTCATTAGATAGAAATAGTTTATATGTCAATGATAATATTGAAGACAAGATTTTTTTATTTCATTTACATGCGGATTTTATATGTGTGTCTTTAATGGACTATAAATTTCCACCTGTTGTTAGAAAAATTTCATTAGATCGAATCCAAATTCCGTTTTTTTCTAACGATGCTAGTTTTAAAATGTTAACTTTTATTAAAGAGTTACATAAATACCGTCGCATTTTTGAAAAATTTCAGCGAACGTATGAAGATGAAAGGAAATTAAAAAGCAAAAAGTTATTGAAATTAAAACACATACTTCTCCTAAAAAAACTAAATAATTAAATAAATATACTTAGTTTGTTTGATAGTATAACGATAACAGATAATAAAGTTTAGTAATAATAATTTGTATTACCATTTGTATTATCAGCCTATCGCTAATGTAAGTCATTTTTAAGAAATATAAGATGATTGGGCTTTAATCTATGCTTTTTTATATATATGAGTTTCCAAAAAGCTTAAAAAAGCTTATTTTATTTATATTTCGGTATAGCATATATCTATTAAAAATGACAAGAAAGTACAACAATAAATTAAGTCAGAGAATTAAATAAATCAAATTTGCGGTTGTAATTCAATAAAGAATGGTCCAAATAATCATTTCCAATTGTTAAAAGTGAAAATAGTTTGATATTTCGTGAAGGGAAGCATTTTTCGCGATGGCAATTTTAATTAGTAATTTGCTAATAAATCGAAAATTGAAAATTTTATCAAAAAAAATCTGTACTAATTAATTTTACTAGAGCTTGTAGTATATTTGTGATTAGACTAATTGTTGACACCCCAATAAGGAATAGGTCTTTGAGCTTAAAAATAAGAAAAATTCCAAGGGAATTTTTCTTAAAATCGTTACTAATTGAATTGTTGGTTTAAAAATTTCTGTTTATTAAATAATAATTCTAAAATAATTGTTAATTCCGGATCCCTTCATCACGCAAGGTCGGGATCCTGATCCCGACGAAGGTAACGTTTATTTCGACTTTTCACTCGTCTTTTTGGCACAAAAGCATTGTATATCGACTCACTATTTCCATTGAAGTGAATTGGACGGGTAAATTCGAACTATTTGGTCGGGATCCAGATCCCGTCATCACGCAAGGTTGGGATCCTGATCCCGACGTACGTGACGTTTATTTCGACTTTTCACTCGTCTTTTTGGCACAAAAGCATTGCATGTCGACTCACAATGCTCATTTATTTCCCATTGAAGTGAATTGGACGGAAAATATCAGTTAAATTCGAACTATTTAGTCGGGATCCGGATCCCGTCATCACACAAGGTTGGGATCCTAATCCCGACGTACGTGACGTTTATTTCGACTTTTCACTCGTCTTTTTGGCACAAAAGCATTGCATGTCGACTCACAATGCTCATTTATTTCCCATTGAAGTGAATTGGACGGAAAATTTCAGTTAAATTCGAACTATTGGGTCGGGATCCTGATCCCGGCGAACATAACGATCATTTCAACTTTTCACTCATTTTTTTGGCACAAAAGCATTGCATGTCGACTCACAATGCTCATTTATTTCTCATAGAAGTGAATTGGACGGAAAATTCCAGGTAAATACGAACTATTGGGTCGGGATCCGGATCCCGTCATCACGCAAGGTCGGGATCCTGATCCCTGCGAACATAACGATCATTTCAACTTTTCACTCGTTTTTTTGGCACAAAAGCATTGCATGTCGACTCACAATGCTCATTTATTTCCCATTGAAGTGAATTGGACGGAAAATTTCAGTTAAATTCGAACTATTTGATCGGGATCCGGATCCCGTCATCACGCAAGGTCGGGATCCTGATCCCTGCGAACATAACGATCATTTCGGCTTTTCACTCGTCTTTTTGGCACAAAAGCATTGCATGTCGACTCACAATGCTCATTTATTTCCCATTGAAGTGAATTGGACGGAAAATTTCAGTTAAATTCGAACTATTTGGTCGGGATCCTGATCCCTTCATCACGTAAGGTTGGGATCCTGATCCCGACGCATGTAACGTTTATTTCGGCTTTTCACTCGTTTTTTTTTGCACAAAAGCATTGCATGTCGACTCACAATGCTCATTTATTTCCCATTGAAGTGAATAGGACGGAAAATTTCAGTTAAATTCGAACTATTGGGTCGGGATCCGGATCCCGTCATCACGCAAGGTTGGGATCCTGATCCCGACGCACGTAACGTTTATTTCGACTTTTCACTCGTCTTTTTGGCACAAAAGCATTGTATATCGACTCACAATGCTCATTTATTTCCCATTGAAGTGAATAGGACGGAAAATTCCAGGTAAATACGAACTATTGGGTCGGGATCCGGATCCCGACGCATGTAACGTTTATTTCGACTTTTCACTCGTCTTTTTGGCACAAAAGCATTGTATCTCGACTTACGATGCTCATTTATTTCTCATAGAAGTGAATTGGACGGAAAATTTCAGGTATAAAATTCGAACAGCGTTATATAGTAAATATATTTCTTATTTTATTGTTACTGAAAATACTAACGATATACTAAAAATATCTTTGGTAATTTTTATTTGCTCATCGACATCATCGATCCATTTTTTCTCATGTTGTTTTATTTTTAAATCTTTTTCTGAGAATTCTTGATTCAATGAATTATAATTGCTTATTAAATCTTGACATTCTGATAAAATGTGATCTCTCAACATTGGACTCATATTGTCAGCTGGTGACTTTAAAAAATAAATTAGTATTCCAAATAATAAAATTTACAACTAAATAACCAACCGTACCATAAATAAATCTTTATCTTGAGGAGACAATTTTAATACAATATTAGATTGATCTGATATTATACTCGAAGCTAGAGGGTCCGTCCAGTCGATTTCTTCGGATTCTTCATTATTTATATTCCGTGCTAAACTCTCGTACATATCATATTCACTTTTGTTTTCACCCGCAACCTAAATGTATATTAACGTTAAATAGATAATAACGATACCGAAGCTAAACAACCACATACTAATAATTTTGCCCTAAATTTTTTCACTCGCTCAGCTATTAATTTCGAATCTATACTATCGTTATCGTATTCTTAATAATAAAGTAGTTAATTATATACAATAAATATTTGATCACTAATTAGTTTTACTTACAATTGTAATTATTCCTAGTTAATTAATGCAATTACATCATCATATGCTTCATATATCTTCAAAACGTAAAATGTATTATTAAGTGTTTTAATATTTAAACATAACTCATAAAATACTTCAAGCTTCAATAATTAAAATCGCTCTATGCAATACAAGCTTTCGTCATACTCTCGATAATTACCAAGCTTTTCAGTATGCTTAATAAAACATACATTCTCGACTTTAAAATTTTCCAAATTTTAGCGATCGACAAACCCGTTACTTTATCGTTATATGTAAATTCACGTCATTCTTTTATAATTTTACATTCTTTTTCTTTAACAATTGCAATATTTAGTATTTTATTTTTTACAATATACTTTTAAATATGAAAAATAAAAAGAAATTTTATTACGTAATCAACGATTTAAAAATCATTTTCTTTGTCACGCGCGAAATCGATCGCGTGACAAGGACGACATTAAAGGATTGATTAGAAATTATTTTATCTTCTCATTTAAGGCACAAGTGACATCTCCAGGATTCTTGACATTCACCTTTCAACGTTTTTTCTCATTCAATTTTCCCTGGGTCGATTAGAAACGAGAATTGTAAAAGTATTTAAAAAATCAGTTTCAAGGACAATTCATTCATCTTATCAAAGAAACAACAGAAAAAAAAGTTTTGGAGAGAGAAACAAATGTTACGTAATACAATCAAAAATTATCGTAAAATTTTACGTAACAAGATCTAAATTCTCATTGGCTAGTTGTATATCGCGCAGTAAAAGTTTATCGTTATATTTAATATATAATAACACAATCAAAATTTATCACATTAAAATTTAATTGATGCGTGTTACATAATCAGAGTTGTGTTTATATATATAAATGTCGTTGAATTGAAAATGATTGCTAATTTTCTCTCTCTCTCTTTTTCTTTTTCTCTTTTTTTTTGCTTATTTTTTTTTTAATAGATAGTTTTTTACGAATTTAACGACATAATGTAAACATAAAAGCTAAGTATTATTTTATTTTATTTTATTTCATCGTTATTTTTATAATTTTATACAAATTTCTATATATTAATTAATTCTATTTCGTAGTTCACGACTCGCACGAAAGCACGATCTGATAGTTTTACGAATTTAACGACATAACGTAGCATTGTGAGTTATCTGAGTCGAAATGTTCTGAAATAAATGCGAAAAAAATCGAAGAGATTCGAAATAAACGTTACCATAAGTCGTGATCATGTTCCCGACCTTACGTGATGACGTGATCCAAGTCACGAACCGATGATTTCGAATTTTCCGAGTAATCTCTTCTAATATAGTACTATATGAGCATTGTGAGTCGTCTGAGTCGAAATATTCTGAAATGAATGCGTAGCGGTAGACATCGAGAAAATTCGAAATAAACGTTACCATACGTCGTGATCATGATCCCGACCTTACGTGACGGGTTCCAAATCACGACCAATGTTTTCGCATTTTCCGAGTAATCTCTTCTAATATAGTAATATATGAGCATTGTGAGTCATCTTGAGTCGCTAACACTAACATCAAACTTATCAAACTTATCATAAAGTATTATTTTATCGAATTTTCTTGAGACTCGGTAAGCCATTCCTCTTTAAGTTGCATTGTTTTGATTGCAAAATTCTGGAAACTTTCCACTTGGAATTTGAGGATAAGTATCTTCAGATGAAAGCACGTCGTGATGACGCGATCGAGCATAACTTCACGAATCGTTGAATAAGTCGCATAAGTTCGAAATGAAACCGAATAAATCGACAGAATTTCTCCGTATCATAAGATGCAGGTGAGTGAGGTGACTACAAATAAATCACAAATAAGCTTAAGTAATTTAGAACTTTATTATAAAAGTCATACTCACAGCAAGATTATTTCTTAAATCCTCGATATTATCTATTAAATCTGTTATAGGAATAAATAAATTTTTTATTTTTAGATATATCAATTGACATCGCACGGGTTTATTTAAATAAATATTCAATTATAATCAGCGAAAAAACAATTAGTAACACATGCAATTAGTAACACATGAACTCGCAAATATTTTCACTACTTTATTTGAACGAAATTATTATTTTTTTACTTTAGTCAAAATATAACAAAAAAAAGAATAAAGCTATATTATTCCTTCTCGACCACTTCTTTTATTGCTCCTCTTCAGATTCCTCATCATCCACCTCGTCATCGTCATCGTCATCGTCAACGAACTTCTCTTTAGATAATGTTAGATTATTAAAGGAATTAATCATACTATTGTTTAAAAAATCGGCATATGGAAAATTTTCATCGTTTTTTACGCAATTGATAATTATTTCCCAACAATCTCTATATATCAAAAGCCAGTATGTTAATGGGATTTCGCAAACTGCCCAGGAACCGGCTGGAAGGTGCTCGAAAAACTTAGTAAAGATTTCAATCTTCTTCACAAGTTTAGTTACTTTTTCGCTTTGAACAAGTTTCTGTTGAGAACTTTCAGAATCAAGGGTAACATTAAGTTCCTGGGAAAATTGAGAGTATTCGTTTTCCTTTGTGGGAAACTTTTCTTCGTAAATCTTCTTCCAAACACTTAATCTCTTATAGAACGAATAAATTTTTGATTTCGCATATTTCTTGTTTATAGATTCATTATACAAGAGTTTTAATTTATTCTGCCGTTCTTCTACATCATCAATCCATTCTATTTTTTGAATGACTTCATTGTCTATTCTCTTATTTGGTTGGAGCATCCTCATCTTCTTTACATCAGCCATTACTTTGCGAATTCGTTTTTCTTGTGCATTGAAATTCTTCAAACTTCGATATTTCGGCTTGTTAGACTTTTGACGCGATTCATTCTTAATTGACAAAATTTCATTCTGAAGAGAGACTACTTTATCATGATAATAATTATACGGAATAAATCCAAGAGCTTCATATTGCTCATCTTCTAGACTAGTTGCCTCCCATTTATCAGCCTTTCGATCATAAATTTGTTTATCAAATAAAATCTTGTTATTTGAATATACTAAAGTTCCTTCCTTTACCAGGTTCATAAGTCTGGTAAATATCGATCTATGTTCCGAAGTAGCCATCGAAAAGTCAAGAAACTATAAATTATATTAATAAAATTAATATTTCTCATATTATATGATAAACGCTCAAAAAAATTATTACCGACTTTAAAAACTGTTAGCGATTCTAAAAAAAACAAGAAACAAGAAAAAAGAAAAAGTATCGATCATATATAAAAATTTGATGTTGATCTTTATTTTCCTAAATAAGCTAAATAAGTTTTTTCTTTGTGATTAACGGATAAAGGCTTATTTCCTTTTTGGTTTTTAATCATGCCGTTATCGATCTAATCACAATATAAGTTCGACATCGATCTTTGCTTAATTTAATTAAGTTCGATATCGATCTAATCTAAATATTTTGGAAAACTAGTAGCCCTATAGTAAATTAAACTACAGTCGCCACTGGTTACACCGACGATATATTTACGTTATATACCGAACAGTTCGGTATAAATATTAACCAATAAAATTACAAAATCTAAATTTTAATACAACAATTTTAAAATTATCGATCCAAATGTTAAAAATATCGAAGCCAAACTTTATAAACGAAACAGATCGATTACGAACTGTAATGATGCAGATCGATATCGAACTCAATTTAATACAGATCGATATCGAACCCATTGTAATACAGATCGATATCGAACCCATTTTTATAAAGATTGATATCGAACTGTAATGATGCAGATCGATATCGAACTCAATTTAATACAGATCGATATCGAACCCATTGTAATACAGATCGATATCGAACCTATTTTTATAAAGATTGATATCGAACTGTAATGATGCAGATCGATATCGAACTCAATTTAATACAGATCGATTTCGAACTCAGTTTACTACAGATCGACGTCGAACCCATTTTTAATATGGATCGGTGTCGAACTCAATTTACTACAGATCGATGTCGAACCCATTTTTAATACAGATCGATATCGAACCCATTATTTAATACAAATCGATATAATACAGAACTAATTCGAACTCATGATATCTAAAGAATTATCGTTATTACTAACAAGTTAACGTTGAATTTTAAAGGGAGTTCAAAGGGAGCTTAAAACAATCTTAGATAAATGTGTTTAACTTAACTCCTTTACCCTCATACTAATCATTTGTAAGTATTTAAATGGACTTGGTATACTGTTTTTTTGCGGCGACGTAGTCGCCGCATATCTTTTGTCATACGATTCGACATGACGATCAACTAATCTTTTAGTTGTTACTAGCGTTTATCCTTTTTTATATATATAAAAACTTTTCACACAAATTATAACAAAAAAGTATTATTAAATAAAAACAATACTTTGATTTATTTAATACTTAAAACAATTAACAATAAAAAGAATTTTTGTCATAATGTTTTAAATTGTTTTCTCGAAATCAAATTCATATATTTTATTTGTTCAGATTATTTCAATACTAATAAACATATTCTCAATAAAATAATTCATTAATTGTTCTAACTATTATTTAAATTATAATTTTCGTTATTGATACATACGTGATCAATTTTTCCGATTTTATTTTACACGTAGTTTTATTGTTTCTAATGTATTGTTTATTTTATAATATCAATAAATAGACTTGCTTAATAAGGTATCAACTTTCCAAATTATTTAATTAATCATTTTTCTGTTTCTCATGAGATCAAATGAAATTCTCAATAAAATCAATAAAATAAATTTATGACTATATTATTTAAATAATAGACATATTATTATCGTTATTTATTTACTTACATAACATTAGCGTTAGTAAAATGCATTTAATTAATAAAGTAATAGTTATCTAATTTTTTTTTGTTATTGCATTAATTTATTATTAATAAATTTCCATCTTTCATAATAATGATCGATCCGTTATATTGTTCGTTGATCATTTTCTAATTACCGTATAGTTCCGAAATTAGCACCCCCGAAAATAAGCACCCTTACCAGAATTATAACGATTTTGGCCCGCATTATGAAGAGTTTCGTTTCATTTCGAACTGAACGAACGAAAAGTAACGTTAACATAAGATGAGTTGTCGACCGATTTCCTTTTTCGGATATTGACTATCCTGATTTAACTACAAATCCTATTGTCTAAATTTTGACTTCTCCTTTTTTAAACAATACACGATCAACTAATCTTTTAGTTGTTTTAACCATAAGTTTAAAGGATCGATATCGAACCCATTATTTATACAGATCGATATCGAACCGTTTTTTAATACAGATCGACATATCGAAATCATTTTCGATTACGAACTGTAATGATGCAGATCGATATCGAACCCATTTTAATACAGATCGATATCGACCTCAATTTAATACAGATCGATTTCGAATTCAGTTTTACTACAGATCGATATCGAACTCATTTTACTACAGATCGATATCGAACCCATTTTTAAACAGATCGATATCGAATCCATTTTTAATATGGATCGATGTCGAACTCAGTTTACTACAGATCGATTTCGAACCCATTTTTATAAAGATCGATATCGAACTGTAATGATGCAGATCGATATAGAACTCAGTTTAATACAGATCGATTTCGAACTCAATTTACTACAGATCGATATCGAACCCATTTTTAAACAGATCGATATCGAATCCATTTTTAATATGGATCGATGTCGAACTCAGTTTACTACAGATCGATATCGAACCCATTTTATACAGATCGATTTCGAACCCATTTTTATAAAGATCGATATCGAACTGTAATGATGCAGATCGATATAGAACTCAGTTTAATACAGATCGATTTCGAACTCAGTTTACTACAGATCGCTTTTGAACCCATTTTATACAGATCGATTTCGAACCCATTTTTATAAAGATCGATATCGAACTGTAATGATGCAGATCGATTGCGACCTCAATTTAATACAGATCGATTTCGAATCCATTTTTAATATGGATCGATGTCGAACTCAATTTACTACAGATCGATATCGAACCCATTTTTAAACAGATCGATATCGAACTGTTTTTAATACAGATCAATTACGAACTGTAATGACTTAGAGCGATCGATTACGAACTCAATTTACTATCACACGAAAAAGAATCGATATCGATTTCATTTTCAAACACCAGATCGATATTGATCTCTTTTTTAATACGGATCGAATTCGAACTCTATTTACTTCAGATCGCTTTTGAACTCATGATATCAAGGATTATTACATTATTACTAATACTATTATGCGAACCATAAGTTTAAAGGATCGATATCAAGCTCATGTTCAACAACAGATCGATATCGAACTATTAAGTTATAGAACCATACTTTTAAAGGATTCATATTGAACAATACGGCTTGCATACGTTTTCGATTTAAATTTGATTCATTTCAAGAATTTGTTCCATATTTCTTTCAAAAAACAGTTTACTGGAAACAAAATTTTTTTCGGTAAAGGCCAAGTGTAAAATCGATAAGGAACTAATTTAATAACAAAAAGATCGAAAAAGAACCTTTGGAACCTATCGCTATTAAACGAAAAGATCGATGTAAGATTTATCATGTTACTTTAATTGTTTAACCCATGTTCATAGTTACTATAAAAGTTTTGGAATGTACTTTAAAAAATCGGATGTTTGATAGATAGACTAACGCTAAGTAGAAATGACCTCGTATAAATTTGACGACTTTATTAAATATATTGATTCTATAACGATAAGGAGCCCTGTTTTTAAAGTTGTTAATTTGAACAATGATTGTCAAGAGATATAAAAATTCAACCGAAGAATTCACATGAAAATTATTTTTGTCAAAGATCGGAGAAAAAAATTATAAAATACCGGTTAAAAATAACAATAAAATAGTAATTTATTATCGAGAAAACTTTTTAACGGGATTCGAATCCCGGCACGACGTGTTTTCCAAGTATTTATGCAATTCAATATATTAGTTTAATTATCATGATTCACTAAGATACAAAAACGTTGTCAAACAGTAAGTTTGACAAATTATTCGACAGAATTCGACGGAATTCTTCTTACAATGTCAGACCCGCGCGGTTCTCGATCTTGAATACTATTGTATTTGTGATATGAGACAAAACCTATCTCTTTGTAAGGATCCTCTACGGCTTTTCTTCCCATTTTTTAGTTTCAGAATTAAGAATGTAAATAGTATCGTCAAACAAAAACTTGTCAGCGCCCGAATACAGAAATGGTTATAATTAGAAACTCTAGATAAAATAGCCTTAAGTTCGAGAGTTAATGTCGTCATTGTGTTTCTTAAAAAAAAAAGGAGACGAGGAACGATCAAAAAAAAGAGACGAAGAACGAAAAAATTTTGATGACTAACCTTAAATACACATATATATAATTTTTTAACCTACTTTAACTTTTTTTAGCTAATAAGTATCATTTATTAAAAAATAAAATCTAGTTCTTTGTCAAACTACAAATTTTTAGTTGTTTATTTAAGATTTTTTAATCTTCTATAAATGTATTATGTATTCATATTTCATTAATTTTATTGAAAAAGCATTGTATAAGACTTTTTTAACATTAAAATTCATTTCATTGAAAAAAAAAATGTATTATATATTGTGTATCCTTATCGTTATACTGTATTATACAATGCACATATATTACTATATTAGAAGAATTTACTCGGAAAATTCGAAAACATTGGTCGTGATTTGGAACCCGTCATCACGTAAGGTCGGGATCATGATCACGACGTATGGTAACGTTTATTTCGAATCTCTTCGAATTTTTTCGCATTTATTTCAGAATATTTCGACTCAGATGACCACAATGCTACGTTATGTTGCTTTCGTGCGTGCGAGGTCGTGAACTACGAAATAGAATTAATTAATATCTTAATAGTAATAATAACGATAATAATAACTTAATTAATTTAATAAAAATAAAAATAATAAGCGATTTGGGTATGGGAGAAGCCTTCGAGCTTAGTTTAGACCCGACCCTATTCCGAGGATGGCGATTCCCCGTGTATATGAAGTTTAAGAAACTTCGAGAAATTTGTACAAAATTATAAAAATAACGATAAATAAAATAAAATAAATAATACTTTAGCTTTTATGTTTACGTTATGTCGTTAAATTCGTAAAACTATCAGATCGTGCTTTCGTGCGAGTCGTGAACTACGAAATAGAATTAATTAATATCTAGAAATTTGTATAAAATTATAAAAATAACGATGAAATAAAATAAAAAAAATAATAATACTTAGCTTTTATGTTTACATTATGTCGTTAAATTCATAAAAAACTATCTATTAAAAAAAAAATAAGCAAAAAAAAAAGAGAAAAAGAAAAAGAGAGGGAGAGAATTAGCAATCGTTTTCAATTCAACGACATTTATATATAAACACAACTCCGATTATGTAACACGCAACATTTTACAAAAACGAAAAAATAAGCAAAAAAAAGAGAAAAAGAAAAAGAGAGAGAGAGAGAATTAGCAATCATTTTCAATTCAACAACATTTATATATAAACACAACTCCGATTATGTAACACGCAACATTTTACAAAAACGAAAAAATAAGCAAAAAAAAAGAGAAAAAGAAAGAGAATTAGCAATCATTTTCAATTCAATATATATAAACACAACTCTGATTATGTAACACGCATCAGTTAAATTTTAATGTGATAAATTTTGATTGTGTTACATATTTAAGATGATATATTAAATATAACGATAAGATAAACTTTTACTGCGCGATATACAACTAGCCAATGAGAATTTAGATCTCGTTACGTAAAATTTTACGATAATTTTTGATTGTATTACGTAACATTTGTTTCTCTCTCCAAACCTTTTTTTTCTGTTGTTTCTTTGATAAGATGAATGAATTGTCCTTGAAACTACTTTTACAATTCTCGTTTCTAATCGATCCAGGGAAAATTGAATGAGAAAAAAACGTTGAAAGGCGAATGTCAAGAATCCTGGAGATGTCACTTGTGCCTTAAATGAGAAGATAAAATAATTTCTAATCAATCCTAACGCTAACGCTAAGGAAAAGTATTTTTGGTTGACATAAGTATTACATAATCGATTATTTTATAACAAATTTGAAAAATAATGTTAACGTTAAATATTCAAATGTAATTA
>WNFX01000682.1_pt1 | contig 33797 bp, 32 predicted proteins | sample 5400111 | NCBI WGS metagenome assembly WNFX01 (sample SAMN13153363, study PRJNA577476) | soil metagenome | isolation source: 40 cm soil or saprolite under grassland replicate 1 | place: USA:California | collected 2016-06-15 | reverse complement strand
TGCGCGTCGGGATCGTCGTATTGCGCGGAATCATCGACGTCGCCACGCCACCGGCTGTTTCAATGGCCAGCGTCAACGGTGTCACGTCGAGCAAAAGCACGTCTTTGACTTCGCCCTTGAGCACGCCGCCCTGAATCGCCGCGCCAACCGCGACGACTTCGTCCGGATTCACGCCTTTGTGTGGTTCCTTGCCAATTAGATCGCGCGCGACCTGCTGCACCTTTGGCATGCGCGTCATACCGCCGACGAGCACCAGCTCGTTGATGTCCCTTTCAGTCACCTGCGCGTCCTTGAGACAAGCCTTCACCGGTGGAACGGTTCGCTGAACCAGATCGTCCGTAAGCTGTTCCAGCTTTGCGCGGGTCAGCTTTTTCTGGATGTGCTTCGGCCCGCTCGCATCCGCCGTGATGAACGGCAGATTGATTTCATATTCCTGCGTCGAAGAAAGTGCGATTTTCGCCTTCTCCGATTCCTCTTTGATTCGCTGGATTGCGTCCGGCTGCTTCGTTAGATCGATGCCGGTATCTTTTTTAAATTCGTTGACGATCCAATCCATGATACGGGCATCCCAGTCGTCACCGCCGAGGTGCGTATCGCCGTTGGTCGCTTTCACTTCGAAAACGCCGTCGCCGATCTCGAGAACGGAGATGTCGAACGTGCCGCCGCCCAAATCGTAGACTGCAATCTCCTCGTCTTTCTTCTTATCCAAACCGTACGCGAGCGACGCTGCGGTTGGCTCATTAATGATGCGCAACACTTCCAGACCCGCGATCTTGCCTGCGTCCTTGGTGGCGTTGCGCTGCGAGTCGTTGAAATACGCCGGTACAGTAATGACCGCCTGCGTGATTTTTTCGCCGAGTTTTGCGTCTGCGTCGGCTTTCATCTTTGATAAGATCATTGCCGAGATCTCCGGCGGCGAAAAAGTCTTGAGTTGGCCGTTCACTTCCACCTGAACGTGCGCGTCGCCATTCGCAGCTTTCACGACCTTGTACGGGACGCGATGCTCTTCTTCATGCACCTCATCGAATTTGCGTCCCATGAAGCGCTTGATTGAAAAGACAGTGTTCTGCGGATTGGTTACTGCCTGACGCTTCGCGGCCTGGCCAACCAATCGCTCGCCGCTTTTGGTAAACGCAACAACCGACGGTGTCGTGCGCGCGCCTTCACTATTTTCCAAAACTACCGGGTCGCCACCCTCCATCACGGCCATGCAGGAGTTGGTGGTTCCCAAATCGATACCTAGAATTTTAGCCATAAATTGAAATTCCTTTCTGCTTCGAGTTCGCCAACGAACGGACTCGCCGCGGCGAGACTGCTAGTTAAACCTGTAGATTCTATAGCAAGGCTTGGGCCAGCTTTCATGCTGCAACTCAAGTCGTTGTTTACGAGGAATTACTGTTGATTACGCGTTCTACAGCACCGTCCAAACTGAGCCAATTCGGCTCGATTTTAACCATTGTAATCGCCGCCTGTGCGCCAGCACGGCGCTCTTATTCTGAGGAGGGCAGGCCGCCAGGGCTGCAGTTGCCAGCAACCCTGCCGGCAACACATTTGCACGGCAATTTAGAGAACACGCCGATTACCCTGCCTCGGCAAGCTGCCGAGACCGAAAAGGCCAGCGGCCTTTGCTTCCCTTGAGTGTTTGTGTTGAAATTGCGCCGGCAACACGAACAAATTTCTTTTTCGCGCGGGCAGTTGACGCGATAAATTTCTGCGATGCAACAATATCACGATCTGCTCCGACTCGTACTCGAGAAAGGTCAGCCCCGAACGGATCGCACGGGCACGGGAACGTTATCTGTCTTCGGAGCGCAGACGCGATTTGATTTGCGCACGGACGGACCGGGATTCCCGCTGCTCACAACAAAAAAGCTGCACATCAAATCGATCGTTTACGAGCTGCTTTGGTTTTTGCGCGGTGACACCAACGTTCGTTATCTCAACGAACACGGTGTAACGATCTGGGACGAGTGGGCTGACGAAACCGGCGATCTCGGCCGCGTTTACGGTGCGCAATGGCGCGACTGGCGTGGTGCAAACGGCGTGCGAGTGGACCAAATCGACAATCTGATCACGCAAATCAAATCAAATCCGCAGAGTCGCCGCCTCATTGTGAGCGCGTGGAATCCGGCTGAGATCGATAAGATGGCGTTGCCGCCATGTCATCTCCTCTTCCAGTTTTACGTGCAGGACGGCGAGCTTAGTTGTCAGCTTTATCAACGTAGCGCAGATCTGTTTCTCGGTGTCCCGTTCAATATCGCCTCATACTCACTGCTTACGATGATGGTGGCGCAGGTTGTTGATCTTACTCCGGGCGACTTCGTCCATACCTTTGGCGATCTGCATCTTTACAAAAACCACCTGGACCAAGCACACGAGCAGCTTTCACGGGAATGTCGATCCTTGCCGCGGATGAAACTGAATCCCGCCGTAAAAAACATTCGCGATTTCAAGTTCGAAGATTTCGAACTTATCGGCTACGACCCGCATCCATCGATCAAAGCGCCTATCGCAGTGTAGTGCTTCCCAGAGATTGAAACTTCGCGCTGCGACTTTCGCGCATCGCGTGGGTTTAAAAGCAGTGTGAGGATCGCGATTACGCTGCCGATCTTTTTCTGCGCCGCCATTTCATTGCGGGCACAGACTTCAGTCGAAATCGACTTGGGGGAACAGATGGAGTACTTGCTGCAAAATGGACGGGTCGCTCTCGCCTCGCCAATTTCGAGCGGTCGTTACGGACATCTCACCGAGAAGGGTTCGTTCAAAGTCCTGGAAAAGAAACGAACCCATTATTCGAGTATGTACGGCAAGATCGTCGATTCTGGCGGGAACACCATCGTTGCCGACGCCGATGCGGACATGCCGATCCCGCCCGGGGCAAAATTTATTCCGGCGCCAATGCATTACTTCATGCGGTTCGTCGGCGCCGACGGAATGCATGCCGGATATCTACCAGGCTATCCAGCGTCGCACGGCTGTGTCCGTATGCCGGAACAGTACGCGATTGCGTTTTTCAATTCAGTCAGTGTTGGCACTCCGGTCACGGTGTACGGAAGGACCCCAACCGGGCGCTACCTGGGGCAATCACGACCGACATTTCCAAGGGGCCCTAATAGATTTGGGGACCCGCGCTTCGATCCAACATTTGGTCCGCCTCCGCCACCTTGGTGGTGGCGATAAGCGCGCGAGTCTAATAAGAGTGTAGCCGCTGTAGCCACGGCCCTATGGGCCGTCTCCTAGTGTGAAAAGCAGCCCAAGATGGATCGGCCACAGCACAGGCCGGTGGCTACAACACTAATGAGATCGCTCTAACCAACGCCAGGTACGACGTCGGTTTGTGTTACGGCCGCTGTTCGGGCGCGGTCTTATCAACACTATTTGCACTGGCCGTCTTCGGTCCATGCGAGAGATCAACCAAGTCAGCCAAGATGCTTAGCGCTTCGTCGCGCTCCGGATCGATCGCCGGTGTCTTTGTGTCATCATCCGCGCTGCCAGCGCCCGCGATCAAATCTGTATCTGCATCCGAAGCAGCGTCGGGATCAACTTTGGGAGCAGTGCCATTCTTCTTTGCCTCAGCCAGTTTCCCGGGATACATGATCAATTGGAGATTCGGTTTATCAACCGTGTCGAGCGTCACCCGATAAATTCGCGGCTCCTCCTGATTCCGCGCCAGGCGCTCCTTCGAACGCGTCTCCTTACGCAGTTTGTCGTCCTGAAGTTCCTTCTTTCGCGCATCCTCGTTCAGCGAAATCCGATTCTCATCCACCTTGTGACGCAAGCGATCAATGTCCTCCACCACGTAATGAAATTCCGGGTCGTTCTTGATCCGTTCCTCCGAGCGTCGCCGCAGTTGATCGATAAACAAGGAATGAGTATCCGACCACTTCGTGTATCTCGCCTTCGCCACCTCGTCGTAGGCAAGGGCGTTCTTTAACGCGCCTTCGCCGAATTCCGGAAGATCGCTCAAGCTCGGCAGAACAATGTCCGAAGCCACACCGTGAAGTTGGGTGGACCCGCCGGCAACGCGATAAAATTTCTGGATTGTCAATTTCAACGCACCATCCTCATCGGTATGGCTGCCCAGCAGTGAAGCGAACCTGGCAATCGGAAGAATCGTCTGCACGGTCCCTTTGCCGAATGTGTTTTTGTCACCAACAATCACAGCGCGACCATAATCCTGGAGAGCAGCCGCGAAGATTTCACTGGCGGACGCGCTTTGCCGGCTGGTCAAGACGACCATTGGCCCGGAATAGGCGATGCCCGCATCGGGATTGGCCGAGACCCTGATGCTTCCGTTATAGTCTTTCGTCTGGACGATCGGACCGGATTTCAAAAACAAGCCCGTGAGCGAGAGCGCTTCCTCCAGCGAGCCGCCACCATTTCGTCGCAGATCGATAACCAGACCGGCGATATTTTCTTTCTTCAGCCGCTTGAGCAATGCCAGCACATCGCGCGTCGTGCTTTTCTGGTGTTTGTCCATGTCGGCATAAAAAGAAGGCAGCGTAAGCCATCCGAGTTTTATCGGATCGCCGTTTTCGTCTTTCCTAATGATGATGTCGGCGCGGGCTTCCTGGTCCTTCAGCTTAATTTCATCCCGGACAAGCTCGACGTTTTTCCGGCGCGACGGGTCTGTTGCATCTGCGGGGATCACGAGCAAACGCACGCGCGTGCCTTTCTTGCCGCGGATCATTTCGACAACTTTGTCCAACCGCATCTCGCGAACGTCGACGTAATCAGCCGGGCCCTGCGCAACGGCACTGATCCGGTCCCCCACCTTGAGTCTCCCATCCACTTGCGCCGGCCCGCCAGGAACGAGGCTTTCGATTTTCGCGTAGCCGTCTTCCGAACGAAGCATGGCGCCGATACCGACGAGTGAGAGGCCCATATTGATGCTGAAATTCTTCATGTCGGCCTTGCTCAAATACTCCGAATGCGGGTCATATGCCTGGGCGAGCGCATCGAGATAGAGCTTCATTTGCTCGTCCTTATCTTCCTCATGGACGTTACGAGCGAGGCGATCGTAGCGGCGTGCAACCAGTTGCGGAGCGGGCTCGATAGGGTGTTCGCTCAAATGTTCCTGTAAAAGTTCGTTGGCGATCCGACCACGCCACAGTTGATCGGCTTCCGCCTCATCTTTTGGCCATGGCGATTTTTGGCGGCTCAGCTCAACCGTCGCATTGCTCTTGAAGTCGACCGGCTGCTTCAACAGCTCTTTTATTTTAGCGACACGATCATCTACGCGTTTGGTATAGAGAGCGTAAATTTCGTAGGCCGGTTTGAGATTTCCGAGCAGGACGTCGCTGGCAATCGAACTGGCATACTTCGCATTCAGCTCGTCTACATCCTTCTGAGTAAAAAAGAGATGGCTGAAGTCGAGCATTTCCAGATACGTCTGTAGAAATTTTTTCGAAACTTCTTCATTGAGCTTTTGACGTGTGTAGTGGCCCTCCTCCAGGAGACGGCCCACCGACATGGCAACTGTTTCTCTCGACGCCGCCATGGCCGGCGGAGCCGCGATTGTGGCCGTTAACAGGATGGCGCAAAGCGCCGCTGATCGTCGCAAAGATAATCTCATCGGTAAAAGAAGGGTTAATTACGTTCGCAGATTTCAGCATGAAGCGCAAGACAACGAGACAAAATCGGCATGTAAGTAGGAATGAGACAATCCACAGTCGGGAACATTCAAATATTCGTAAAAGCTTCCGGCTTCAGCTGTAGGCAAATTGCGCTAAAATCAAACCCGATGAATTACAAGAAATTCTGCGGTGGCATTTTTGAAACGAATTGTTACCTGCTTCAGGCGCCACAGGGCTGGATTCTTTTCGACGCACCTGAGGGTGTCTCTGAATGGGTCAAGTCGCTCAGTATCGATCCTAAACTTTTGCTTCTGACGCATGGGCACGTCGATCACGTTCAGGATGTCGCCAGGATTAAGCAGCAGTTTCGTTGTCCAATTGGTTGTCACCCGCTCACTGCGCCGATGATTTCGGATCGAGAATTTTTCCGCAGCTTCGGTTTCGAACTGGAGATTGAGCCGGTGAAACCTGATTTTCTGATCGAAGAAACGCCGGACCGGGATTTTCTCGGCGCAGAATTCCAAGTGTTGGAAGTTCCGGGCCATTGCCCGGGCAGTCTTTGTTTCTTTTTGTCGAAGGATCGATTGCTTATCGGCGGCGATGTACTGTTTGCCGGCAGCATCGGCAGGGGAGATTTACCGGGTGGAGATATCGATGTGTTAGTAGAGGAGATTAGGAAAAAGTTATTTCCGCTTGGTGATGAAGTCACAGTACTCCCAGGACACGGGCCGCCAACGCAGATTGGAACCGAGCGTCGCAGCAATCCATTTGTCGGCCTGGAATAGTCCCAGCTATTTTCCAGTCTAGCGGCTCGAACGCAGCGTAACTGATACAATGGCGTTCAACCGCGCTTTCCCGCTGCATGCTTAGGTCGAACTAGCCAAGATCGATTAGAAGGGAAGCGAGCGGCCTGAGTTCGTCGACCTTCGCCACGATTTCGCGCAGCGAGCGCACAGCTTTCGGAATGTATTGCAGAAAATGCTCGTGTCCCCTGGTCAAGCCTAGAAACCCATAAGCACCCAGCGCTTGCATCAAGCGTTGCATCGCGCATAGCCGCAGCGTGTCGTTGAACTGCCCGTTAACTACCCGTCCATTATCCGCCTTTTTTTGCCGGTAATAATCAATCAACTCAGATCGCTCTTTGGTTGAAAGCTCGACATACGGATCAAAGAGCAATGATGCCAGATCATATTCAGCCAATCCGGGTCGCATTCCCTGAAAATCAATCAGATTAGCCTGCCCGTTCTGGATAATGATATTTTGCGATTGGAAATCGCGATGCACCAACACCCTTGATAAACTCGCAAGGTGTTTTGCAATTTCGCGCAAACTGGGAAGGGCTGCCAGTTCCTTGCGTTGTGACTCGCCGACCTTGAAATAGCGGCCCAGACAATTGTTGAAAAAGTATCTCTGTTCCCAGCGATAAAGCGCGGTGTTAAACTCAGCGGGCAAATGCTCCTTCATTTCCAAGAACACGGACTCAGGCAGGCTGTGAAGCTTGATAATTTCATCGAGCGCTGATTCGTAAAACGCGCGGCGAACAAGCCAGCTATCCCGCCGATAACTGTAGAGGTCGTGCTGACCCAAATCCTCGATCCAGATGAGGCCTTCCGCAGCATCGTGAAAATAAATTTTGGGGGCCCGAATTCCATGGGCCTCAAGAAATTTCGCGATCTCGACGTAATGCCGATTTTCTTCGCGCTCCAGATTGTACTTAACCACGATCAGTGTCTGGTTCGCCGAGCAACGAACCCGATAGAATTTTCGATCGGACCCGCCTTTTTCGATCGGGCGAATTTTTATATCAGCCACATCCAGACGCGGAAAATGCATCCGCGTTCGCCGGAGAAGAAATTCGGTCCTCATACTAGATGTCGCTGTTTCGATGGATGCCGCCGACCTGTTTTTGGGAGCGGACAATACAACCATGAAGCTGACTTTTGGAAGCAATTTGTGCACCCGGCCACAAAATTGTGTCTTCGAGAACGGCTCCTGCGTCGACGTGGCAATTTTCTCCGACGACCGAGCAACCGCGTACCTGTGCGCTCGGATCAACAGTCGCTGATTTCGCGACGCGCTCAGGCCACTCGCGTAGTTTGATATATTGCGGCACCCAGTGTTCTCGCAAAATTGTGCGATGCACGTCGAGATACTCAGCGCGGGAGCCGATGTTGAACCACTTTCCGTCGTCCATCACCAGGCCGCCGATCTTGGCACCCTTGCCTATCCAATCCGCAAGAATCGGAATGAAGGAAATTTTCTGTCGCGGCGGGATTTGCTGGAAAACCCTCGGATTCCAAATAGCGACGTTCGCGAAATCAAGGTTTCCCGTCGTGCCGTAGCGATTCGCGATATCCACAACGCGGTGATCGCGCAGAGCCACGTCCGAAGCCAAACCTGTGTTGCGCAATGCGAGCGTAACGTCGTTCCCCCGCCGAAAATATTCGTCGATCAACGGTTGCAGGCTGATATCGGTCAAGATGTCGCCGCTGTAAGTCAGGAATGGATCGCTACCGAGATAACGCTCCGCATTCTTGATTCCGCCTCCGGTCTCAAGCAAATCCGGCTCATGAAGGAGCGTGACCGAACGGCCTTCATATTCATTACCGCAAAAAAAACTTTCAAATAGTTCGGGCTGCTTGTGCGTGTTAATGACGAATCTTTCCACTCCCATGTTGATTAGATGATCGAGCGCAAAGGTAATAAGAGGCTTTTGAAAAATCGGGATGAGGGGCTTCGGTAAATCCTCTGTCAGCGGTCGCAGGCGTGTACCGAGCCCAGCAGCGAGAACGAAAGCTTGCGTGATTGTGTTCATCGCACCACAGACTTAGGTAAGGCGGAAGAAAACTATTTGAAGCGCGATTAACTCAATCGCCTGGAATTTCCAATGAATCGGTCACTGGCAATCTGTTCACAACAAGGTCGCCGATTTCAAGATGCCTGATTTTCGCTCGACCAATGACGAGGCGACCGATCGCGACGACGGCCAATGCAAACGCTCCGATCGCCAGCGCCCCGAGCGCGAGAGCTCCAACACTCTGTGCTCCGATCGCCAACGCGCGGATGCGCATTGACTCAAGCTCATTCCGTTCTGCCTCGTGCATGCTGTGGTAAATTGTCGGCAAGCTTAATCCACGATATTCGATCCTCCGTCCAGATATGGTCGGCTGGAGTAACGATTTCGGGCTGATCGAAAGTGGCAACAGTGACATCGATTTCATCAGCATCGGGTTGGCTCGTGAAAGTTAGCGCGCTGCCGCAGGTCGCGCAGAACGAGCGGACGCGCCCGGCCCATGCGATTTCAAGCGCTTTTCCCTTCGTAAATTGAAAATTGCTCTGCTGAAACGAAGCCCAGGTCACAAACGGCGCACCAGCGCTCTTGCGACAATCTTCGCAATGGCAATGAGTGACGTTGTAGAGCTCGCCGATGCCTTCGTATCGCACAGCACCGCACAGGCAACCGCCGCAAATCGTCTTTGGCTCCGTTTCCATCACAAATTACAGGGCAACCGCGCGGTTACTCAGTAATCCTAGTAGGTCGAGTTAGGCCCAGCGGAACGCCGCCAACCGGATCGCTGCCAGGGAAGCTCGCGCTTTTGTAAATAAAGCGTGCGCGTGCCGAAATCGATGATGCCGTGGTGCCGCCGCAGCGTTTCCGCACCAAGCAGGCCGGCAACCGGCGGCGAACCTTCCAACAATCCATCGTGAATTAATCCTCCCATATCGATCACGCCTACGTCTTTGCCAACGATATCGACCGAGCCCACCGACAGTTTGCGAATCCTAGCCACGCGCAGGCCACGCTCTTTCAGGTTCACGGCCGAAGAACTATACGGCGTCTCCCGGGTGGCAATTCGCATTCGCCTAACGAAAGAGCGATGCAAGAGCGTGGCAAACGAACCGGTATCGACCATAAGCTTGGCAGCTTTCCCATTGATCGAACCGTTCACATACAAATTAAAACCGTCGCTTACTTGAATTGGAACAGCTTGCAATCCGCGCCGGTCCAAACCAGGATCACCACCCAAAACGTCGGGGTCGGTCTTCAAGATCAGCAACTGCCGTTGACAATCCAGCACCGCCTGGGTTGGAAGAAGAATATCCGCTCCAATGATTCCGTCGATTTCCTCTTCGTGAACCAGCCGCGCCGCGCGGGCAGAGTTTCCCAGATCGACAGTAACCATCGGTTCATCGATCAGAGTCAGCCCTCCGAGCCGAAGCTCACGCGCGACGGCTACGTTGTTGAATGCGCCGTTGATCTGAACGCGCGACGGCAGGTTCGACTTGGCCGTGATTGGTTTGAGTCGAAAATAATTGCGACGATTTAAAGCGATTGCGCTTACCGGCGCTCCACTATCAATCGTCAGCCACGCCTCTCTGCCGTTGATAAAAGCGCGCACCATCAAATGATTTTGCCGAGAGCGCACCAGCGGCAGCGCTACGAAGTGCGCGTCTGGTCGCGCGTAAGCGACCTGCGGAACGGCAGCCAATTCGGCAAGCAGCACCACGGCAGCGCACGAAATCGATAAAAATGTCCGGCACAATCGGCGCTGGCTTGAGCAGGTCACGGGGCGTGAGATTAACACGGTTCTTTTTACGTGAAAGCAATTTCGCGTTTTTAAGATCGATGGCTTGGGCAGTGTGGGCCGTGTGTTTTATCATTGCGCGGCACGCCCGAGTGATGATTTACTCTCCGCCAAATTCAACCGGCTCAAATGACGACGGCGATAGCTGAAACACCCGTAGCTGACCAAAAATTCGTCAGGGGCCTCGGCCTACTCGACTCGACCATGCTTGTAGCGGGCTCAATGATCGGCTCGGGAATTTTCATTGTGTCAGCGATCATTGCACGGCAGGTCGGTTCGCCCGGTTGGCTGCTGGTTGTTTGGATCGTGACCGGTTTACTGACGCTGATGGCCGCGCTGTCGTACGGCGAGCTGGCGGCGATGATGCCGAAGGCTGGTGGCCAATACGTTTACTTGCGCGAAGCTTACAGTCCGCTCTGGGGTTTTCTCTACGGCTGGACGCTGTTTCTGGTGATTCAAACCGGCACGATTGCGGCGGTTGCGGTTGGCTTCGCGCGCTACAGTGGCGTACTTGTCCCCTGGTTTTCAGAATCCAACTATCTAATCCCGCCAATCCGTTTTGGTGGCTGGTTTAGCGGCTACGCTGTTTCACTTTCTACCGCACAGTTTCTCGGTCTGGCGATGATCGCGCTACTGACTTTCATGAACACGCGGGGATTAAATCTTGGCAAGCTCGTACAAAACATTTTCACGACAGCCAAAACTGGCGCCCTCATCGCGTTGGTCGTGCTGGGAATCATCGTTGGTGTGAAGTCCGGAGCAGGTACGGAAAACTTTCGCGACTTTTGGACGTTACGAGGCGGGTTGCAGGATGTGGGAGCGGGACTCACCGCCGCTACCGCGTTCGGTCTCTTCGTGGGCATCTGCGTAGCACAGACCAATTCCCTTTTCTCGGCGGACGCGTGGAACAACATCACATTCATCGCTGGAGAAGTGAAGGAACCGCGGCGCAACATTCCGCTCTCGCTCGCCTTCGGCACGCTTCTGGTAATCGGACTTTATCTGCTGGCGAATGTCGCTTATTTGGCGACGCTTCCGTTCGTCTCGATCCAAAATGCGCCAAGCGATCGCGTCGCTTCGGAAACTGCCAACGTAATTTTTCCCGGCGCCGGGGCGACGATCATGGCAGTCGCGATTATGATTTCGACCTTCGGTTGCAATAATGGACTGATCCTCGCCGGTGCGCGCGCCTATTATGCGATGGCGCGCGACGGCCTTTTTTTCCGGCGGGTGAGTGAATTGAATAAAAACCATGTCCCTGCGTGGGGACTAATTATTCAAGGAATTTGGGCCGGTATTCTCGTGCTCCCGCGGACAGTTAAAACAAATAGCGCCGGCGACGTTGTTGGCTATGGCAATCTTTACGGCAATCTGCTCGACTACGTAATCTCGGCCGCGCTGATTTTTTACATTCTCACAATCGCAGGACTGTTTTTGCTTCGCTGGAAGTGTCCTGATGCCGAGCGTCCATATAAAGCGTTTGGATATCCGATCGTTCCTATTCTTTACATCATTGGCGCAGCCACAATTCTTTTAGTTCTTTTCGTCTATCAAACCGCAACCACGTGGCCCGGTCTCATCATCGTGTTGACCGGCGTGCCGATTTATTTTTTCTGGAAATTTCTTCGGGCAAAATCACCGCCAGCTTGACTTGCTCCGTCCATCCCGATTAGCACAACCAAAAACCAACTTCGCCCATGAACGTATTTCGACGAAAAAGTGTGACGCAACTTCAAGCTGATGCACTGACGGATGATCGCCTAAAACGGGCGCTCGGGGCGACCAATCTGACGGCGCTTGGCATTGGCGCGATCATTGGCACGGGCATCTTCGTGCTAACCGGCACAGTGGCAGCGCAGAACGCTGGGCCAGCGGTAATTTTATCGTTCGTGCTGGCCGGCGTGGCGTCGATCTTTGCGGCGCTCTGCTATAGCGAGTTCGCGTCGCTGGTCCCGATGGCTGGCAGCGCCTATACCTACGGCTATGCGACGCTCGGCGAACTTTTCGCGTGGATAATCGGTTGGGACTTGATTTTGGAATACGCCCTCGGTGCGGTCACGGTCTCTATTGGTTGGTCGGGTTACGTCGTCTCGTTTCTGCACGACATCGGCATTCACATCCCGCCCCAGCTATCGGCGGCGCGCGGGACGCTTATTACCTTGGCAGACGGAACGCAGGTCGCGGCCATCTTCAATCTGCCAGCCGTAATTATCATCGCCATTGTAACGCTGCTGCTGGTGGTCGGCATTCGTGAATCGGCGACAGTCAATAATGTTATTGTGTTTGTGAAAGTTGCTGTCGTGCTGCTGTTCATCGTTGGCGCCGCTCATGCTGTTAATCCCGCCAACTGGCATCCGTTCATCCCACCGAACACTGGCGTACGCGGCCATTTCGGCTGGAGCGGCGTCATGCAGGGCGCTGGGATTGTATTTTTCGCCTACATCGGTTTCGACGCTGTCAGCACAGCAGCGCAAGAAGCAAAGAACCCCCAGCGCGACATGCCCATCGGCATCATCGGCTCGCTATTGATCTGCACGGTTCTGTACATCGCGGTGTCGGCGGTGGCTACGGGCATCGTGCCGTACCTGCAACTGGATGTACCAGATCCGATCGCCGTAGCCGCAGACCACGCAGGCGTGGGGTGGATGGCGTCGCTAATCAAGTTGGGCGCCATCGCAGGCCTCAGTTCGGTCATTCTGGTGATGCTCCTGGGTCAGTCGCGAATCTTTTGGACGATGGCTGATGACGGTTTGATGCCAAAGTTTGTGAGCAGAGTTCATCCAAAATTCCGCACTCCGTGGATCACGACCATAGTGACAGGAGTTTTTGTCGCCTGCTTTTCGGCGGTCTTCACGGTGCGGGAAGCCGGGAGTCTGGTTTCGATCGGCACTCTGCTAGCGTTCGTGATCGTCTCAATTGGAGTCCTCGTGCTGCGCCTGCGCGAGCCGGAGTTGCCGCGCACATTCAAGACGCCGGCGGTTTGGTTCGTCGCCCCAATGGGTGCGCTGTCGGCGCTTGCTCTTATGATCTCGCTACCGTGGCTTACCTGGGAGCGGCTGATTTACTGGTTTGCGTTCGGCATCGTGATTTATTTCGGCTACAGCGTTTACAACTCCAAACTTGGCCCGCGGAAAATCCCTGGTGAGACCGCCTGGTCGCGCGCGCTGAAAATCGCCGGTGTGATCTGGATCGTGTTCGGCTCGCTCGGCTCGATCCTGTGGCTGGCGCGTTATCGAATGGACTACATACCCGGTCCCCTCGGCATCGTCATCGGTGCGGCTGGGTTTGTGCTCGCGTGGAGTCTGGGCGCCCTGTTAAATTTGGTTGCCCAAGTTTCCGATCACACACATGCACGGCACTTGATGATGGAAACACCAGGCGAGAGCGAGAAATAGTCGCGGCAGCAATCTCGCCAAGCCACAACCTTAGCTGTTAGAACGCCCCGCCGATTTAAAGGGGGCGACAGGCTTTAAGATCCAGCTGAGGTCCAGTCGCCCTTGAATCCGCGCGACGGACTAGTTGCGCCTAACCCCAGAAGCGCTTCGGCGCGTCTCTTGAGTTTTTCGCGATCGATTTGATCGAAAGCGCGTCGGGCGCCGGCGAGCTCGGATAGCGCAACGCCTGTCCGCTGGAGAATTTTGCGCTCTTCGGACGATAACCTCTCGTGCCTTCCGCTGCTCACTGCGCGCGTTTGAAATCGCGAGATGACGGTGGCCAATGCATCGTCATTCGCGGCCCCAAATAAATCGACAAGCTGTTGAAAACGGAGATGAAATGGAATTGTAGCAAGATCCACGTGCACAGCTTCGGATGTTTCTGCAGGCGGGATCATAATTTCATTCGACATCACCACTGAATGCCAAACGTCAGCGGGCTGGTAATATCCGATCTCAATGCGACAAGCACGATGCCGTTGCGACGTTGTAACATAATGCATTCCCGCCATCGGTTCGACAGACGCTTCTTTCTCCTCCAAGCCATCTATACAGTGGACCCGGAGATGAACCTGTCGATCGATAGGCGCGGCATTTTTGAAAATCGATGACCAATCAACGTTCCAATATGCGAAGATTGTCCAAGGGTCGCGCGCAATGGCGACAAGACGCGGTGGACCATGAAAGCGCGGCGGTTCCAAACCCTTGCTTAAGGCGTGTAACTCCTCATCTTCCGCGGGAGAGACGACCGGTTTCCTGGAAATGTGGAATGTCTTTCTCGCCTTCATTTTCTAGAAATTGCCTCAAATCGACAAAAGGCCAACAGCAGATTTTTGCGGCTAAATGTCGATTGCTCAAAAATCCCATCTTCGACTTGTTTAGGAGTTTTTCCGCGCCTTTTTGCCGCGTTTAACGCATAAGTTATCGTCTATTTTCAGAAAACGTATGAGCGCAAAGATCGTCGGTCTCGAAGAACTTTCGGAGCGCAGCAAGCAGTTACGTGCTGCCGGGAAAAAACTGGTCGCGACGAATGGCTGCTTTGATTTGCTACACGTTGGGCATGTGCGCTACTTGCAAGCGGCGCGTTCGCTCGGCGATTTTTTGGCGGTCGGATTGAATGGTGATCGTTCAGTCCGCGAATTAAAAGGAAAAGGACGTCCGATTATCGCTGAGCGCGATCGCGCGGAAATTCTTGCCGCTCTACAGTGCGTCGACCTTGTCGCAATTTTTCCGGAGATGCGAGCGACGCAGTTTATCGGCGCAAGCCATCCTGCCGTTTATGTCAAAGGTGGGGATTACACTTCAGAAACGCTCAACGAAGAGGAGCGCGCACTTTTGAAGGAAATCGGCGCCGAGATCCGCTTCATTCCCTTTGAGGCTGGCTATTCCACTTCGCGTTTGCTCGAACAAATATGTAAGAGCGGCTGCTAAAAGTTGTGGCGCGCTTGCCGCAATCGATGTCCATGTATCGTTAACCTCGGGATGAGTAAGTGAAACGGCTGCCAATTGGAATTCTTGGATCAGGAAGAGGAAGTAACTGCCGGGCAATCCTTGAGCGTATCCGCTCACGCGACCTGCCAGCGGAAGCGCGTGTTGTAATCTCGGACGTCCCGGATGCGCCAATCCTCGATATAGCTCGGGAGTTTACCGTTGCTAACGCATACTTGCCTCCCGGCCAATTTCGCACGCGGTTAGAGCTGGACGCGGAAAACGAGCTCGTGAATATGTTACGCGAGGCCGGTGTCGAGCTCGTAGTGCTCGCTGGTTTTATGCGCGTGCTACATGCACCCATGCTCAAAGCTTTCCCGCGGCGCATCATCAATATCCATCCCTCGCTTCTGCCAAAGTTTCCCGGACTCGAAGCGTGGAAACAAGCACTCGCGGCCGGCGAAGAGATAACTGGTTGTACCGTGCATTATGTGGACGAGAAAATCGATCACGGTAAGATCATCGCTCAGCGCGAAGTGCCGATCCAATCTGAAGACACGCCCGAAAGCCTGCATGTGCGGATTCAAATTGCCGAGCGCGAGTTATACCCGGCTGTAATCGCGGAATTTTGCGAAAGATACCAAGCAGCGGCTTTGTAATTTTGAATCTCGCGATTCAGTCGCGGGCTGCGATTTCATTCGAGCGTCTAGAGCTGTTCTGCTTTTTGCCCGCGACTCAGTACTTCTTCCAACGCAACGGTCGGTTTTTTCTGCTCGTACAGCACCGAATAAACCTGATCGATGATCGGCGTCTCGATCTTCAACTGTCGCGCGCACTCAAAAGCGCTCCGCGCAGTGGGAATTCCTTCGGCCACCATCTTCATCGACTGGGTGATCTGCATAAGTGATTCACCTCGCCCGAGACGTTTGCCGACTGTGTGATTACGGCTTCGCTCACTGTAACAAGTCACCATCAGATCGCCCGCGCCGCTTAACCCATAGAAAGCTTGCGCAGTTCCTCCCATGGCAACTCCGAGGCGCACTAGCTCCGCCAACGATCGCGTCACTAACGCCGCTTTCGAATTGTCCCCCAATCCGAGCCCGTCGCTGATCCCAGCCGCCACAGCGAACACATTTTTCAAAGCGCCGCCCAGTTCGATGGAGGTGACCTCCTGGCTAGTGTAAATACGAAAGCGTGGGCTCCCCAGAATGCCTTGCAGGTTCGTCGCGCACTCAGGGTCGGTACTACCAATCACAGTCGCAGTCGGAAAGTTTTGGACGACCTCCACTGCGAGATTCGGCCCCGATAAGACCGCGATCTTCTGCTCTGGAAAAAGTTCGCTTAGGATCTGACTCATCCGCATTCCGGTACCGTGCTCGATCCCTTTCACGCAACTCAATAGGACTGAGCGAACATTGCCGATCGCTTCTCGCAGCTGAGCTCCAACTTTTCGCAAGACTGTTGACGGCGTTGCGAAAACGATGAGATCCGCGCCGGCGCAATCACTGAGCGCGGAGGTAACACGTACTGATCCAGGTAGTGTAAGCCCTGGAAGATAGTCACTGTTTTCGCGCGTTTCTCGCATGCGCGCCACGCGAGCAGCGTCGTGACCCCAAAGCGAAACTTGACGTCCATCTTTGGCCCATAACCAGGCTAAAGCCGTTCCCCAATTTCCAGCACCAAGAATTGCTGTTTCGCCGATTTTCACTTTCGAGTAAAGCGTGTCTCTGTCCCACGCACGAGCCGCGAAAGATTTGAACGATGGCGCCAAATCACGACTGCCGCGAGACAAACCGACGAGTAGAATAACGATTTTCCGGCGGTTTGACGCAGCCAGGTTGTAATCAGAATAATGACGGGCAATACGGCCGCAGCTGTGATTGAGGCCACCGAAACATAGCGCGTGAACGAAAAGGTTAGTATCCAAACCGCGGCACCGACTAGCGCCGCGACCGGAGCCAAGCGGAAAAGCGCTCCGGCTGAAGTCGCAACGCCTTTGCCGCCTTTAAAGTGTAGCCAGACCGGAAAAGAATGCCCAAGCACACTGGATATCGCCGCGACAATTCCAAACATTTCTGACGAGTTCGATTCTGGTTGGAGTCTCGTGGCGATCAGCATCGACATCTTCACGGCGCCGAAGCCCTTCAAGAAGTCCGCCACGAATACCGGATAGCCGTAAGCCTTTCCGAGCGTGCGTATGACATTGGTCGCGCCGACGTTGCCGCTACCGCACTTTCGGATGTCAACTCCTGCGATTCGACCCGCGAGATAGCCGAACGGAATTGATCCCAACAGATAGCTCCCGATCACTACGAGCGCGAACGTGAGCATCGGAGTGCTACTCGGAATTAGCGGCTGCTTCCATAACTGATTGTCCACATAAGCTGTTCTTCGATAACCAGATAGATAGTATCGAAACATCAGCTGGTGTAATTCCGCTTATCCGGGCAGCCTGTCCGATAGAATTGGGCCGAGTGGTCGCTAGTTTTTGCCTCGTTTCAGAGCGAAGCCCAGGAATTTCGTCGTAGTTCAGCCAATTTGGAATCGCTTGCTGCTGCCTACGCTCGAGCTGTCGATTCTGGTCTGATTGCCGGGCTGCATAACCCTCGCATTTGAAATCGGTTTCAACTAACTGCCAGATTGCGGTGGGCAGCAGAGAAAGAAGTTCTAACGGCAGGTCTTTGGCCCCAAATTCGGGTCTTTTGAATAATTGAGAGATCGGAAGGCCATTGAACTTGGTCTGAGTGGCTAGCGACCGTGCTTGATCCAAAAGACGCGTTTTTTGTCTATAACGAGTCCACCGTCCTTGGCCTACTAATCTGGCGCCAAATGCACGGGGCGTGAGGCGTTGATCAGCATTGTCGTGTCGCAGAAACAACCGGTCCTCGGCCCGACTCGTAAACATGCGGTAAGGCTCTTCGGTGCCTTTAGTGACGAGATCGTCGATAAGAACTCCTATGTACGCTTCGCTTCGCTCGAGCACCAGTGGCGAGTGGCCTTGAAGCTTTAGCGCCGCATTAGCTCCGGCAATCAAACCTTGAGCCGCCGCCTCTTCATACCCCGACGTCCCGTTAACCTGGCCGGCAAAATACAACCCATCGATCAGCTTCGTTTCAAGGCTCGGGAAGAGCTGGGTTGGCGGAAAATAATCGTATTCCACAGCGTATCCCGGACGCATTATCTCAGCTCGCTCCAGAGCCGGGATCGAATGTAAGAATTCAAGTTGAACGTCATATGGCAAACTGGTGGAGATGCCGTTTACGTAATATTCTTTTGTGTGGCGGCCTTCCGGCTCAAGGAAAAGTTGATGCGACGCCTTATCCGAGAACTTTACAACCTTGTCCTCGATCGATGGGCAATACCTCGGTCCGGTCCCCTTGATCCGGCCGGCATAGAGCGGGGAGCGCTCAAGATTGGCGCGAATGATCTCATGCGTTTTTTTGGTAGTGTGAGTTATCCAGCAGGGCACTTGTTCCACGTGGAACTTTCCGCTGCGAACGCGATTCAGCGTAAAGATTTCTCCTTCGTAGTCACCAATTTCCTCTTCATAAAACGAGAAGGTCGGCGGCGGTTCGTCGCCAGGTTGGATTGCGCAGCGAGAAAAATCAATCGAGCGCGCGTTTAATCGACACGGTGTGCCTGTCTTGAATCGACCGACTTGGAAACCTAACTGCCGAAGATTATCGCTGAGACTCGAACTGGCATCGGCCATTCGTCCTCCAACCTTGGTTGCTTCGCCAACGTGCAAGAGGCCCCGTAGGAATGTCCCAGAAGTGATCACGACAGTTCGGGCAGCGATTGTTAGTCCTAAATCTGTTTCCACCGCGGCGACCTTTCCATCCTCAGTAAGGATGTGTGAGACGGTTCCTTGTTTAAGGTCGAGATTTTCTGCCGATTCCAAAATGGCCTTCATGCGGAATTGATAAGCTTTCTTGTCGCACTGTGCCCTTGGCGCCTGAACCGATGGCCCCTTTGTCCTGTTAAGCATTCGAAACTGAATTCCTGTAGCATCGGCATTCAACCCCATTGCGCCCCCCATGGCGTCTATCTCGCGGACAATATGTCCCTTGGCGAGCCCACCAATCGCTGGATTGCATGACATTTGCCCAATCGTGTCCAAGTTTTGAGTCAACATCAGAGTCCGGCATCCAATTCGTGCGGCGGCCAGTGCGGCCTCGATACCGGCATGGCCGCTGCCGACAACCAATACGTCATATTCTGTCGCTAACTTAAATCTCAACATTTACTTAAGCAATTAATAATCAACTATTTACTCGTATGCGATCGCTGGCGTTTGCTTCCTTTGTTGGTATTGTCGAATCATGCGAAGTCTGTATTGCGGCGTATGCCATGCGCCCGAGTACTATTAGAAGCAGGGCTGTGGTGATAAATGCGCCCCCCCATATCCAATACTCGATCATGCGAGGATAACTTTTGCCCTGCATAATGCGCACTGCAAGCTGACCCAGAGTGCCGGCGTAAACGTACAAAAAAAGACCAGGCGCCCGCCCGATCGACGCCCAAAGCATGTAGGTGCCAAACGGGATTCGCGTTATCCCGTAAAAATAATTCAACAAGCTCGTTGGGAAAAGTGGATGCAGCTGACTCAACAGAATAATCTTCCAGCTTTCGCGTTCTACCGCAGGCCCCAGCGCACGCAGTGTTGGATTACGTGAAAGTTTCTGCTGAAACCATCGTCTCGCGATCCATCGGCTTATCGCAAAGGAAATTGCTGTAGCAATAAGGTTGCCCACCAGCACAATAAAAAATCCCCACCACAACCCAAAAAAGAAACCTCCGCCGACGGCGAGAATGCCACCAGGAAGCAGAAGGATATTGCAAGCGGCGAAAAGCAGCGGATAGTATACGGCTCCCCACGCACCCCAGCTCATCACGCGCTGTTGCGATGTTTCGATAAAACTGACGATCGGAAGGAAGCGCGAAAGTACAATTGCCAGTACAATTGCAATAACGAGCACTCCAACTTGCCAGCAAATCGCGCGGCTGACCTTCGCCATCCGCAAATTCTGCTCGCGTCACTGACTTAGCGCAAATCTCGTCTGTTGCACTATCGGGCTAGAAATTCGTATCACCTAACTAGACACTCGAGGGTTCTGTATTTCTACGACGCGGAATACCGAGGCTGTCAAAGATCATCCGGGTGGCGTCCGAACGGTTGAGCGTGTAGAAGTGAATCCCGGCGACATCATTGTCCAGAAGGTCGTGACATTGTTCGATCGCGAAATGCAGGCCTACACGCCTGACCATCTCAGGATCGTTTTGGCAACGCTGCAGAGCGCGCAAAAGCCTGGCAGGAAATCGCGCGCCGCCCGCTAGCTCGGCTATTCGTTTGAAGCCGCTAACGGAGGTAATCGGCATGATGCCAGCGATAATCGGGATGTTGATGTCGACGAGCGCGCAGCGTTCGCGGAAATCGAGGAAATCGCGATTGTCGAAAAAGAGCTGAGTGACGATGTAGTCGGCGCCCGCGTCTACTTTCGCTTTGAAGTGATCCATTTCGAGCAATCGATTCGGCGTGGCAGGATGTCCTTCAGGGAAGCCGGCCACTCCGATCCCGAAACCGCGGCGGTCCGGATGCGCGCCGGACTCGTTGAACCGGCGAATGAATTTGACCAAATCGATTGCACGTTGGAACGAGTCTCGCGATTTATCGTAGGCAATTCCAACCGGCCTATCGCCACCGAGCGCGAGGATGTTTCCAATGGCCGACTTGGCATATCGAAGGAGAATGGCTTCGATTTCCTCTTCGTTGTGACAGACGCAGGTAAGGTGCGGAATCGGGTCGAGCTTTGTTGTGTGTTGAATGCGCTCAACGAGACCGTGCGTCAAATCACGTGTCGAGCCGCCGGCACCGTACGTTACGCTGACAAAATGCGGCATGTAAGATTCGAGGTCGCGAATCGTTTGATAGAGAGTCTCGGCCGCCTGTGCAGTTTTCGGCGGAAAGAACTCGAACGAAAACGTGGGAGAATCTCCCCGCATAATATCGGTAATGTGCATGGACTCGGCGCCTACCTTCGTTCGTCCCGCGACTTTCGGTCAACTCACTGAAAAAACATTTTCAACCATATATTCGGCGTGAACCGCATGAATGTGGCCTGGGTTCGCTTTCACCAATTCCTTCAGACCGACAGCGGTTGTCCAGGACTAGTGATCAAAACAACAGCATCCCCGCCGCAATCAAATTCACTGCAAAATCGCGAACACTCGCGCTGGAAACCCTGAGCCCCCTTTTGGTTTTGGAAAGCTTACTATGACAATTGCGCCGGCTTCGGGGACTTGATCGAGATTGGTAAGCAGTTCGATCTGATAATGGTTTGTGCTGAGAATGTACGTTTCAAGCGAGTAATCGTCTTTGCTCGTGGCGACTCCCGGATCGGTATCTGTAGTCTCGTGACCTGATGCGGTGATCTTCCGCTCCTCATAAAGATACTTCAATGCCGGCAAACCCCATCCGGGATAATGTGCAATACCATTGGCGTCCTTGTTTTCCATCCTTGCCGCATCGGGCCAGCGCTTCGACCAATCAGTCCGCATCGCAACAAACGCACCGGCGGGAATTGGTCCGTGATTTGTCTCCCATTTCTTCACGCGCTCGAGCGATAGCGTGTAATCGGGATTTTTTGCAGCCTCGTCGTGCACATCAATGACAACAAGAGATAGCACCATTTCTTTCGGATCGATCTGATCTACGGTGCGAAGCCCCTTTATGAAATGAGCAGGTGGATCCACATGCGTCCCCCATTGGCCGACAAGCGTATACAGTTCGGAAAAAAAACCTGTTCCCACGACGTTCGGACGCTTCTCGTACCAGTAAATTGTTTTGCGCGCCTCATCGGGAAACCCCGGCCAGTGCGGGATTCTCGGTGCGAACTCGTGCGTCAGGTCCACATATCGTTTGCTGGCAAGAATCTGTTGAATTTGCCAAAGCGACGGTTCCTCGGCGCTCCACACCGAGGAAAATGCCGAGAAGGACAGGCCAACACTCCACAAGAAGATTTTCTTAATGGGCATTAGGCGTTGTTAAAGCATTTAGCATTAAGAAGCCAATATCTTCGAATAACTTTGAACAACTCCCGTCCTTCTTCGAAAAACCAAAGCTGTCGGTATTCCGTGCTGATGTTATCAACAGCTCATCCCGACGGGAAAGCATGAGGCATATACGTGGTGCATTAGAGTGACTTATTCTCAATTAGAAGAAGACGATAGAAGAGTGAAAACATTGATCGAATTCATTATCAGCTGTGGAAAACTTTTTGACGCCGAAAAACGAAACGAGAACCGATTGTGCTACTGGAAACAACGATAAAATGCAGCAGGAACAGGTTCCACTTCATCAGCCAACAACAATTTCAAATGCATGTGCGTACCAACCTTACAAAAACGACAGTCTTTTCGAGCACGCCACTTGGGCTTATGCGTTCTGTCGCGAACATCTTTTTCGTGACGATACAAGGCGCATTATTACGGCTCTTTGGCCGGAGGGACGTCCTGCTCCGGGAACAACCCTAATTGAACTTGGCTGCGGACCCGGCTTTTACTCATGCCGATTGGGAGAGCGCTTTCAAGAAATGTCAATCACTGGAGTGGATCGCTCTGGCAAACAAGTGCAGTGGGCCAGCGAGCGAGCCGAGGCGCTTCGCCTGAATAACTGCTGTTTCAAACGAATCAACGCGCTCAAGTTGTCGTGTCCCGAGGCAGCGTTCGATGTAGTCCTGGCTTCGCGATTACTCACTATTTTGCCCGAACAAGCTGGCGTCATCGCTGAGATGTATCGTGTCTTAAAGCCACGAGGTCGCTGTTTCGTTGCCGAACCGCGCTACGCCTTTTGGGCATCAATTCCACTTTTGGCGATGTGGCTTCTCGTGGGGTTCGTTCCCTCCGACAATGGCTACCGGGAACCATACAAAGCAACGGTATTTTCGGCGGATGCATTCGCGAACCTTTTCCTGGCGCAACCATGGAAGAAGATTAGGACCTGGAAGGATGGGCGCTACCAGTACGCTCTTTGCGAAAAAGGATAGCAACCGACAGCGCAACGAATGAGAAGGGATCATCGCGTTGTTGATCCGAATAGAGCGGCTAAAAAATTTGGTGGCTGCTCCGCATTGGCGCTGATGACCAAGGCGCCTCGCGCTGGACAGGTAAAGACGCGCCTTGTCCCGCCGCTCACGAATGAGGAAGCCGCGCAACTGAACAGGTGTTTCTTGCAGGATACAGGTGCCGCGATTTCTATTTGTTGCAGCGGGCTCTCTGCACAAAGCCCCGGCCGGCCAATCGTACGTGGGGTTGCGGTTTACACCCCGGTCGGTTCCGAGTCAGACTATACCGATATTCTGCCCGCCGATTTCAGTTTGCTGCCACAGCGTGGCAACAATTTCGGCGAGCGCCTGTATTTTGCGGCCGAGGACTTGTTCAAGTGCGGCTTCGACGCCGTCTGCTTGATTGATTCTGACAGTCCGAGCATTCCTGCTGAGAATTTTGCCCAAGCTATAGAACTCCTTTCGTTGCCGGGCGATCGGATCGTCCTGGGCCCTTGCGACGATGGTGGTTATTATTTGATTGGACTAAAACGATTGCACCGAGAGCTCTTCGAGCGAATCGACTGGAGCACCGAGCGAGTTTTCGAGCAAACAAGCCAGCGCGCGACCCAAATCGGAGTCAGGATTCATGAATTGCCTCGCGGCTTTGACGTGGATGATCGCACGACGTTACATCGACTCTGCGATGAACTGCTGGGCAAAAATGCGCGCAATAGTATCGCGCCTCAGACTACAGAGTTTCTGCGCGAACTTATCGCGCGCGATGATCGCGAACGGATTTGGTCGTTGTAGGGCGGGCGCTTTGCTTGCCGAACCTGAGAGCAACCGAAGCAGTTGTCCTATAATAGCTACGTGACTAGCCTCACATTCGCATGGCAAAACGCGCATTAGTCACCGGCGGCGCCGGCTTAATTGGCTCACATGTGGTCGACCTTCTCGTGAACGAAGGGTGGAAGGTTCGGGCGCTCGATAACCTGGAACCGCAAACCCACCGCCGCGGAAAGCCGGCTTGGATCAACAAGAAGGCGGAATTCATTTACGGCGATTTGCGTGATCGCGACACGATTATCGCCGCGCTAGACAAGACAGACGTCGTTTTTCACCAGGCTGCCTACGGCGGTTACATGCCAGAGATTACGAAATTTGTGCATGTAAATTCGCTCGGCACTGCCCAAATGCTCGAAGTCATCCGCGAGAAAAACCTGCCGGTTAAGAAAGTCGTGGTTGCCAGCTCGCAAGCTGTGTACAGCGAAGGCGCCGGCGATTGTCCTAAACATGGATTGGTTTTTCCGATGCTGCGTCCGGTAGAGCAATTGCACAACGGCGATTGGCAGGTACATTGCCCGCGCTGCGGCGCAACCACAACAAGCGTTCCGACTCCGGAAAATGCGCCGGTCGGTGGCGAAACCGTTTACGGCCTGACGAAAGTTGATCAGGAGCGGCTGGTCCTTCTATGGGGGAAACAGCTCGGTATTCCCACGGTCGCGCTGCGTTACTCCTGCACATACGGACCGCGCCAATCGATCTTTAATCCCTACACCGGTGTTATCGCGATTTTTTGCACACGTTTGCTGAACAATTTGCCACCTGTGCTGTACGAAGACGGGCAGCAAACACGCGACTTTTCATTCGTGGAAGACATCGCCCGAGCGAATTTGCTTGCCGCGGAAACAGACGAGCTCGACGGATTGCCAGTGAACATTGGCAGCGGCAGCGGCACGCCGATTCGCGATATCGCCGAGCAACTTTCCGATGCTCTGAAGACCGACATCGCGCCTGAGATCAACGGCGAATTTCGTCCCGGCGAAATGCGTCATCTCATCAGCGACACTTCGCTCGCTCGCTCGGCTGGTTACAAACCAGTTGTCGAACTCAGCGAAGGCATCGGTCGTTACATTGATTGGGTCCGCGCACAATCAGACATTCGTGATTACTTCAGCGAAGCCAGCGAAATTTTGAAGAACAAAGGCATCGTTCATCGAGTGAAGCGATGAACATCGCCGCCACCATTCCCGATTTTAATGCACCGGTCGTCGATCATGCGCGCAAGGATTTTCCGTTGCTCCGCGCGGGCATGAGGGTAGGTGAAGCGCTGGAGCGCATCCGGCGTGAAGGCGTAGGTGAACGCGTCATTTATTTTTATGCGATCGACGAACAGGAACGGCTGGTTGGCGTCGTTCCTACACGTCGTTTGTTGACAGCATCGCTGGAAACACCGTTGCGCCAAGTCATGGTTCCGCGCGTTGTGGCTATTCCTGCCAGTGCAACGATTCTCGAGGCCTGCGAATTTTTTGTTCTCTACAAATTTCTCGCGTTCCCAGTCGTCGACGAGCAACGCCGCGTGGTGGGCGTTATCGACGCGAACCTTTTCGCCGAAGAAATTTTGGAGGCAGGCGACAGTGCGGCCCGAGAAGCAGGGAGTCCTATCACGCAGGTGAGTCCGGAATTCTTTGAGGCTCTCGGCTTTCACATTGAACAAATCCGCGGCGCGTCGCCGTGGCGCGTTTTCCGGTTCCGTTTTCCGTGGTTGCTGGTCACGGTCGCGGGTGGCACGCTCTCAGCAATCCTGGCCGGCTTTTTTGAAGCGACACTCGCACGCAGTTTGGTGCTGGCGTTCTTTCTCACAATGGTACTGGGACTAAATGAAAGCGTGAGCATGCAATCGATGAGTGTGACGATTCACGCGTTGCGTTCCGCTCAGGTCACGTGGCGCTGGCTGGCTACAGCATTTCGTCGAGAGTTGGTGACCGCCGTCCTGCTCGGTGCGGCGTGTGGTCTTATGGTCGGCTTGGTTGTTTGGCTGTGGCGAAATAATGGCGCCGCAGCGTTCGTCATCGGCGGCAGCATCGCGCTTTCGCTCGTCACGGCGTGCGGATTCGGCCTGGGCGTGGCGTCACTTCTTCACTGGTTCAAGCTAGACCCAAAAATTGCGGCAGGACCGATCACGCTAGCACTGGCGGATTTTTTTGCGCTGGTGATTTATTTCACCAGTGCGTGGCTGGTTTTGCGATGAGCAGCGTCTCGGTCATTATCCCCGCGCTTGATGAGGAGGAACCGATCGCCGGCGTCGTGCGGGAATGTTTTGCGACCGGCTTGCCTAACGAGGTGATTGTCGTTGATAACGGCAGTACGGATCGAACTGCCGAGCGCGCGCATGAAGCAGGTGCGCACGTGGTGACCGCGCCGCGCGGATATGGACTCGCGTGCGCCGCCGGCCTTCGTGCGCTTTCGCCCAAATGCGACATTGTGGTTTTTGTTGATGGCGACGGCAGCGACGTGCCCGCGTTCATGAATCAGCTTGTCGAACCCGTGGCACTCAGGACGCACGATTTTGTGATCGGCTCGCGAACCCGCGGACGACGCGAACCGGGCAGCATGAATCTCCAGCAAATCTTTGCCGGACGTGTCGCAGGATTGATTTTGCGACTACTCTACGGGGTTCGTTATACGGACATGTCTCCATTTCGTGCCATTCGTCGTGATGCGCTCGAACGGCTCGACATGCGCGAGCAGACCTACGGCTGGAATTTGGAGATGCAGATGAAAGCCGCGCGGGACGGCCTGCGCGTTCTCGAAATCCCCGTAAACCATCGTCGGCGTGCCGGTGGCGAATCCAAAGTGTCAGGCACGTTCCGCGGCACATTTATCGCCGGTGCCCGCATCGCTGCGACATTGGTGCGCGTCGCTCTCGGATAGTCGATTCCATCTGGCAGTTCCTCGAGTTTTCGTGTAGCATCGCCCAATGGTTTCGATGCTTGATCTCGAGAGATTTCGCACCACGCGGCTCACTCGTGAACCGTTTGAGTTTTTGATTGTTCCAGAGTTTGTAAAGGCTGAGGCCCGCGCTGCAATTGATAAGGATTATCCCGAGGTTGCCCGGGCGGGTAGCTTTCCGCTTCGAGAGGTGCGTTACGGCCCGGCGTTTGCGGAGCTGATCGAGGAGATGCGCAGCGAGGAGTTTCGCAACGCGTTCGAGGCAAAATTTGACGTCGATCTGACTAATCGTCCGGACATGATCACCGTGCGCGGACGTTGTAGCGAGAAAGATGGTAAGATACACACCGATTCTGAGACAAAGATCATCACTATTCTTGTTTACATGAATTCGGCTTGGGAATCTTCTGGCGGCCAGCTTCGCTTGTTGCGATCCGCGACGAATCTGGAAGACGTCATTCTCGAAGTCCCGCCAACCGAAGGCACGCTGTTGGCGTTTCGCCGAAGCAATAATTCGTGGCACGGTCACAAGCCGTTCTCCGGTCCGCGCCGCGTCATTCAATTCAACTGGGTCACGAGTAAAGCGGTAGTACGGCGCGAGCAGAACCGGCATCGGTTTTCCGCGTGGATGAAGAAGCTCCGTGGCGCGCTGTCAGGCGAAAAACAGGCGGCCTGAGCGCGCGACCAGGGAACTATAGCTACGCCGCCCGGTTTGATTTACTTTTCAGCAATTGAACGGTCAGATTGAAACCCCAAGGGATTCCGACGCATTGGCACTGCGATCCGCCGAATTCTCGCGGATCTTGCTGATTAAGCCTTCGGCGCTGGGCGATGTTGTGCACACGATCCCGGTGCTGGTGAAGTTGCGCGCGCGTTATCCGCGTGCGCGGATTGACTGGCTAATCACGCCTGAGAACGCGGAAATCGTGCGCTGCCATCCGGCGCTTTCGAATGTCGTTCTTTTTGCGCGACGCGATTTCTCGAAAAGAGGTCGCAGGTGGCGCGCGATGCTGGAATTTCTCGATCTGCTAAAACAAATTCGCCGCGCGAAGTACGATCTGGTGATCGACATGCATGGCCAGGTGCGTTCGGCTTTTTTCGCGCTCATCAGTGGCGCGCGCGTGCGCATCGGATTTGATCGACCGATCAAACAGACGCTTACAATTTCCACCGAGCACGATCTCAAAAATGTACCCACCCATGGCTGGCGCGGCGCGCGCGAGGGTTCATGGATCGCATACACGCATCGCATCCCTATTCCGACGCTCGACGTGCATGCAATCGATCGTTACCTGTGGGTCGGAAAACTGCTTGGGTTCGACGACAACCCGCCAGATCTAACGATTCATCTTTCTTCGGAAACCGTACGTAACGTTGAGCGGTTGCTGAAAGAGAAAGGTGTGGATGCGTCCCAGCCGTTGGTTGTTCTGGTGCCGGGAACCATTTGGGAGACGAAGCATTGGACGATTGAAGGGTTTGCAGGCGTCGCACGGCATTTTCTCCGCGATGGATTTGCCGTTGCGGTGGCGGGCACCAAACGCGACCAGCTGCGCTGCCGGCAAATCGCCGCCGCGGCGCCAGGGGCGTGCGATCTTTCCGGAAAGACAACGCCCGCAGATTTGGCGGCCCTTATTCGACGTGCTGAGGTCGCCGTAACCAACGATTCCGGCTCGATGCACGTCGCCGCATCGCTCGGCAAACCAATGGTCAGTGTCTTCGGCCCAACCAACCCAGTTCACATCGGCCCGTACGAGCGACCAGAATCGGTCGTGCGCTTGGACTTACCGTGTTCGCCATGCAATTACCGTCGCTTGAGCCAATGCCCATTTGGTCACGCCTGCATGAAGCAAGTTACTTCGGCGATGGTGGTGGAGCGCGTGCGGAAAATTCTTGGAACAGAAACGGGTCGACCCGAGCCAGCCGATTACGCTTCGTGATAGCTTCCTCTCAAAAGCGCCGGAGCACCGGCGTATTCCAAGACGCAAGCTCGAATTGAGTCAGCAAATTACGGTGACGTTTTGGAGTGCGGCGCTGCCGCGCCGCTTTTTACACGGCAGGCAGTCGTTTGTTGGAAGTTGCGTAATTTAATTCCATTGCGCTGCGGAAATTATAAGATCGGCAGCAGCTGTGAGTAGAACGAAAGCAATCTCCGCTGGCCTGCTTGCCGGATTACTGGCCGGCATCGTGATGACAGTGGCGATGTTATTGCTCGCCGTGCTGGGCGTGGCTACACCACTTGTGATCATCGGCGACCGCCTTTCGGTTTTCATTCCGCCTGGTCCGTTCCTTTCGCTTATGGGCAAGGTGGGCGGTTACAATCACCTGAAGCAACTGGGCGTTGGATCGACCATAGCTGGTCAACTCGTTGTTGGCGCAATTGCCGGAGCGATCTTTGGATTGTTCTCGCGCCGCAATCCTGCGCGAGCTTCAGCGCTTTGGACCATGTCGATATTCGTTTTGTTGCCGATCGTTGTGCTTGCAATCGCGCTTTGGCCGGTTTTGGGCACGAGCTACATTGGCCTGCCCATCGGCGCTGCGCGCCTGGTCACGCTCGTCGGTTTTGCCCTCTGCGTTTTTTTGTTCGAACGAACACAGGTGGCTGGTTTCCGATTTCTTACACAACGAAGGATCGGCGATTGGGACTACGAATTCAGTCCGGCGATCGGGCGCCGTGCTTTTGTCCTCGGCGCGATTGGAGCTGCGGTTACAGGCGGTGGGATCGCGTTGGCTCGCAAGCTTTATCGTGCAGCGACCTTCAGCTACGACGGCACGCAGTACAAAGGCCGTATCGTCCAGCCGATCACGCCTAACGAATTGTTTTATTGCGTGACGAAGAACGTGGTCGATCCGCGGGTGGATGTGGATCTTTGGCACCTTGAAGTAGGCGGGCTTGTGAAGAACGCCGCTACGTGGCGATTCGACGATTTATTGGGATTCGAAATGAAGGAGCAGGAAACAACGCTGATGTGCATCAGCAACGGCCTGGACGCGGGCTTGATCAGCAACGCTGTCTGGAAAGGTTTTCCGCTGCGTGATGTTCTCGATCGAGCCGTGCCACTTTCCGGCGCAGCGCGCGTGCGCTTTCATGGTGTCGATAATTACACCGACACAATTCCGCTCGAGAAGGTACTGGAGCCAACCACGTTACTTGCTTATGAAATGAACGGCGCAGAATTGCCTGATCGGCACGGTTATCCGTTGCGTCTCATCGTCCCGGGTTACTTCGGCGAAAAACATGTGAAATGGCTCACCCGAATCGAAGTGACCGACGCGAACGCGAAAGGATTTTATGAGACGCAGGGCTGGGGCCCCAATTTTATCACGCCGACAAGATCGAGAATTGATGTGCCGGATGCCTGGTCGTCGTTTGCGTTGGGCAAATTGAACGGGCCGATTGAAGTGAAGGGGATCGCCTACGGTGGTGACCGCGGTATCTCGCGCCTGGAATTTAGCAGTGACGGCGGCAAATCGTGGCGCGACGCTGAGATCTATTACTCCGGCGGCAATCTGACATGGTCGCTTTGGAAAACCGAATGGATGCCAGATGCAGCAGGTGATTACATGCTGGTAGTCAGGGCCACCGACGGAGAAGGCGATGTGCAGGAATGGGAAGAGGATAGAGGCCCGTTTTCCGGCATAGCGGGCTTGCATGAGATTGGCGTGAGCGTAACGGCGTAGCTGGCCGTGTCTCCATGTATCTGGCGTGTGAGGTGGCTTGCTATCGCGACGCGACGTCGCCCCGCAACAACTTGCGCTGTGTGCTAGATTTTATCGATGGAAAGAGTGATCATTGTTGGAAGCGGCTGCGCCGGATTGACAGCGGCAATTTACGCGGCCCGCGCGAATTTGAGCCCGTTGGTGTTGGAAGGTCGTCAGCCCGGCGGACAACTCGCGACTACTACGCTTGTTGAAAACTATCCCGGTTTCCCAGAAGGAATCGATGGGCCCCAGCTCATCTTGAACATGCACAAACAGGCCGAGAAATTTGGCGCCCGATTTTCGTACGCCGAGGCGACCGATTTCGATGCCAGCAACCGGCGTATTCGGATTAAAGCCGACGATGAATGGTTGGAGACGGAGGCGCTGATCGTCGCTAGTGGAGCTTCAGCGCGGTATTTGGGACTCGAGAATGAACAGAAACTGATCGGTCACGGACTGACTTCGTGTGCCACGTGTGACGGCGCGTTTTACAAGAACCTGCCGGTTTGCGTCGTTGGTGGGGGCGATTCTGCTGCGGAGGAATCATTGTTCCTCACCCGCTTCACTTCAAAGGTCTATTTGATTCATCGACGCGATAAGATGCGGGCTTCCAAAATCATGCAGGATCGCGTGTTTGCGAATAAGAAGATCGAACCGATCTGGGACACCGTCGTTGCCGAGTACATCCCAGACGAAAAAGGCGAGATGCGTGCCGTGCGCTTGCGCAACGTGAAGACGAATGAAGAGCGGGAATTAGCCGTGGCCTGTGTTTTTGTGGCAATTGGTCACGATCCCAACAGCAAGGCGTATAGAGGCAAGCTCGACATGGATGGGGACGGTTATTTGATCACGAAGAACCTGGTCGAAAGCAGGCACCCCGGCGTGTTCGTTGCGGGCGACGTGGCTGATCGCGTTTACAAACAGGCCGTGACAGCGGCCGGATCGGGTTGCGCAGCAGCGATGGACGCGGAGAAATACCTGAGCGAGTTGGAGTCCGATGCTTGATCGTCGCTTCTGTAGCCGCTTCGCTGTGCGAAGCGCCGCGCTGGTGTTTTCAGCATCCGTGCATTGCGTCGTCCACAGGGCGACGGTTACAGTGCAAGCTTGAAAATCTGCGACATCACCCAGTTTTACTCTCCGGTAAGTGGAGGCGTGAAACGGTACGTTCATGAAAAGATTGCGTACATCAGCAGCTGTTTGCCTGAGGACAGGCACGTGCTTATCATCCCCGGACCGAAAAATGAGGTAACAACAAATGGCCGGTCGCGAATCTATTCGATTCGCTCGCCATTAGTATCGAGGAGCTCGCGTTATCGCGCACTGCTAAATCTCCGCGCAATCGAAGAAATTCTGGAACGTGAGCGCCCTGATCTCATCGAATCAAGCGATCCGTATCAGATCGGATGGAAAGCGATTGCCGTTGGTCGCGCGCTAAGAGTTCCAGTCGTTGGTTTTTATCATTCCCATTTCCCGGAAGCGTATCTGCGCGGGGGCACGAAATTTCTGGGCAAACGCGGCACGCAGCAAGCGATGAAACTAACGCGTGCTTATGTGCATAGACTTTACAATCGTTTTCAAGCCACGCTGGTGCCATCCGAAAAGCTGGCCGACCTGCTTTCCGAATGGGGTGTGTGCAATGTGCGTCCCGTGCGGCTCGGGGTGAATACTGGCATTTTCAAGCCCGTGCCGGAAGATGGAGCCGCCACTCGCCACTCGTTAGGCGTCGGCCGCGGGCAGACGCTGCTTCTCTACGCGGGACGATTGGCCAGAGAAAAGAACACACAAACATTGCTTCGAGCTTTCGAGCTTCTGCGCCAGTGGGACCAGAATAAATTTCATCTTCTGGTCATCGGCGACGGGCCGCAGCGGAGCAAAGTACAAAAGTTGCAACGCCGCATCGCAAACGTCTCATGGATCTCTTACTGCGCAGACTCTGTTGATCTCGCCCGTTACTATCGCGCTGCCGATCTTTTCGTTCATCCAGGCGTTCAGGAAACGTTTGGTCTTGTGGCGCTGGAAAGTCAGGCGTGCGGCACACCCGTAGTGGGAATCCGCGGGAGTTACATGGATCGGATTATTTGTCACGACCAGAAATCGTGGGCGCACGAGAACAGCCCGGAAGCGCTGGCCGATGCGATCGAAGATTTTAGCGCTAAAAAATTGTCAGCTTTGGGGAGGGCCGCTGCAGGGGCAACGGAAAGCCTTTATAGCTGGCCGCGCGTATTTGAAGAACTGTTTTGCATTTATCGCGAGGTTCGCGCAAACTACCGCCGATTTTAGATGACGGACGACGACCATAAGCCGTTCCTCATTCGTGGCTATCGCAGATCGGACCGCGAAACGGTACGAAAGCTCTGCTGCGATACGGGGTTTCTCGGCGACCCGATTGATCCCGTGTATGAGGATCGAGAATTGTTCGCTGATTTTCTTACCACCTATTACACCGATCACGAACCGGAATCCTGTTTTCTTCTGGAGGTTGACGGCGAAATTCGCGGTTACCTTCTCGGCTCTCGCAAACCTCTACAAAACCAGCTCTACGCGCTTTACCAAAATGTCTGGCTCTTTTTCCGAGCGCTAACGCGCTATTTTCGCTACGATGAGCGCTCGCGCCGTTTTATTCGGTGGCTGCTCGTACACGGGTGGCGCGAGGTGCCGGCCGCGCCGCGACGCACGCCGCATTTTCATATCAATCTGCTGCCAGACGCGCGCAAGGTTTCGACGACACGCGCCTTGATGAGCGCGTATTTGAGTTATCTTTACCGCTCCGGCGAAAAACGCGTTTACGGCCAGATCATTACATTCGAAAGCCGACGCGGAGAGAAAATGTTCGAGCGCTACGGATTCAAAGTGCTGAACCGCGCGGAGATCACGAAATACAGGGCAATTTATCCGAAATCGGTTTATCTCAGCACCGTGATCAAGAATCTGGAGACGGCCGGACCGCTCTCCGTCACGACGCGCTCACGCTTCTAACGTTCGCAACTTGTTCCAAGCGTCGGCGTGCGCTAATGTGCGCCGCATTTTGCCGGCATAGCTCAGTTGGTAGAGCAGCTGATTTGTAATTAGAAAACGGGTGTTTGCCGGCATTAGCTATCTTTGGCTTTATCTTGCAAATCAGCGACTTATGACGATTCTGCTTTAGCCGGTATTAGCTCCAATTTGCTGGTTTTTGAGTCTAAGGGATACAATTAAGGGATACAATCATCTGGCATGATCGTGCTCCGCCGACATTTAGCTTTTCGCACACCTCGGTGCCACGCGATCGGCGAGAAAGACAAATGAGATCAGCATTTC
>WNFX01003740.1_pt1 | contig 33807 bp, 33 predicted proteins | sample 5400111 | NCBI WGS metagenome assembly WNFX01 (sample SAMN13153363, study PRJNA577476) | soil metagenome | isolation source: 40 cm soil or saprolite under grassland replicate 1 | place: USA:California | collected 2016-06-15 | reverse complement strand
AGGTCAGAGCGTTGACCGCCGAGATCAGCATGGCGACCGAGACCGCGACCGCAAACTGGCGGAAGAGCTGCCCGCTTATCCCGGGGATGAAGGCCACCGGCACGAACACCGAGAGCAAGACGAGCGTGATGGCGATAATGGGGCCGGTGATCTCGGCCATCGCTTTCTTGCAGGCCTCCGGCACGGGCAGATCGGGATTCTCCTCCATCACCCGCTCGACGTTCTCGACCACGACGATCGCGTCGTCGACCACGATGCCGATGGCGAGCACGAGCGCAAGCAGCGAGACGGTATTGGCGGAATAGCCGATGAGGAGCATGACCGCGAAGGTGCCGACGATCGACACCGGCACGGCAACGAGCGGGATCAGAGTCGTTCGCCATCTCCCCAGGAACAAGAACACCACCACGGCCACGAGCACGATCGCCATCCCGAGCGTCCGAATCACCTCCTTGATCGTCTCCGTCACGAACACGGTTGAATCCCAGAACACGGTGTAAGCCAGGTCGTTGGGGAAGCGCTTCTCCAGCTCGCTCAACGTCTCACGTACGTGGCGCGCCACTTCGACGGCATTGGATCCGGGGGTCTGATAGATGCCGATCGCCGCTGCCGGCGCGCCGTTGAAGCGGCTGTAGCGGTCCTGCGACTTTGCGCTCATTTCCACCCGCGCGACGTCCCTTATGCGGATCACCGAGCCATCGGGATTGGCGCGTAGAACGATGGCAGCGAATTCCTCCGGCTGCGTGAGCCGCCCCTTGGTTTTGATATTGATTTGGACCTGCTGCTCGGTCGTGATCGGCGCCGCGCCGACGCGGCCCAGCGCCGCCTGGATGTTTTGACTCTGGACCGCGGCGATGACGTCGTTCGGTGTCAGATTGAGCTGGCTCAGCCGGTCGGGGTCGAGCCAGATGCGCAACGAATAGTCGAGCGGTCCGAACAGCGTTGCCTGCCCGACGCCTTTGATCCGCGCCAATGGATCGATGACGTTGATGGTCGCGTAGTTGCTCAGATAAACGGCATCGTAGGTGCTGTTCGGCGAATAGAAGCTGATCACCTGCAGCAGCGCGGCGGATTTCTTGCGGATGGTGAGGCCGTTGCGCGAGACCTCCGCCGGCAGCTGCGGAATCGCGAGACTGGCGCGGTTCTGTACGTTGACGGTGTTGATGTCGGGATCCGTGCCCAGCGCGAAGGTGACGGTGAGGATGTAGCTGCCGTCGGCGGCGCTGGCGGACTGATAATAGAGCGCGTTGTCGATGCCGTTGACTTGCTGCTCGATCGGTTGCGCCACCGTCGTCTCCACCACTTCGGCATCGGCCCCCGGATAAGACGCGTTGAGCGTGACCTGCGGCGGCACGATGTCCGGGAACTGCGCGATGGGAATCGCGAAAATGGCGATGACGCCGGCAAGCGTGATAACGATGGCGATGACGATGGCGAGCCGCGGCCGCTCGATGAAAATGCCGGAAAGCATCAGGTCCCCGGCACGACGGTTGTCGTCACGACCTGGCCGGGACGGACCTTCTGAATGCCCTCGACGATGATCAGTTCTCCCTCCTTGAGGCCGTCGGTCACCACGATGTCGCGGCCCTGCTCGGCGCCGGTCGTCACGCGGCGCTGCTCGACCTTCTTGGCCGCGTCGACCACGAGCACGTAGCGGCCGGCTTGATCGAGCAGGACGGCGGATTGCGGAACCGTCAGCGCCGATCGCGGCGCGCCCCGCTCGACGGTGACGCTGACAACCCCGCCGGCGATCAGCAGGCCCTCCGGGTTCGGCACTGTCGCCCGCACCGCCACGGTATCGGTCGTGGGGTCGACTTGGACGTCGAGGAAGTTGCTCAGTCCGGGATGAGGATAGATGCTGCCATTGGGCAACTTGATGCGGATGTTGACATGCGTGTTCTTGCCGGAGTCGGCGGCGCGGCGCCTATAGTAGTCGAGAAGATTGCGCTGGCTGACCTGGAAGATGACGTAGACGGGGTCCTGGCTGACGATCGTTGCCAGCGTTCCCGAGGAGGGCTGCACGAGATTGCCCTTGGTGAACCTTTCGAGTCCGATCCGACCGTCGATTGGAGAGCGGATCTCGGTGTAGCCGAGATTAATCTCCGCCTGCTCGAGCGCCGCCTGCGCCTCCATCACGCTCGCCTGCGCCGCCGCCTCGTCGGCCTCGCGCTGGTCGACCGTGGATTGCGGGATGTTCTGATTGCGCACGAGCTCCTTCCCGCGCTCAAGCTGCAGCTTGGCATTGACCTCCGTCGCCTTGGCCTTGGCGAGGGTGGCGCGCGCTTGGTCGACCGCTGCCTTGTAGGTCGCCTGCTCGATGCGGAACAACAGATCGCCCTTCTTGACCTCCTGCCCTTCGGTGAAGGTGCGCTCCTCGATGAAGCCCGGCACCCGCGCAACGAGATCGACCTTGTCGATCGCCGTAATGCGGCCGATGTAATCAGCGGTTTCCGCGACCTGCCGGCTCACCACCGGCGTCACCGAAACGGCGGGCGGCGGGGCGCTCTGGGCGGCGGCGACGCCGCAGGAGGCGGCGAAGCTCAGCGCGCCAACGGCGGATTTCCAAGCAACGGAGTTACGACCGGGCATCGAGGTTCTCCTGACTGCGGGAGCGATGTTCGCTTCGGGACATCGAGCAGATGCCGTACCGCTCTGCCGCAGCCTACACTTGTGCGAAGCCGCCATCCACGAACAATTCCGCTCCCGTGATGTAGCTGCTGTCGTCGGATGCGAGAAACACCACGGCCTTGGCGATCTCGTCGGGCGTACCGAACCTGCCGAGCGGAACCGCGGCGGAAATCATCTTCCGACGCTGCTCGCCTGTTTCCGAGGAGGCCAGCAGATCGCTCAGCCCGGGCGTGTCGATGGAGCCGGGGCTCACTGCGTTCACGCGAATGCGGCGATCCTTCAAGTCCGTCGTCCATGTGCGCGCGAACGAGCGTACGGCGGCTTTGGTGGCGCTATAAACGCTATTCGATGACAATCCTTTGCTGGCGACGATGGACGCGTTCAGGATGACGGAAGCGCCATCCGGCATGAGCGGAAGCGCCTTCTGCACCGTGAACAGGAGGCCTTTGACGTTGATGTCGAAGATCGAGTCGTAGAGCTCCTCGGCTATCTTGCCGAAGGGGGCATATTTCGCAACACCGGCATTGGCGAACACAACATCGAGCTTGCCCTTCTCGCGTTTGATTTGCGCGAACAGGCGATCGAGATCGCCAAGGTTCGACACGTCTCCTTGCACGCCGGTTACGTTTCTTCCGATCTCCTTGACCGCCGCGGCCAACTCTCGATCGCGGCGTCCCGTGATGAAGACGTACGCGCCTTCCTTCACAAACTGCTTCGCCGTCGCAAGGCCGATGCCGCTATTGCCGCCGGTGACGAGTGCAATTTTTCCTTCGAGCTTGCCCATGGATTCATTCCGATAAGAGCGTATATACGGTTATTTAGGCGTATATGCGTGCCTGTCAAGGATCCGCGCATCGATGATGCATGATGGGCCGAGCGGTGTCGGGCTTGATCACTGGCACCGGATTGCGTCCAGCGCCGTGGACCCTACACTGGGCGTTGGAAGCCGCGCGCCGCGCGAGCGAATTTCCGAACCAAAGGAGGTGCACAGCCATGCAGAAATTGCACTTGCTGTCCGCCACACTCGGCCTGCTTGCCGTGGCCTCATTTCCCGCGGAACCTGCCGACGATATCAAGCCGCCGACCGGCTACCGGCACTGGTTCCACGTCAACACCATGATCGGCGACAAAGGGAGCCCGCTGTTTGCGGATCTCGGCGGGATGCATAACGTCTACGTCAAATCGGTGGGAGAGGCCGCGCTCAAGAAGGGCGGGCCGTATCCCAACAAGACCATGTTCGCAACCGACTTGCACGAGTTCACCATCTCCGACGACTCTTACGTGGAAGGCGCCCGCAAGGCGCTGGCCGTCATGGTGAAGGACTCGAAGAAATATGCATCGACCGGCGGCTGGGGCTTTCAGCTCTGGGCGGGCGGAGATCCGAAGAAGCCGCAGGTGACCGACGCCGCCGAACAATGCTTCGCGTGTCACCAGCCGAAAAAAGACCAGGACTACGTCTATTCCACCTACATTCCGTGAAGCGGGGAAAGGGAGCGCAACGCAGTCGCAACACCGCTTGGCGCAAACTCGACGAGGTGCTGCCAACGCGCGCCGAGCCAAACGGCGCGAGCCGCGCATGCCTGCTCACGCCATTCACGCCCGCCTTTCGATCGGCATCGGCGCTTCCTGGCGCGACCACGTGCAATATGGACGCTGCGCCAAGGAGGTGTTGTAGTACTGCGGCTGCCCGGTGATCTCTGCGCCAATCCAGGGCGGCAATTCGACGTGCTGATGCTCGTGGCGCAACTCGATTTCGGCGATGATCAAGCCGTAATTGTCGCCGGAGAACACATCGACTTCCCAGGCGAGGTCGCCGCAAGGAATGACGTGGCGCACCTTCTCGATGACGGAGCCTTGACGGAGCTTTATCAGCGCCTCGGCTTCCAATACCGGAATATCATATTCCAGCTCCAGCCGGCGCAGGTCCGCGGGCCGAGATTTGACGGTGAGCGTTGCGGCGCCATCGTCCTTGATGCGAATGCGGATCGATGCTTTCCCGTTGCAGGCCAAATAGGCTTGTCGAAGGGACATGCGACGGGTGGCGAGCCGTTCCCAATCGTTGCCACGCACGAGGAATTTTCGCTCAATCTCGAAACTCATTCGCCCCCCTCGACCGGGCTATGATTGCAAACATGCGGGCTTGGGATGGGACCGGGACGAATCGATTGTGACGGTCTCATGACGTTCTAAGGGGCTCGAATATCAAAAGAAAAAGACGAAAGCAAGCGGAGTTGGCTTGGACGCATGCGATCGGCGGGAGCGAGGATCGATCGCGTCGGAATTCGTGGCTGGCGGCCGGCGCAGTCCTTCGTCTGCTTATGATTTTACCTGCGTCGATCGCTCGCTCAGGCCGTCGATGACGAGCTTCGGGGTGATGAGGCCGAGTCACGTCCAACCCCGGACATGACGATGCTCAACGCGGCCCCACGTAGGGCTTCACCATTTTTTTCGGATCGACGACGCGATCGAATTCCGCCTCGGTGACGAAGCCCAGTTGCAACGCGGCTTCCTTCAGCGTGAGATCGTTGTCCATAGCGTGGTGGGCGATCTTCGAGGCCTTGTCGTAGCCGATGACGGGCGCAAGCGCCGTCACCAGCATGAGCGAGCGCTCGACGTATTCGTTGATCTTCTTGAGATTGGGCTTGGTACCCTCGACCAGGAACTTGCGGAAGTTCACGCAGCCGTCGGTCATGAGGGTGATGGAGTGGGCGATGTTGAAGATCATCAGCGGCTTGTAGACGTTCATTTCGAGGTAACCGCCGGCGCCGCCAAAGCCCACCGCGACGTCGTTGGCCATCACCTGCACGGCGATCATCGTGAGCGCTTCGCACTGGGTCGGATTAACCTTGCCCGGCATGATCGAGGAGCCCGGCTCGTTCTCCGGAATCCACAGTTCCGCAAACCCGGCGCGAGGTCCGCACGACATCAGGCGAATGTCGTTGCCGATCTTGTAGAGCGACACCGCCAGCGTGCGGAGCGTTCCGGATAGTTGCACCAGCGCGTCGTGGGACCCCTGCACGGTGAATTTGTTGGGAGCGGTGACGAACGGCAGGCCGGTAAGCCGGGCGATCTCGGCCGCCGCCGCTTCGGCAAAGCCCGGCGCCGAGTTGATGCCCGTTCCCACGGCCGTGCCGCCCAGCGCCAGGCGGTACACGCCTTGCAGCGCGGCTTCGATGCGTTCCAGATCGTCCGACAGCATCCCGGCGTAGCCCGACCATTCCTGGCCCAGCGTCAGCGGGGTGGCGTCCTGCATGTGGGTGCGCCCGATCTTGACGATGTCATCCCACGCTTGCGCCTTAGCGCTGATCGCATCGCGCAAGGCGGCGACCGCGGGGATGAGGCGCTGCTTTACGTTGAGTGCTGCCGCGATATACATGGCCGAGGGAAACGTATCGTTCGACGACTGCGCCATGTTGACGTGATCGTTGGGATGAACGGGCGTCTTGCTCCCGAGCGGCGTGCCGGCGAGTTGGGAGCAACGGTTGGAGATCACCTCATTGACGTTCATGTTGAACTGGGTGCCGCTGCCCGTCATCCAAACGTGCAAGGGAAACATGTCGTGGTGCTTCCCGGCGAGGATGTCATCGCACGCCTGAACGATCAATTTATAGCGCTGATCGTCGAGCCGCTTGCCGGCGTGGTTGGCGGCGGCAGCGGCTTTCTTCAAGATGGCATAGGCAGAGATCATCTCGCGGGGAATCAAATCCCTGCCGATGCTGAAATGCTCGAGCGAGCGCTGGGTTTGAGCGCCCCACAGCTTGTCTGCAGGCACCTCGACCACGCCGAGGCTGTCACTTTCTTTTCTCGTAGCGGCCATGGACTCTCTCCTGGAATTCAATACTTAAGTCGCGGAGAATCCGGGTCAATCGCTTCGGCGCCGGTTGGGTTCTCTCACGGTCTCGTTCGCTTCCGACCGGAGCGCGCTCCCGGTTAACGCAGCGGCGACCGAGATCGATGGTCGATTTCCACGGTGGCTGTCTGGCCGGCGGCGAGAACGATGCCCTTGGGCACATGATCGATGTGGATGCGCACGGGAATGCGTTGGGCCAAACGCACCCAGGTGAAGATCGGGTTGACCTGCGCGAGTCCTTGCGGGCCGGCTTGCGCATTGGAGACGTTGATGCCCCGTGCGATGCTGTCGACGTGGCCGCGGACGATGTCGCTGTAGCCCATCAGCTTGACCTCCGCCGGATCGCCCTCGCGAATGGAGCCTAGCGCGGTCTCGGTGAAGTAGGCATCGACCCAGAACGAATCCGCATCGACCAGCGCGATTTTAACCTGCCCGACATTGGCGTAGTCGCCGAGCTGCGCGAGCAGGTTGGTCACCCAGCCGTTGACCGGCGAGCGGATTTGCGTGCGCTTGAGGTTGACGCGGGCCTGGTCGCGCTGGGCCGTGGCCTGCGCCAGGTTCGCCTCGGCGCTGGCGCGCTGCGCGTTCAACGAGTCGATCTGCCGTTGCGCGAGCTTCAGGCTTGCCTCCGCGCTCTCCACCGCCGCCTGTTTCTCTCGCTGCTCGGCGCTGAACTGCTGGGCGCTCTGAACGGGGCCGTAGCCTTTTTCCGCCAGCTCTCCATAACGCACTGCCTGTTGCTGCGCGAACACCAACGAGGCCTTCGCTTGCTCCACTTTCGCTTGGCTCGCGTTCACTTGCGCCTGCTGCACGGCGATCTGCGCGTCCGCGTTTTGCACGTTGGCTTGCGCCTGCTTCACCGCCGCCTCCGCGAGTTGCACGGCAATTTGGTAGTTCGTCGGATCGATTACCATCAGCAGCTCGCCCTTGGCCACGAACTGATTGTCGACGACCGGCAGCTCGACGATGCGGCCGGCGACCTCCGGGGCCATCGTGACGGTGTAGACCCGCACCGCGCCATCGCGGGTCCAGGGCGTCTCCATATAGGCCTTCCACATCGCCCAGCCGAGCCCTGCGGCAAGTCCGGCCGTGGCGAGCGTAATCAACAGCGGAACAACTCGGATCCGCGCCCCATGCGTGGCGCGAGCCGCCGGCTCGGCGGAACTGACGACACGAAGGTCAGCACTCTTGCCGCGCTCCGATTTGGCTTCAACATCGGACATCGCAAATCTCAGCGGGCGATGACGAGCACCATTGACGATAGCACAATAATGTAGAGGGCGAACATGAACAGCGCCGGATGCCAAACGTGGCGCAGCAAGCCGAAACGATCCGCGATCCGGCGCAACCCGATTGTAGCAAACCACGCCGCGATAATCAGCAACGCGATCGGCGCGACGTAGACACCGAGCAGATCGATCTCGATGAACTTCAACTGCGTGCTCCGGTGTCGAAGTAAGCGCTATGGTCGGCGAGAACATCGCCAATGGCGAGGACGAGGGCGCGCGGCCGCAACGCAAGCGAAGTCCCCGGGTCAGAGACCGGCAAAGAGGCGAGACGCCGATCGAGCTCGTTGAACCGTGCGGTTGCGGCGGCGCTGTTTCCTTGCACAAAGGCCTCGAGCGCCGAGTCGAGCTCCGAGCCGAGTTCTGGCGCAAGGCGACGAAGCTCGAGGATCTCCCTCCCAACCGCCAGCGCGGCCACGAGCTGTGCCCGCTGCAGCGGCTCCGCCGCGTCCGGCAATGCCGCCAGACGGCTGTACATGCGGCCTTCCCAATCCTCTCGCGACGGCGGGGCGGGGTTCGTCGCGATGCGGCGTAGGTCGCGTAAGGTCAGCATGAGCAGGCGGCGCGTCCGAAAGGCGGGCGAGAGCGGCGGCAATATTCGAAATGACAGCACACCTGCGATCGACCCTGCAACAATCGCCAGCGCGGCGTTATAAAATTGCACGGTGTCGTAGGTCATCTGGTTCGCGGGCGCGAGCACCGGCAAGAAATTGTAGGCCATGCCGATAAATACCGCTGTTTGCCAGGGTTGCGCGATGAGTGCACCGACCGGAACGAGGTAGAGCCCGATCATGATGCTGAAGCCGACGAAGGTCTCTACATTTGGCAATCCCGCAAATTCGACGATCGCCGCGCCGACCGCGCCAAGGGCGACGCCCACCGCGAAACGTAAAGCAAGTGCGTAGGCCTCATCGGCTCTCGGCGCGAGCAGAGTGATCACAATGGCCGTAAACGTGATGGCCGAAGCCCCCGCTCGGCCATGCGGTCACGATCCAGAAAAGCTCCACCGCGCCGATGGCTACGAATGCGCGCCCGGCGTTGACGAAAGCAGGCCATAAATCGGGCACATGGAACCTCACTCGGCCGAGAGAGGGGCGACGAGCCGGCTCGGCGACCAGCAATGCCAGCCCATCGAGCGCATGCGACAAACCGACCAGCACTTGGGCGGTCTGGTCGGCAAGCAGCCGCAACGACGGGGTGCCCGCCGGCAACGCGTTGAGCATCGCAACCGCCGCGTCAAACACGCGCTGCGTACCGATCGGGTCCGCCATCCAGCGTTTCGGCTCGCCTTGTTGCGGAGCGGATTGCAGCTCCGGTGGAACATTGAGCAGCACGGCAGCGGGCTCCTGCTGAGCCGCCGCCTCCGGCAGCCGCCATAGCCGCGCCGCGACGATGCGCCAGGCGCCGAGCGCGGCCAACATGCCGTCGAGGGCCGACTGGAGCACCGGCGAGTGATAGCGCAGCCTCGAGGATTCTCCGATCGCCTCGTCGATCACTGGGTCGAGCGCAATCACCTGTCGGTTGAGCTCGCGTCGAATTGGCTGCTGCCGGATGAGCTCACGTCGAATCGACTGCATGTCTGAGGACGGCGACGCGGCTAGTGCCAACGTGGAGCCGAACCGACTCGCGATTTCGGCTGATAGCGCCGCGAACCGCGCTGCAAGCTGCCGCGGGGCGGCGCCAAAATCGGTCCCGGCAAGCACGATTCCGGCGCAGACGATGCCAATCCAGATCTCGCTGACGCGGGTGATCGCGAGCATGAACGCGTCCCCGTTGGGCCCGCCCGTGGCGCCGAGCTGATCGCTGGCGATGATCGCGGCGGTGTAGCCCGCGAGCGCTGCCGCGTACGCCGCGAAGTTGCGCAGCAGCGTGGCGACAAGCGCGCAGGCTGCGCCCCACAATGCCAGACCGATGAGAAACGCAGCGCGGTCCTGTGGGAAGCAGGCGGTCAGCGCGACGATCGCGACCGCGCCCACCAAGGTGCCGATCATGCGGAACCAGCCCTTGCGCAGCGACGCACCAAGATGCGGCTGACAGACGATCGCTGCGGAGGTGCCGGCCCAATAGGCGTTGTCAAGCTCGAGCCAGAACGCGACGTAAAGAGCGAGACAGACCGAGGCCCACAGACGCAGCCCGAACAGCAGCGGCGGGCCGGCCGTCCGCGCCGCGTTCGCCGCCTCCGCCTCCCATCTGGCAGCCGCACTGCGATCCGGCGCCCGCTCGCCCTGGCCGATAGCGTCCGCCATTCTCAGGCTCGTCCGTTTTCAGCGAATTTCAGCTGCTTGCGCCTCTCCGCCGGCGTGGATGTATAATGTGAGACCCAAATGGAAACCTTGGTCAACAGGAGAGGCCAGTGTCAAACCATTTCACCGGACTCAGTCTTGGCCCGCCGCTGGGCGATCAACGACTCGACCTCTGCGACCTGTACGCATTCCAGTCGCCCGCCGACAAGAACAGAACCGTGATCATCCTCAATGCAAATCCCAATGCGGACGCACTTCATCCCGACGCAATCTATCGCCTCAACATCGATAACGACGGTGATTACCTGACGGACATCGCGTTCAGCTATGTGTTCTCGAAGCCGCAGAACGGCAGGCAGACCGTTAGCGTATTCGTGGCGACGGGCTCGGAGTCGCGCTCGGCCGAACCGGTAGGGACGAAGATAATCGCCGACGCCGAGGTCTCCTTCGGCGCCAAGCCGAATATCATCAAGTCGGGCCCCTACACTTTTTTCGCCGGCAGCCGCAGCGACGCGTTCTTTTTCGACTTCGACGGCATCAAGAACCTGTTCGATATCAGGGGCAAACGGAACTTCACCGAGCCTCATCTCGGCGGCAAGTCTCCATGGACCGGCGTGGATTCGAATACGGAAACGAACGTGTTTTCGACTGTGATCGAGCTGCCGACGAGTGAACTCGCTCCCAAGCCCGAGATGCACATCTGGGGGCGGTGCAGTGTAAGACGCGACGGCAAGTTGCTGCACGTCGATCGCGCGGGCCATCCGAGCGTTAGCAGCTTCTTCAACACCGATGACACCAAGGAGGAATACAACGCGAGCGAGCCCGTCAACGACCGCAAGCGATGGCTCGACCAGTTCGTGCATCTGATGGGGCATACCGGCAATTACACGCGCGAGGAAGCGATCGCCGCGATCGACAAGGAGGGCACACTTCCCGACGTGCTGAGTCTCGATCCGTCGAAGCCCGCAAAGTATCCCAACGGCCGGGTCTTCACTGACGACGTGATCAACTACCGCATCGCCTTCCTGACGAAAAATCAGTGTCCGCCCACAGGCCTCAAATCCCACACCGACATCCTGAAGGAGTTCCCGTACCTGGGCACACCGCATTCGAAAAAGTAGCGGCGCATGAAACCGGTAGAGGCGCGGATCAGACCGAAAACCGGCGCTGACATTCGCGCAGCCTCGGGCAGTGGAGGTGCGGCTCACTGCCTCCCGCCCAACCACCGCTGAATCACACTGGCGGAGTGGGCGATTTTTGACCGTCAGGCCTGCCCTGACACTAGGCGCGACCGCCGGAATTCGCTGTTCGCTGGAAAGGAAGATTTCAACGTGCTCCTCGTTTTTGGTGCCCCTTGCCAGCTTCTCTCGCTCGCAGGGCCGGAGCACGGCCCGACCATCTCATTAGTGGACATAGAGCGACTGAAATCCCGCATTGCACTACGCTTTTGACCTCTTGCGCTTTGACGGTTTCGACACGCGCGCCGCCCCGCTGATCGAGCGAGTTACGTGAGTTAGTACGTCGCTGCCAGCAAGGTCGAACTATGCTGAAACATTGGCTAATTGACCTCATTGGTCACGTTTCCGGTCTCAGTGATGCACAACTCAGGCAAATTGAGAGATCGTTACCAGCAACCAAGGCGCTGATCGATCTTCTCAATAGGGCACAGCCGATTATCGAACAGGCGCAAAGCCTGTACGCTGAAGCTGAGCCGCTGATCGATCAAGCCAAGTAAGGAGTGGCAAACGGTCGGCCCCCCAGCGCAAATTTTGATCGATGTGATCTCGCATCATGTCCACGAAGGTAGTTCGCCGGCAGAGGCGGCTGAGGCAGTGCGGACGGCGCTTGACGGGTCAATCAAGAGCGTGGCGCAGGATCACTGGATGGATCGAGAAATAAGCTGCGTAACGGTGTTCGGCGGGACTGGCTTTGTTGGCCGCCGCGTCGCGCGCCATTTGCGCGGGTCCGGCGCCACGGTGCGCATCGCCTCACGGCATCCTAAGCGGGCCGAGGGCGACAGCCTCGAACAGATCGCCGCCAATGCACACGACGAACGCTCCGTAGAGGCCGCCGTTGTGGGTGCCGACGGCGTTGTCAACGCGATCAGCCTCTATGTCGAGCATGGACGTGATACGTTTCATTCGGTGCACGTGGAAGCGGCCGCAAGGATCGCTAGAGCGGCGAGGCGGGCCGGGACCAAACGGTTTGTGCACCTATCAGGAATCGGCGCCGATGCGGGCTCTCCATCGCCCTACATTCGCAGCCGGGGCGAAGGCGAGGCGGCCGTGCAGACCGCATTCCCTGGCGCAGTTATTATTCGCGCGGCGGTAATGTTCGCGCCGGACGACGCCTTTCTTACGACAATTCTCAGGCTGCTTCGGTCCCTACCGGCTTATCCGATGTTCGGCGACGGGAGGACGAGGCTACAGCCAGCGTACGCCGACGACGTTGCTGCGGCGATCGCAGAAGTCGTGCGACAGAGCAAGAAACCGTACCCTATCTACGAACTGGCCGGTCCACGCGTCTATTCATACGAGGAGCTGTTGCGGACCATTGCCCGTAGCGCAGGATTGCGGCCGGTGCTGATGCGGATGCCCTTTGCTTTCTGGAATGCCGTTGCCGGTCTCGCTGAAATCCTGCCGCAGCCACCCCTCACCCGCAATCAGGTCGAGCTTATGCAGATCGACACCATGGCCTCAGAGAACCGGCCCGGATTTCGCACACTCGGAGTTTCTCCGCGATCGCTTGAAGAAGAACTCGAAGCAATGCTCGAGCCTAGCAAAACTCAAACGCAAAAGACGCCCATACCGGGTGGAGGCTGAGGAGGCTTCGTTACCGTGATCACGCCGGTCGTCCTGCCTGGGGCCGAACACATGGCTGCACCGACCAGCGACCAATGCTGCATCAACGTAAAAAAGCTTGGCTCGCGCCGATGACCGCTTATGAAAGACGCCGCCCCTGGAAACCGCGCCAGCAAACGGCTCAACGATCAGAGCGTATCCTCGCGCTCTTCTATACGGACGCCGGGCTCGAATCCGGAGCTCGGCCGGGCGAAGGCTCGTGCCAAATGTCCCGCTGATTGGAGAAACCCATGATTGAAAATCGCACCGCCAGGGAGCCGGATGTCGTCCTCGTGGGTGCCGGCATCATGAGCGCCACGCTCGGCGTCTTCCTGAAGGAACTCGAGCCGGCGCTCAATATCTCGATGGTCGAGACGCTCGACGGCGCGGCGCTCGAGAGCTCGGACGCCTGGAACAACGCTGGCACCGGCCACGCAGCGAATTGTGAACTCAACTACACTCCGGAGCGGAGCGACGGCAGCATCGACATCTCCAAGGCGCTGGACGTCAACGTCGAGTTCGACTTATCGCGGCAGTTCTGGTCCTACCTGGTAACGAAGGGCGCGATCGCGGATCCGCAATCGTTCATCCATCCGGTCCCGCACATGAGCTTTGTGCACGGGCCTGACAACGTTGCCTTCCTCAAGAAGCGCTTCGCAGCGATGAGCGCGCATCATTGCTATTACGGCATGGAATATACGGAGGACAAGAAGAAACTAAGCGAGTGGGTCCCGCTGGTGATGGAGGGCCGCGCCGCCGACGAGCAAGTAGCCGCCACGCGGATCATCACCGGCGCCGACGTCGATTATGGATCGCTCACCCGCAGCCTCGTTCGCTACCTCGCGGGCATGACGGGGTTTACGGCCCACTACGCCCATCGCGTCACCCATATCAGCCGCGAGCCGGGCGGGCGCTGGCGCATCGACATGAAGAACCAGCGCGGCGGCAAGACGCACTCGACCACGGCGAGGTTCGTCTATCTCGGGGCCGGCGGCGGCGCGTTGCTGCTCCTGCAAAAGTCCGGAATCCCGGAAGGCAGGGGCTACGGCGGATTTCCGGTCAGCGGCATTTGGCTGCGCTGCGATGACGCCGGCATCAACAAGCGCCATCACGCCAAGGTCTATGGCAAGGCGTCCGTCGGTTCTCCTCCGATGTCGGTTCCCCACCTCGACACGCGGGTCATTGGCGGCAAGCACTCGCTCCTGTTCGGACCTTATGCGGGCTTTTCCACCAAATTCCTCAAGTATGGCTCGCTCATGGCCCTGTTCGAGTCGATCCGGCCGGCCAATATCGGACCGCTGCTGGCGGTTGCTCGCGACAATTTCGATCTGACCAAATATCTCATCGGACAGGTTCTGCAGACGGCGCATCACCGCTTCGCTGCCCTGCAGGAATATTATCCGCGCGCCAAGCCGGCCGACTGGCAACTCGAAGTGGCGGGACAGCGCGTGCAGATCATCAAGCCGGATCCCCGACGCGGCGGATTTCTCGAGTTCGGCACCGAGCTGGTTGCGGCAGCTGATTGCTCGCTGGTGGCGTTGCTGGGGGCATCGCCGGGCGCCTCGACGGCGGTGTTCATCGCCATCGGCGTGCTGGAGAAATGCTTCAAGAACGAACTGACCGCCAACCGCTGGCTTCCCAAGCTGAAAGAGATGATCCCGTCCTATGGCGAATCTCTGATCGAGGACGCCGCGCTGTCCCGGCGCATCCGCGCCGACACCGCCGCCGTGCTGCACCTGGAAAACGTTTGAACATTGATCCGATGCCGGCGGGACATGCCCAGATCTTGCGTTGGGCGCGAGAAAAGGAAACGAGCGATGGCACAAAGGGTAGCGGATCAATTTGTCGACATTCTCGTGGCGGCGGGAGTCAAACGCATTTACGGCATCGTCGGTGACAGCCTCAACGGGCTGACCGACTCGCTGCGCCGCCAGGGCAAGATCGAATGGATTCACGTCCGGCACGAGGAGGTCGCGGCGTTTGCCGCCGGCGGCGAGGCCCATCTCACGGGCGAGCTCGCGGTCTGCGCCGGCAGCTGCGGACCCGGCAACTTGCATCTCATCAACGGTCTGTTCGACTGCCACCGCTCGCGCGTGCCGGTGCTCGCCATCGCGGCCCATGCGGCAGTGGCGGAGCGCGGCGTCGCGGTGGTAGTCATCCCCGGCGACGTCGCGCTCGAGCCCGCAATCGAGGCACCGGTACCGAAGACGTCGGGCCTGCTGCCGGCGCAGCCGGTGGTGGCGCCGGCCAACGCCGATCTCGAGCGATTGGCCGCCCTTCTCAACGGTGACGGCCGCGTGACGATTCTGTGCGGCTCGGGCTGCCAAGGTGCGCACGAGCAACTGCTCGCTCTCGCCCAATGCCTGAAAGCTCCGATCGTCCATGCCCTCAAGGGCAAAGAGCACGTCGAGTGGGACAACCCCTACGACGTCGGCATGACCGGGCTGATCGGGTTTTCGTCAGGCTACTACGCCATGGTCGATTGCGACGTCCTGCTGATGCTCGGGACCGATTTCCCCTATCGGCAATTTTATCCGCGCGGCGGCGGCGTGCGGATCGCCCAAGTCGATCGACGCGGCGAAGTCATCGGGCGGCGGGCGGCGGTCGACGTAGGCGTGGTGGGTGACGTGCGCGCGACGATCGAGGCGCTGCTGCCGCGGCTGAAGGAGAAGCGCGACAGCAGCCACCTCGAGCAGGCGCGCGAGCACTATCGCAAGGCACGTAAAGGCCTCGATGAACTCGCGGTCGGTCGAGCCGGCAGGCCGCCGATCCATCCCCAGCAAGTGGCCAAAGCGATCAACGATCATGCATCCGATGACGCGGTCTTCACCTGCGACGTAGGTCTGCCGACGGTGTGGGCGGCCCGCTATCTGGCGATGAACGGCAAGCGGCGGCTGATGGGGTCGTTCTGGCACGGCTCCATGGCCAACGCGATGGCGCAGGCGATCGGCGCCAAGGCTGCGTTTCCGGGCCGCCAGGTAATCTCGCTCTCCGGAGACGGCGGATTCTCGATGCTGATGGGCGATTTCCTCACGCTTGTGCAGCACAACCTGCCGGTAAAGGTCGTTGTGTTCAACAACGGCACGCTCGGCTTCGTCGAGATCGAGCAGAAGTCGACCGGATTTCTCGATTTCGGTGTCAGCTTGAAGAATCCGAATTTCGCGGCGATGGCGGACGCCGTCGGCGTGCGCGGCATCCGCCTCGAGGACCCGGGTGAGGTCGAGAAGGGCATCGCCGAGGCGCTCGCTCACGACGGACCGGTTCTGGTCGACGCGGTCGTGAGCCGGATGGTGCTTCCCATTCCGCCCAGCATCACGGTCGAGATGGCCAAGGGCTTCACGCTCTACATGCTCAAGGCCGTGATGGGCGGCCGCGGCGACGATCTCATCGATCTCGCCAAGGCGAACCTCTGGGAGTGATAGAAGGAGCGCTTCGATGGACGACCTGTCCCCCGACGCATATCGCGCTGCCAACAAACCGTAATGATGGAGGAGCTAAAATTCAAAGGAGGTAAAAAAAATGATGCGAGCGTTCAAGCTATGCACCGGACCCGACAATGCGTCGCATGTGCTGGAAGGCACGATCGATGAAAAGGATCGCACCGACGTAGTTGCCATCCATTTCAAGGAAACGCCGGCGCATTCATCGTATGATTGGCACCCTGATCCGGAACCGCAATTCGTGATCACGCTGTCGGGGACGCTTGAATTCGCTACCCCCGACGGGGAGACGTTCATACTCCGACCGGGCGATGTGCTGGTCGCTGTGGACCATATCGGCAAAGGCCATAAATGGCGCCTGATCGACGATCAGCCGTGGCGGCGCGCATATGTGGTGCTCAAGCCTGGTGCCAAGGATTCCTTCGTGGCCAAGACCGCTAATTGAGGCGCCCGTTGAACGCCAACGACTAAAGAAGACTGCGCATGCTGACCGCAACGCCGGGAAAGACGCTGGTGCGTGGGATCGCCATCCGGCAAGGAAGCCGGGATGAGGGACTGGACAATACTTTCTGAAATGAGTGCTAGACTGGAATGGCGACACTAGTCCGAACGGGTACATCGACCACTGTCTTTTTTAGGAGGACTCAATGGCTGCGCCGAAATCCGCCGCGAACGAAAACGAAATCTCCCGCGACCGCCTCGCGGAGCTGTTGAACGAAGACCTTTCCCGCGAATATCAGGCCATTATCGCCTACGTCGTCTATTCCCAAGTGCTCAGTGGCGCCGAATACATGGACATCGCCGCCCAGCTCGAAATCCACGCCAAACAGGAACTCGATCACGCCCTGATCATCTCGCGGCAGATCGACTATCTCGGTAAAATGCCAGCGGTTACGCCCAAGCCGGTACGCACATCGAAAAAGCCGAAAGACATGCTGCGGTACGACCTCGACAATGAAAATGAAACCATCCGCAATTACCGCGATCGCATCCGGCAATGTGAGGCGCTTGGAGAATTCGCGATGGCGGAGCAGATTCGCCAGATCCTCATGCAGGAGCAGGACCATCAAATCGATTTAGCCACTGCGCTGGGCATCGAGGTTCCGGACGTCAGCGGCAGCCCGAAAGGACGCAAGCTGGGTAAGCGTCGCTAAGGGGCGTCCTGGCACAGCGCAGAGTTGCCGCGATCTTAGGAGCCTAGCTCGCCCTGGGCCCCATTCCGTCACGCGAGCTTCAACGCCATACGGACTGCGACTGTAGTCGCGAACGCCTCGCACCGAGCGACCTTCAACTTGCCTTCAACCGCTTGAGGCTATCGAGATAATCCGCAATGCCCCGCTCCAGATCGTATTGCGGCGCGTAACCGAGCTCGGCGCGCGCGCGCGAAATATCGTAGACGCTGGAAGCGGGATAGGGCATGCCGAGGAAATTCAGCCCGGGACCGATCTCGATGTCGGCGTGCGGCAGATATTTGCGCAACACGCGCGCGACATCGTTGAGCGTGACGCCCACTCCGGTGCCGATATTGTAGACGCGGCTCTTGGGATTTTGCGCCGTGCAGGCGAGATAAATGCCATGGGCCGAATCCTTGTTGTAGATGAAGTCGTCTTTCTCGTCGCCGCCCTGCGCGAGGCGGAAGGGCAGCCCGTTGGCGGGATTCTCCACGATCTGGCTGGTCACGCCCATCTTGCCGTGACGCGCGGTCTTGCCCGGCCCGTAGGTGGTGGCGAAGCGCAGCACCACCACGTCGACGCCCATATGGGCCTGGTAATAGAGGCCGACCTGCTCCGCCATCAGCTTGGCGGAGTCGTAGATGCGCTTGGGATTCTTCGGAAAATCCTCGGGCACGGGCTTGTAGGTCGGCGCGCCGTATTCGCCCAGCACGGGACCATAGACGCCCTTCGCGCTGGTATAGACCACGCGCGTGACGTCGAACGCGCGCGCGGCCTCCAGCACGTTCACCATTCCCATCACGTTGACCTGGACGCTGAGCGCGGGATTGGCCGCCGAGACCGCGCCGACGAACGCCGCGGCGTGCACGATATGCGTGACCCGGTGCCGTTTGATGACATCGAGCAGGCGCGGCATGTCGAGCACGTCCCCAAGCTCGATGTCGACTTCCTCGAGGATGTCGCGAATGAGCCATTCGTCGCGATGGCGGGCAAAGATGATGGGGCGGTGCCCTTCGCGGACGAACCTGCGGCTTGCTTCCGCCCCGATCACGCCCATCCCGCCGGTGATCAGGACTTTCATGGGCGCTCCTAACTACGGCGCTTCTCAGGCTGCGACGGACAGCGCCACACCCTCCCCTCCCCCGCGAGCGGGGGAGGGAGCAGATCGAGCTTGCCGCTTGTTCCTGAGTCCATTTCAACGCGATACCTTCGAGGGCGCCGCCGCGCTCACCGCGCGTTCGCCGCCCCGCTGATGGGATGACCGATCCCCAATGGCACGGCGTCGATCAGCACGAACGCGACGCGGGCGCGCCGGTTGCTGCGATTGGCCCAGGCGTGGTTGGTGCCGCGCTGGACCATGACGTCGCCGGCTTTTATCTTCACCGTCGAATCGTCCATGTCCATCTCGATCTCGCCCTCGAGCACGATGACGTAATCGATGGTCTCGGTGCGGTGCATCCGCGCCTGGTTGCCCGGCGGGAAGTCGATGACGGCGAACCGCGTCCCGTTCGCCGGCGGGGCGGTGCCGATGATGCGCGCGCCCAAATCCTCGATCTGTTCCCCGACCGCGATGTCGGCCGGCGTGCGGTCGGTGGACCAGATCAGCGTCGAGACCGTGCCGGGGCTCGGATACTTGGCATTGGTGGCAGGGCCTTGCATGAGCACCTTGGCGACGTTGTTGGCGTCGTGGCCGGTCACGAAACGGCGAATGGGCGGATATTGTTCAGGCATGATCGTTATCCGTCTCTCCAGCGCGGTTTCCCAATATTCAATCGAGTTTTGCTCCGACCGCCTTGACCAGTGCTCCCCAGTGCCGCAGGTCGTCCTGGATGAGCTTGGAAAATTGCGCGGGCGTGAGGTCGACGCGCTCGAAGCTGTTCACGCGGAAGAACTCGCGCGATTGCGGCAATTCCAAAACCTTGGCGACGTCGGCGTGAATCTTCGCCACCAGATCTGGGCCCATATTCGCCGGCCCGAACAGCGCGAACCAGGCGGTGGTCGAGAAACCCGGCACGCCGGCCTCGGCGATCGTCGGTAAATCCGGACGCAGCGCCGCCCGCTTCTCGCCCGCGGCCGCGAGAATTCTCGCCTTCCCGGTCTTCTCGTGCTCTTCGATGCTGCTGAGATTGAGCAGAAGCATCGCGACGTCGCCTGCGAGCAGGGCGGTCACGGCCGGTGCCGCGCCGCGGTAGGGGATGTGCACGATGTCGGTGCCGGTCCTCTGTTTGAACTCCTCCATGCTCAGATGCGCATACGTGCCGATGCCGTACGAGCCATAATTCAAGCTCCCGGGCTTGGCCTTCGCCAGCGCGATCAGCTCCGGCACGCTCCGCACCGCAAGCGACGGGTTGATCACCAGCACCGGCGTGATGCGGCACAACACGATGATGGGCGTGAGGTCCTTGACCGGATCGTAAGGAAGTTTGCTGAAGAGATGCGGATTGGCGGTGACGGTGGAGTCCGGCGCGACCAGGAGCGTGAGGCCGTCCGGCGGCGATTTCGCCACCGCTTGCGCGCCGACGGCATAATTGCCGCCTGGACGGTTATCGACGACGACCGGCTGCCCCCACGCCTCGGTCAGTCGCTGGGCCACGATACGGGCCATGGTGTCGGTCACGCCGCCCGCGGGAACCGGGACGATGAGCTTGACGGTGGCGCTCGGATAGGTTTGCGCGTGCGCCGCGGTGCTTGCTCCCGCGAGCAGCAACACGGCGAGCAGCACGGTCGTCCAATTCGGCATCGTCCCTCCCCTATCGATTTGCGCGGCGGCGATTTTTGCTGTTCGTTCGGCGCGCAAGCGGAAAATAGACCAGCACCCAGGCCCCGCCAACTTGGCGAGCCCGGTAAGCCGTTGCGGTCAAACGCGGGCCTGGAAGCTCGTGTCGGCTGTGTGAAGTAGTTAACAAAAGGTTTCCGCGGGGCAGTCTAGGCATATTGGTAGACCAAAACAGGGAAGCTACCAATGCGCAACGACTTTGCCGGGCTCGTCCCGGGTATTGCCGCCGAGCGGCGGCCGCCCACGGCCAAAGACAACTCGGACGAGGCGCTGATCGCAAAGATCGCATCCGGCAACAGACTCGCGATGCAGGTCCTGTTCGCACGGCATCATGCGCGCATCTACCGTTTCGTATTGCGGCTGCTCGGCAGCGAGGCGCTCGCGGAGGACATCACCAGCGAAGTGTTCCTCGGAGTCTGGCGGCAAGCCCACCGCTTCGAGGCACGCTCGGCGGTTACGACCTGGCTGTTGGCCATCGCCCGTTACAAGGCGCTGGCCGAGCTGCGGCGCCGGCCCGAGGCGTGCGATGAAGAGACCGTGGACGCCAGCGACCCGGCGGACGATCCGGAAGCGACCTTCGAGATCAAGCATCGGGGAGAAATTTTGCGCAATTGCCTCATCCGCCTGTCCCCGCGGCATCGCGAGATCATCGACCTCGTCTACTATCACGAAAAATCGGTGCAGGAGGCGGCGCACATCCTCGGCGTTCCGGGCAACACCGTCAAAACCCGGATGTTCCACGCACGCAAAAAGCTCTCGGAGCTGCTGGAGGCCCAAGGCGTTGTGGGAGCGCTGTCATAGCGATGTAGGGTGGGCAAAATCGCCTATTGTGCGGTTGACACCTTTGCCCACCCTGCGCATCGCGTCTAAGCTCACGATCGATCGAATTCCGAACCCTCGGTGGCGATGGCAGCGAGCTTGTCCGGCGCAACCACGTTGACGCCCCCTCGTTCAAGGCGAATCCAACCGCGCTTGGCCCATGCCCGCAGTTGTTTGTTGGTGCTCTCGCGAGATATGCCGATCATTTGACTGATCTCGCGTTGCGTGACCGCCGCTTTGCGTGTGGTCGCCGACCCGTCTTCGGCCGCGGTCAGCTGCAGCAAGGTCTTCGCCAAGCGGGTCGGCAAATTCAGGAATGTGATGTCCTGCACCTGCTCGCTGGTCCGGCGCAGCCGCGAGCAGAGGATCTCGATGAACTTGAGCATCACGTCGGGGTGGCTGCTCAGAAACGGAACGAAGTCGCGCCGCTCGATGACGACGAGCTCGCAGTCGGACATGGCGATGGCATCGGCGGTGCGCGGACGACCGTCGAGCAAGGCGATCTCTCCAAAAACCTCGCCCTCGTGAAAGAGGTTAAGCACGATGTCTTTGCCGTCGGCGGACGCGACGCTGACCTTGACCGTCCCGGCGAGCACCCCCATGAGCCCGGTGCCGGGATCTCCTTTCGCGAAGATGGTGTTTCCGCGCGCCACCCGACGCGACTTCATGTACGAGCCGAGATGCTCGATCACCGCCGGGGGAAGATCGCGAAACAGCGAATGATTGCGGAGCAGGGACAGCCTGTCACGCGTGCGTTCCGCCGGCCGCTTGCCGCCTGGAATCGACATGAGAGCTCCCCCGTAATTCGAACTGCGCTCTCGAACACGCCGCCGACAACCGGTTTGTCGGAGACTCGATTCAAGCGGGGAACAATATAACCCACAATAGCCAATGGCTATGGATTTGGCGTCCGCGTTTGCCAACGAGGGACATACTCCCTAAAGCAGCGACGCCTTTAAATGCACGCTGGGAGTGCATCTGACGAAGGGCCTGGCCGGTCACGGGCGCAGCCGATTCGGCGACGAAAAGCGCCGCTCTGTGAACCACCTCACCGTCAAAGACCGCTGTCGATGGCAGGCTCGCACGCGAGCACGATTGATTCCGCGAGGTGGACCCATGCAAATGCACCAGATCCGCTACTTCCTGGCGCTCTGCGAGGAGCGCAATTTCACGCGAGCGGCCAGGCGCTGCGGCGTCTCCCAGCCCTCTCTGACCAACGCCATCATAGGGTTGGAGCGCGAGCTGGGCGGCGCCCTTTTTCAGCGCAAGCCGCTCATCGCCCTCACCGTGCTCGGCCGCGCCGTACAGCCTTATCTCGACCGGATCGCCCAAAACGCGGAGCATGCGCGCGAAGCCGCGCAGGCGCTGGCCGATGTGCGCCCGGCAAATTCCGAGCCTGCGCCGCGCGAGGAGCTCGCTGGGAGCCCGTTATGCCCCTCGAGCTGATCGTGACCGCGCTGGTCAGCGTCTATCTCGTCATCGTCGCCCTCGGTCATGTGCTTGTGATCGCGGCAATCTACAAATGCCTGCGCGAGGACTATATCGGCGGCCGCGGTCGCAGGACGACCACTGGCCCGGCGATTGAAACCGGCGCAAAGCGCGCCGCCGGCGCGGTAAATCTCAGCGAATCCCTCGAGCCGGAGCGCATGCATGCACTCGGCGCTCGCTGGTTGTTAGGGTCCGCTCGCCCCCGCGCGGGGCACCCCACGACGCTGGCGTCGCGGGGACCCCGTAGCGGAGACCCACAGCTGCGGGCAGCCTCCGGATGCTCGGAATAGGCGCGTCTGCGCGTCGGACGGGTTGACATCGAACCTTGCCTGCTCGAACACCGGCCGTCGCGCGCAGCGACGTCGGGCTTGTGCCATGGCGTAAGGCGTTCATACAATCCGCCGGCAAGCAGAGCGCGCTCCGAGAGCGCCGGCGGAGGAACACCAAATGCGGCGCTTCGGTCGGGCCGTGGTGTGCGCATTTTGTCTTGCCGTCAGCGCAGCGCAGGCGCCGGCGCAAACCTATCCATCGAAGCCAGTCAGGATCATCGTACCCTATGCGCCTGGCGGTTTGACCGACGTGGTTGCGCGTCTCTATTCCGAGCAGTTGCGACAGAGCTTCGGCCGCGGCGTGTTCGTGGAAAACAAGCCCGGCGCGTCGGGGATCATCGCCATCGAGGAGATGGCCCGCGCCCGGCCGGACGGCCACACCCTGATGATCGGCAACATCTCCACCAATGCGCTGACGCCGGTCGTGCTCGCGAAAAAGATGAAAATCGACTACGAGCGGGACGTCCAGATCGTCACCCCGCTGGCGGACGTCCCGGTCTTCTTCCTCGCAACCACGACGAATTTTTCACCCACGACGTTCGCCGACTTTCTCGCCTATGCCCGGGAACACCCGGGCAAGGTCCGTTACGGCAGCGCCGGCGTCGGCAGCTATCAGCAGATCAATACCGAAATCCTCGCCAAACGCGCCGGTCTTAATCTCGTGCACATTCCGTTCAAGGGCGGCGGCGCCGAGATCCTGCGCGATCTCGCCAATGGCGATATCCACGTGTCGTGGTTCAACATCACCAACCCGGTCGGAATGATGAAAGCGGGTCGCGTGCGCGCACTCGCCATTGCCGCCGAGCAGCGGCTCTCGCAGCATGCGGACGTTCCCACGCTTGCCGAGGTCGGGTTCTCCGGCATACGCGCCGCGCAATGGGTGGCCGCTTTCGCACCGTCGGCAGTGCCGGCCGAGATCATCGAGACGCTACGCAAGGCGTTCGTCGTCGCGATGGGCGTCCCAGAGATGCAGGAGGCGTTCGCACGCGGCGGAATGCTCGTCCCGCGGCGATCCGCGCTCGAGGATGCCAAGAGCTGGCTGCGAGACGAAATGGCGAGCTGGAAGCGCGATGTCCAGGACACCGGCATCGTCGTGGAGGAGTGAGCTTGAAGATCGGCATCCTGCTGGGCGACGACATCGGCCTCGAAGTCGTTCCGGAATGCATCAAGGTGATGAAGGCCGCCGCCGCGCGCGAGCGGCTCGACATCGACTGGCGGGCGCTGCCGATCGGCAAGCACGGGCACGAGCAGCACGGCAATACCCTTCCGGCGGTGACCGAGCAGACCTTGCACGAGCTCGACGGCTGGGTGATGGGACCGATCGGGCACGCCGCCTATCCGCGCGGGGATGCCACCTGGGTGATGCCGCCGGTTCGCAAAAAGTTCGATCTGTTCGCGGCGGTGCGCCCGGCGCTGTCGCATGCCCCGATTCCATCGATTCACGAGAACGTGGACATCGTGTTCCTGCGCGAGCTCACCGAGGGAATGCTCTATTCTGAGACGGTCGTCGCCGGGTTGCCGGAGTTCCGGCCCAACGACGACATCACGGTCGCCATGCGCGTGATCACGCGCAAAGGATCGAACCGCGTCGCACGCGAAGCCTTCGAGATCGCCCGCACCCGCGAACGCAAGAAGGTCACGGCCGCGCACAAGGAGCCGGTCTATCGGCTCGCCTGCGGCATGTTCGCCGAGGAATGCCGCAAGGTCGCGCGCGAGTATCCGGACGTGACGTTCGAGGAGATGATGATCGACTCGATCTCGATGAAGCTCGTCACGGCGCCGCAGCAGTTCGACGTGGTGGTGACGACCAACCAGTTCGGCGACATCCTGACCGACATCGGCGCGGGCCTGGTGGGCGGGCTGGGCTTGGCGCCCGGTCTATGCGTAGGCGAACGGCAGGCGATGGCGCAAGCAACCCACGGCTCGGCGCCCGACATCGCTGGACGCAACATCGCCAATCCCTACGCCATGATCATGTCGGGCCAGATGCTGCTCGCCTGGCTCGGCCGCAAACGCAACGAGCCGAAGGCGAGCGCCGCCGCCAACCGTATCCAGGCGGCGGTCAAGACGCTGATCGCCGGACGCAAGCACCTGACCCGGGATCTCGGCGGGCAAGCAAGCACCACGGAAATGGGAGGCGCCATCGCCGCAGCCGTGCAAGGATAGCTGCGACAAGCCGCGCCGGAGCAACCGGCGCGACATCGGGAGGACGAACATGCGCATTCATCTCGCCAAGCTCGCCGCGACGCTGGTGCTCGCAACCGCCTTGCCGGCGCTGGCTTGGGCGCAAGCACCGGTGCAAACCTGGCCGCAACGCGCGATCAAGATGATCGTGCCGTTCCCGGCGGGGGGCGGCACCGACTTCATCGCGCGCCTCGCCGCCAAGCACCTCTCCGAGCGGCTGGGCCAGCAGGTGTTCGTCGAGAACCGCGCCGGCGCCAACGGCGCCATCGGCCTGCAAGCGCTGATGCAATCCGATCCCGACGGCTACACCATCTCGACCTGCTCCGACACGCCGCTGGTGGTCAACCCGTCGCTCTACGAGAAGATCCCCTACGCTCCGCTGCGCGACTTCGTCCCGGTGGCGACTATGGTGCGGTTTCCCGGGATGCTGGCCGTGCACCCGTCGGTGCCGGCGCGTTCGGTGTCGGAACTGATCGCGCTGGCGAAGTCGAAGCCCGCGGCGCTGGCCTATGCTTCCGCCGGGGTCGGAAACTTCAGCCATCTGGCGATGGAGCTGTTTTCCCAGGCCACCGGCGTGAAGCTCTTGCACGTGCCTTACAAGGGCACGGGGCCCGCGTCGCTCGCGCTGATCGGCGGCGAAGTGCAGATGGGATTCAACAACGTGCAGACGCTGCTGCAAACAGTTCAAGCCGGCCAAGTGGTGGCGCTGGCGGTGGCCGAGCCCAAGCGCATGCCGGCGCTCCCCGACGTGCCCGCGGTCGCCGAAACAGTGCCGGGATTCGAAATGGCGCCGTGGGTCGGCATCGTGGCGCCGGCACGGACGCCGAAGGAGATCGTGGAGCGGCTCTCCAAGGAGACGCTCGCGATCATGCATGACCCGCAGGTCGTCAAGCAGCTCACCGAGCAACAGGTAACGCCGTTTGCGCTCGGCCCCGATCGGTTCGGCGAGCTCATCAGCAAGGACCTGGAGAAATGGGCGGGCGTGATCAAGACCGCGGGCATCAAGGGAGAGTGATATCGTAGCCGGCCGATGGTTGATGTGACTGTCGTCCCCGCGCAAGCGGGGACCCATAACCACAGGCTCTGGAATATGGGTTCCCGCTTTCGCGGGAACGACGGCAACAAGCGGAGGCGGAGCCAATCAGGCGGTTCGCGTAACAACTGCGCGGCTGTACACAAGACCTCGGAGCAGCGAATGTACAACCTTCACCTCAGTCCGGAGCAGTTGCAAATCCGCGACACGGTCCGCGATTTCGTCGCAGAGGTGATCAAGCCGCTCGCGCTCAAGCCGGAGCGCCTGGAGGCGCGCGCGCGGCCGCTGCTGGTGGAGGCACTCGACAAGGCCTCAGAGATGGGGCTACGCGCGCTCGCGCTGTCCGAGGATCGCGGCGGCGCCGGCGCTGACAACCTCACCTGCTGCATCGTCACCGAAGAGCTTGCCGTCGGCGATCCCGACGTCGCCACCGTGCTGGCGCAGACGGCGATGCTCGCCCACGCGCTGTTCGACCGCTTGATGACGGCGGAGCAGCGTACGCGCTTCTTGCCGGCGTTCCTTGCGGACCCGCGCTATCACCTCGCCATCGCCGAGCACGAGGCGGACCACGACACGACGCTCGGCATCAATTATCACCGACCGCAGGTAAGCCGCGCGCCTTTCAAGACCGCCGCGGTGCGCGCAGGCGATGGGTGGATCCTCAACGGCAGCAAGGACCGCGTCGTCGGCGCGTCGTTCGCGGCGCTATTTGTGGTCCACGCGAGTACCGGCGAAAATGCCGTCGCCACGCTGCTGGTGCCGCGCGACACGCCCGGCCTCACCGTGATCGGCACGCAGGGCGGACGTCCCATCATCGAGCACCAGGCGATCGGCGCCAAGCTCGCCGAGATCGCGATCCGGCTCGAAGTCGCGCGCACCGCCATTTGGCAGGCGGCCTGGGCTTCGGACCACCCGCAAGCGTTCGCCGATCGCAGCCTCCCCGACCTTCCGCTGACCACCATCGCCGCCGTGTTCGCCTCGGAGGCGATCTACCGCGCCGCCAAGGACGCGGCGGAATGCTTCGGCGCCATGGGGGTGATGCGGGACATGCCGTTGCAGCAATACGTGCACGATGCGCTTGTGTGCTTGCATTCCGGCGTGGGCAACAGCGATGCGAAGTTGCGCATCGCCGAGGCGCTGGCGCGCTATCGCCGGCCGGCGAACGCCGCGGCGCTCGCGGCCGAATGAACCGAGGCTAACGCCATGGATTTTACCCTGAGCAACGAGCAGCGCTCCTGGCAGATGACGGCGCGCAAATTCGCGGAGGAGGAAATCCGCCCGATCTCGCTCGAGCGCGACGAGATTTCTGATCCGCGCGAGACGTTCGACTGGGAGATCATCAAGAAAGGCTCCAAGCTCGGCTTCCGCACCATGGCCGTTCCCAGGGAATGGGGCGGCCAGGGCACCGATTTCGTGACGCAAGCGCTGGTCATGGCGGAACTCGCCAAGGCCGACAGCGCCATCTCGAAGACCTTCAGCCAATGCTGGAAGTGGAGCCACCTGATCGCGGCCGCCTGCAGCGAGGAGCAAAAGCGCCGATTCCTCAAACCGTTCCTGGAGGACGACACCTTCCTGCTCGGCAAGGGGATCAGCGAGCCGAGCGCGGGTTCCGACAACCGGCTGCCGCCGGACGATCCCAAGGCCGGTCTCAAGCTCAAGGCGGAACGCCACGGCGACGAATGGATCCTCAACGGCGAGAAGTGCTTCATCGCCAATGCCAGCGTCGGCAAGCTGTTCTTCATCGACGCGCGCACCGACCCGAACGCGCCGCTGAGACAAGGCACCACCATGTTCCTGGTGCCGCGCGACACGCCCGGCTTGCGCATCGGCAAGGTGTTCAACAAGAACGGTTGGCGCTTCTACCAGAACGGCGAAATGATCTTCGAGAACGCGCGCGTGCCCCACGCCAATGTCGTGGGCGCGGTCAACGGCTCGGACATGAAGACCCACCAGGCCGGCGACCGCACGGGCGGAGACCTGTTCGGCGACCTCGAGCTCGCGGCTAACGCGCTCGGGGTCTGCGACGACGCCTGCGGCATGGCGCTGGCGCTGGCGCGCACGAAGACGCAAGGCGGCCGCGTGCTCTTTGAGCAACAGCTGGTCCAACTCAAGCTGAACAGGATGCACCTGCTCACCGAGGCGCTGCGCTCATTCGTGATGCGCGTTGCCTGGGAACACGACCACAAGGTGAACTCGGCGAACGCCGGGCTCGCCATGAATTTCTCGACCGACGTGATCCAAGAGGTGACCGAGCTCAATCTCGACCTCCATGCCGGCGCCGGCATCTTCGATCGGCGCGCCGACAAGCTCGTGCGCGACGCCATCATCTGGAGCCATCTGGCCGGCGACAGCGTGCAACGGATGAAGGCGACGCGGCGGCTGGCGAGGTGAGCGTAGCGAAACCCATGGCAGGGTCCGCTCGTCCCTGCGAGGGGACCCAGTTCCTCCTGGATTCCCGCTTTCGCGGGAATGAGCGGAGGTTCAATGCCGCAGCGTCGCAAGCCCGTTGCTGAGCACGATGTCGTTGCGGGAGGCGACGCGGCACTGGAACGAGATGCGCTCGCCCTCGCGCCACATCTCGGTGCGGATGGTGTCGCCGGGAAAGACCGGCCGCGAGAACCGCGCCTCGATGCTTTTGAGCCGCTCCGGCCGGCAGTCGGCGCACTCCCGCAGGATCGCGCGCGCCGCGATGCCGAAGCTTGCCGCCCCATGCAGAATGGGACGATCGAAGCCGGCGGCCTTGGCGCGCTGCGGATCGGCGTGGAGCGGATTCTCGTCGCCGTTGAGCCGGTACAAGAGCGCGAGATTGGGCGGCGTCGGCAGATCGCAGATTTTCTCCGGCGCCGCCTGCGGCACCGCATGCGGCACCGGCGTCTCCGTCGCCTTGCCGCCGAAACCGCCGTGCTTGCGCGCAAACGTGCTGCTGTCGACGGTGGCGACTGGCGCCCCGTCCTCGGCGATCAGGTCGCGCGTATTCTGGATGATGGCGGCGTTGCCGGGGCCCTTGTCGATGACCTCCTTGACGCGCGGCCGGCTCACCAGCCTCGCCTCCGGCGCCAATGGACGATGCAGCACGACTTTGAGGTCGCCGGCGACGACGAGGCGCTCGTCGATGCCGAAGGCCGGATCGGTCATGCGGCCCGGCCAACCCAGCACCACCGCCATGGTGGGAAAGGCCTCGAGTCCGGCGCGCTCGTACACGAACTTGAGCTCACCCGGATCGAGCGGGTCCATGCCAATCCCGATGCCGAGCGCATAGAGGATGCACTCGCGCTCACCGTAGCTCACGCGAATGTCATTCGGCCGGTAGGCCATGATCCGTTCGTAGTTGAGCTTCGGTTCCGCCAATGTCGCCTCCCGTGCTCGCAATGCGCGATACTTAGACCTGGCCGCGAAAGATTTCGCGCGCAAGCACCATTCGCATCACCTCCACCGGCCCCTCGGTGATCATGAAGCTGCGCGCGTCGCGCCACATCTGCGAGATCGGCATTTCCGTCGCGAGCCCCATGCCGCCGTGAATCTGCAGGCAGCGGTCGGCGACGCGAAAGCCGAGCTCGGTGGCTCGGTGCCCGCGATCTTGGCCATATAGCTTTCGTGCCGGCCGGCGACGCCGGCGTCGGTGCGCGTGGCGAGCTGGTACACCATCAGCTGCGTCATGTGATGTTCGGTAAAGCTGTCGGCGATCATGAATTGCACCGCCTGGCGGTCGGCGAGCGGCGCGCCGAAGGTGACGCGCTGCTTGGCGTAGTCGATCGCGAGATCGAGGCAGCGCTTGGCGACGCCGAGCCCGCGGCAGGCCTGGTGGAGTCGCCCAGCCGTGATCCACGATTGCGCCTGCCGCATCCCCTCCCCTTCCTTGCCGATCAGGTTCTCGACCGGCACGATCACGTTATCCAACGCGATCTCGCACGGCATGTCGCTCATCATGGTCGGCGTGCGGCGGACGATGGTCACGCCGGGCGTCGCGGTATCGACCAAGAACATGCTCAAGCCGCCGCGGCTCCCTTTCGAGCGGTCGGTGGCGGCGACCAATTGCAGAAAATGAGCGTCGTGCGCCTTCGTGATCCACCGTTTGTAGCCGTTGACGACGTAATGGTCGCCCTTGCGCACGGCCGTGGTGCGCATGGCGCCGGGATCGGAGCCGGCATCGGGCTCCGATTGCGCGAAAGCCGTCGTCTTCTCGCCGCGCAGCACGGGAAAAAGATATTTCTCCTTCTGCGCCGGATTGAGCGTGAACAGGACGGGCTTCACGTCCGGACCGAACACGCCCGGTCCGCGCGGCGGCAGCGCAATGGTGCGCGAGATCTCTTCCCACACCACCGCCATGCCAAGAAGGCTGAGGCCCTGGCCGCCATATTCCGTGGGCACGTCGAGCAGCCATAGACCCAAGTCCTTCGCCTTGCGCTCGAGGTCGGCGCGAACGTCCGTACGCAGTGCAGGACCATCCATCGCATTCATCTCGATCGGAATGAGCTCGCGATCGACGAAAGTCCTGACCGTATGCTTGAGAAGCTTGAGTTCCTCAGGAAGCTCGAAGTCCATGGCGGTGATCCCGGTCATGCTCGGATTGATGTTGCCCCTGCCGGAACGACGCGCGCGTCGTCGCGCGCGTCCTAGGTCTCGCGCTGCGCCGGCGTCGGCCAGCCGCGCTCGATCTTCACGCTCTTGACGACCTCGGTGACCACGCCGCAGAGCGGAACGGCAAGCCGCAAACGATCGGCCTCGCTCAGCACGATCCGCATGTCCTTCTCCGCCCAGGGCATCGGCATGGTCTCCGGACGCGTCTCCAGCGCCCAATTCGCCGCGCTGCTCTTGAGAAGCGCCGCGCGCAGGCGCTCCGGATCGACCCCGAGCCGCTCTGCCAGCTTGAGACCCTCGTGATTGGCCGAAATGCACGACCACAGGATCAGGTTGTTGACCATCTTGCCGACCTGGCCCGCCCCCAACCGACCGAGATGAAAGATACTGCTAGCGAACGCGCGTGAGCGGCATGTCGAGAAGCACGATACCGGTATCAGCTAGGCGCACGGCCAGCCGCGCCATGGTGCTGGGCGCGACGGTCGAAGCGATACCGACAATCAGCCCGGGACGAGCGGCGCCGGCGATACCATCCCGACCGAGCAAGACGGCTTCCGCCTCGTTGTCGAAGCCGACCACGATGATGACAAAATCGCTTCGGTCCGCCACCGCGCGGGGATTGGCCGAAAGAGTGATGCCGGACTGCTGCGCCTGGGAGCGCGCGTGCGCGTCGACATCGTATCCCGTGACGTCGAACTTGGCCCGCGCGAGATGACGGGCCATCGGGTATCCCATCTTGCCAAGCCCGATGATGCCGACGCGACGAACGGCGCTTGTGCTCATATCCCGACCTCTCTCGTTTCCACCGGCCTCACGCATTGTAGACGCGAGCCGAATTTTGGCGACAGCAAACCGCCGAGCGCCGATGGCGTCCCGCCACGGCTCGAACGCGGCGCCTCGCCGCAGCATGGAGGGAGCGCGGGTCGGGATATTGCAGCCGCTCACGCTCGCTGCGTATCATGTTGCGCGACCACGCCGGATCGAGCCGATCCCTTCATTACCGCCGTAAAGATCGAGCCGTCATGACGCTTGCGCTCCTGGTCGAGCAGCTTTTCAACGGCGTGCAGTTCGGACTGATGCTGTTCCTGATGGCCGTCGGCGTGACGCTCGTATTCGGCATCATGCGGGTCATCAACCTCGCCCACGGCTCGCTGTTCATGCTCGGCGGCTATTTCCTGATGGCCGCGCTCGCCTGGACGCGGTCCTACGCGCTGGCCATTCCCTTGGCCTTCCTCGGCGCCGCCTTGGTTGCGGTCGTGCTCGAAATCGTGGTGTTGCGGCCGCTCTACCGCCGCGGTCCGCTCGACCAGGTGCTGGCAACGTTCGGGCTCGCGCTGTTCTTCAACGAGGCGGTCGCGGTAATCTGGGGCCGCGAGTCGATCCCGCTGAGCATTCCGCCCCTCCTCACCGGCTCGGTCGAGATCATTCCCGGCAGCGCCTATCCGATCTACCGGCTCGTCATCACCGCGGTCGCCATCGTGGCCGGACTGCTGCTCTACTTGCTGATCGCGCGCACGCGCGTCGGCGCCTTGATCCGCGCCGGCAGCGACAACCGCGAGATCGTGGCCGCGCTCGGCATCAACATCAACCTGCTCTACACGCTCATCTTCGCGCTCAGCGCCATGTTGGCGGCGCTCGCCGGCATCATGATGGGGCCGCTGTTGTCGGTCGAGCCGGGAGCCGGCGACCCCATCCTCATTCTTGCGCTGGTGGTGGTCGTGATCGGGGGCATCGGCTCGGTCCGCGGCGCGCTTGTGGGCGCGTTGATGGTCGGCATCTTCGACACGCTGAGCCGCGTGCTCATTCCGCTGGTCATTCAGACCAACGCGACCTCCGCCTTGGTCGGCATGGCGGTCTACGTGCTGATGGCGGTGGTGCTGCTGTTCAGCCGGACCGGCCTGTTTGCCGCGCATCGGGGCTAAGATGACGCTTCTGCACCGACGCAGCGTGCTGCTGTGCGTTCTGCTCGCCGTCGCGATCGCGCTGCCGCCCTATTGCGGCACCTATTACACCCGGTTCGCGACGCAAATCGCCATCTACGGCATGGCGGCGCTCAGCGTCGACCTTCTGCTCGGCTATAGCGGGCTGATCACCTTCGGACAGGCGGCGTTGTTCGGCGTCGGCGCCTACGCCGCGGGCATGTTGACGGTCTATGGCCTCACCGACGCCTTCGTGACGTGGCCGCTCGCCGTTTTGGTATCGATGCTGTTCGCATTGGCGATCGGGGCGCTCTCGCTGCGCACGCGCGGCTTCCAGTTCATCATGGTGACGCTCGCCTTTGCCCAGATGGTCTATTACTTCGCCCAGAGCCTGCGCAATTGGGGCGGCGACGACGGCTTCACCCTGCCCCAGCGCGACAGTTTGGGGTTCGTTTCGCTCGCCGATCACACGACCTTCTATTACGTCGTGCTCGTTTTGCTGGTGCTTGTCGTGTTGCTCGCGAACCGGATCGTCAAGTCGGAGTTCGGCATGGTGATCCGCGGCATTCGCGACAACGAGCGGCGCGTGGCCGCCGTCGGCTTTCCGCCCTACCCGTACAAGCTCGTCATCTTCGTCATCGCCGGCGGCATCGCGGGACTGGCCGGCGCGCTCATGGCCAATCACGCAAAGTTCGTCAGTCCGGCGACGATGAGCTGGCAGTTGTCGGGCGAATTGCTCGCGATGGTCATCCTGGGCTCGGCCAATTCCCTGATCGGCCCGATTCTGGGCGCCGCGTTCTTTCTCGCCTTTCGCGACGTGCTGTCCGATTTCACCGAGCATTGGATGTTGTTCTTCGGTCCGCTGTTGGTGGCGCGGGTGCTGCTGGTGAAGGACGGCATTTGGGGCATGCTCGTGCGCGCAACCGGCGCCGATGACAAGCTCGGCGAGCCCAAGGTCGATTTCCCCGAGGCGCTCGAGCGCGCGGCCGATTCCAAGCCGGGAGCCGCCAAGTGAGCGAATTCCTGCTCAAGATCGAGCACTTGTGCAAGGCCTTCGGCGCGCTCGTCGCCACCGACGACGTGACGCTCGGCATCCGCAAGGGTGAAACCCATGCGCTCATCGGTCCGAACGGCGCCGGCAAGACCACGCTGGTCGGACAGTTGACCGGCGAGCTCAGGCCGGATGCGGGGCGGATCATCTTCGACGGGCGCGACGTCACCG
>WNFX01000870.1_pt1 | contig 33807 bp, 28 predicted proteins | sample 5400111 | NCBI WGS metagenome assembly WNFX01 (sample SAMN13153363, study PRJNA577476) | soil metagenome | isolation source: 40 cm soil or saprolite under grassland replicate 1 | place: USA:California | collected 2016-06-15 | reverse complement strand
GGACAACAGCACGCATATCACGCAAAGTTTGCAGCGAGCGCAGGCGATTATCACTACCGCAAAGGGCGAAGTGGCGCACAATCCGAGCCAAGCCCTCCAGGATTACGCCAGTGCCCAGACTCTTTTACGCAGCGTGCAGCAAAATACAGCCTTAACATCTGATCAAAAGAAGCTCCTGAGCCAGCTCTTGAGTGAGCTCAACACAGGCGTGCGTACGGCGGTGACGACCTACAATACGAGTTTTGCGATCACCTCCTTACCCTGTGGCAATCCATCCTCGTCGTCCCGTGCCATCAGTACGGGCACGCCTGTCAAAACCATTGCCCTCGTGCAACAGAATAAACAGAACTTGCTCTATGCCTTGGGCCAGGATAGTAAACTGTATCAGATGACGGACAAGAGCCTGATTGTGCAGGACCCGGCCCTCAATAAAGTTCCTATCATGGCGATTGCTGGCAGCGATTCCCATCTCTTTGTCTTGACTGCGCAACCAGGGGGCACGAGCACCACCAGCTATGCGCTCAATATCCTGTCGGCGGGTCAAACGAAATTTGACCCAACTTCGGTCCCCATTGACCCCAAATATGTCACAAATGGGCAAATGCCAACGCTGTTGACGGCTTTTGGCCCCGATGTGTATGTGCTCTTCACCTCCCGTGCGGGGCAAACCTCGGATTTGCTTCTGGATTACACGCCGCCGACCGGCAAAAATCATCAATACGGGGTAGTAGCGCAGGCGACCTTCTCCGCCTCCCAGCCGATTGTGAGTCTGGCGGCTTTTCCTTCCCACCAGGTCTTCTTGTTGCAAGCGGGCGGTCTCATGCAGAGCATCCAGATCAGCAATGGCAATCAAGTGGCGACCAGTGTGCTGGTCACAGACCCCATCAACCCTCCTTTGTCGGGAAATGTCCAAAACTTCACCGTGCAGACACCGGTGCCGACTGTGCCAACAAGCGGTTCCACCTCGCTCTCGCTGCCTGGGACGAACTCCTCAAGTGCGCTGGCTGTGGGGACTCCCGCTCCGGGGACCCTGCCTCACCTCTATATCATGGATGCGACTCTCCAGAGAGTGCTGGACTTGCAGGTGGCTCAGGGCGGCACTGCTGGTGGCGTCACGCCGCCAGTGGCGACGGCGACTGCCAGTTCTAACAAGGGCGGTGGAGGGATCATCAGTAGTCCGTCCTCAAAACTCCAACTGGTCAAACAATATGCATCCTCGAGCTTATTTGCGCAGATGAAGAGTCTCACCGTGGACTCTCCTGACGCACAGGTCAATGTCCTGGCACAAAACTCTGCATCCACTCTGAGTCTGACGTCTTTCAGCGTCTCCCAACAAAATGGCTGTTAACTAGGAGCGTAAGCTATGGCGTAGTATAGTAGGGACGACCCTTGCGGTCGTCCTGGCCCTTGCGGTCATCCTACTTGCTTGCGGTTGCCCTTCACCATCACGGATCGTCCTGTCCCCTTGCTTTTTCACCAGTTCATAGACTATACTGGTAACAGGAGATAACCCAGGCTTGTTTTAAAGCCAGAAATGCATGGTGTTACCATGAAACTTACAGATACACCAGGTAAAAAACATAGAGGCTACGTACCGAGATACTATGTATTTCGTGGCTTTCACCTGTCCACCTGCTACCCCTGAGCCTTCTTCCTCCTGGCTTGTTTTGAACCTGGACATTCCCAGGTAAAGCGAAACATCTTCCATTGTTTCCCTCTGCTTGCGGTTTTTTGTCGCCTTCGACACTTTTTCATTGCAGGCGTATTGTATCGGATAGCAAGCTTCCTTAGTTTTTAACGTATTATATGTATCCATTAGGATAGGTCACTTACTAACACATATCCACAAGCATTATGCTTCGTCAGCGTAGACAATTATATATGCTTAATCGGTAAGCGGGCCGAGGTGGATATCTCGAAATAGAACCGCATATTCAGAAAGGATTTTTATGAGTTCCGATGGCTTACTCAAGGCCCTCAACGATTCCCAACGTTATCTCGATGTCGTACAGAAACAGCAATTAGGCAAAAGCGAAGCTGAATGGCTTATCGAAACTACGGTCAACAACTTTGCCAAATACTATAATAGTGGCTTCATCGAATATCGTAAATCAGTCACCGAAGCTGGTGACTTTGCCGCCGTTGAATGGACAGGACGTGGAGCGACGTTTAAGGACGTTCTGGGCCGCGAATACATTGATTGCCTGGGTGGTTTTGGCCTGTTCAATCTTGGCTGGGCGCACCCGAAAGTCGTGGGGGCCGTACAAGCACAACTCCAGAAAAGCCCCTTACCTACACAGGAACTGCTTGATCCCTTGCGTGGTATGCTCGCACACCTCTTAGCCGAAATCACTCCCGGCGACATCCAGTACAGCTTTTTTGTCGGTAGCGGCACCGAGGCCGTTGAAGGAGCCATGAAGCTGGCTAAACTCTACACCCGCAAGAGCGGCTTCATTGCCGCCGTGCGCGCCTTCCACGGTAAAACGACCGGCTCGCTTGCCCTTACTGGTAAAGCTATCTTCCGTCGTCCCGCTCTGCCTTTACATAACAACGTCTTTCACGTTCCCTTTGGTGATGCCGACGCGGTTGAACAACAACTGCGTATCGCTCGCGAAGTCGGTAACGATATCGCCGCCGTGATCATGGAACCTGTGCAGGGCGAAGCGGGAGCTATCGTCCCGCCCGACGATTTCTGGCCGCGCCTGCGTCAAATTTGCGATGAATACGAAGTCTTACTGATCGCCGATGAAGTGCAGACAGGTATGGGGCGCACCGGAAAACTTTGGGGGGTCGAGCATTGGGACGTTGCGCCCGATATCATCACCTCGGCTAAAGCTCTCGGTGGAGGCGTCATGCCTATTGGTGCCTTCATGTCCACGCCCAAAATCTGGAGTGTCATGAACAGCAATCCCTTTATTCACACCTCTACCACCGGTGGTAATCCGCTGGCCTGTGCTGCCGCCATCGCGGCCATCAATGTCACTCTCGAAGAGAACGTCTCCGCACAGGCTGGCGAAAAGGGCGAGTACTTTATCTCGCAGCTCAAACAGATCGCCGCTCGTCATAGCGATATCTACACCAATATCACCGGCAAGGGCTTGCTTATCGGCCAGCACTTTGTCAACGACGACATTGGCTATGCTGTAGCCTCTGGCCTCTTCAAACGTGGTGTACTCATCTCTGGTACCCTCAACAACTCGCGTGTCATTCGCGTTGAGCCGCCTCTGGTGATCAGCCGTGAGGAGATTGACATCGTGCTGAATCGCTTAGAGGACACGCTGCAAGAACTGCGTACCACCGTTTCAGCACCCAGCGTTGCGGTGAGGAGCGAAACGACTCCAACCTTGACAATTATTGATAATAACACTGCTGTGGCCTAAAGGAAGCGCATCGCATGCATATCGTCGTTCTGGGCGGTGCCGGAGCCATGGGCCGCGTCACCGTCCGCACCCTCACCGAATATGAGGATGTTGACCAGATTACGCTTGCCGACTATAACGAGGAGCGTGCGCGTGAAGTGGCCGCTACTTTTCACAGCAACAATGTCGAGGTCAAACAAATTGACGTCAACGACTTTGAGCGACTGTGTGTACTCATTCATGGTGCCGACGTCGTGCTCAGTGCGGTCGATTACGTCTTCAACCAACCCATTCTCAAAGCCTGCCTGCAAGAGAAAGCTCACTATGCTGATCTCGGCGGTCTCTTCCATATGACACGCACGCTTATGAATATGCATGCCGAGGTTGAGGCGGCAGGTATTACAGCTGTCCTTGGTATGGGTGGCACGCCCGGCATCACCAACCTGCTCGCTCGTGCGGCTGTGAACAAACTCGACCACGTGGATAGCATCAAAGTACAGCTTGGCTGCAGCGACGCCACGCCCTCAAACGCGCCTCTGGTCGCCCCCTACTCTATCCGTACTATTCTCGACGAATTCACCAAATCGCCACAAGTCTTCGAGAACGGCACATGGCACCCCCAACAGCCCCTGACAGGCCAGGAAGAACTGATCTTTCCCTTGCCTGTGGGACGCGCCACCGCTATTTATTCACTGCATTCCGAGTGTGCCACCTTTCCCATCTCCTTTCAAGACAAGGGTATTCGTTACGTCTCCTTCAAAATCGCCTTCCCCAACGATTTTCTGACTAAACTCAAGTTTCTCGTCGATCTGGGCTTTGGCAGTGATGAACCTATCAACGTGCGTGGCAGCAGAGTCTCTCCCCGCGAAGTGCTGGCAAAGCTGTTAGAGATGACGCCTGTCGAAGACGTTGAGCCGCAGGACTGTGACGTTCTGCGTATCGTTGCCAACGGGCAAGTTGATGGTCAGCCGCTAGAGATAACCAATCAGGTTGTTGTCCTGCCCTATCGTCGCTGGGGCATCAGTGCCGGAGCCCTGGACACTGGCGTTCCCCTTGCCATTGCTGGACATATGCTTGCCAGGGGTAAAATCACCCGGCGTGGAGCTTTTGGCCCTGAAATGTGCGTCCCTCTTGAGCCATTTTTTCGCGAACTGGCCCGCTATGATATGCATGTCACCGAAACACGTACCGTGACTCTTTCGTGATATTAAGGAAGAGATACGGGTGAAGAAGCGTTCAGCCGATATTGCCGAAGTGTTGCAAATTGCTGAAATGCATGGTACACTTATTGCGTACAAAATATATTTTGGGGGCATACAAAGGTGACAGAAGAGGAACTCAACGCTATACGATCTATCATGCGCCAAGAAATTGGCACTGCTCTGGCTGCAAATGAGCAGCGGATGAATGAAAAGTTTACCGGCATGAGTCAGCAAATTACTCATTTAGACAAGCGAGTGACGGTTCTGGACGAACGAGTAGCCAGCTTGGACAAGCGAGTGACAGTTCTGGATGAACGAGTAACTGCTGTAGGTGAGCAAGTAGCCAGCTTGGACAAGCGGGTGACGGTTCTGGACGAACGAGTAGCCAGCTTGGATAAGCGGTTTGCTGGTTTGAGCGAACAGGTCACTAACCTGGATGAACAAATTAATGGTATTGATGACCAACTTGTTAATACCGATGAGCGTATTCAGAACCTCACGAGATATCTGGATACAACTATCACGCCAATGGCTGCGCGTTTGGCAAGAGTAGAAAATATGGTTGAACCCATGGCTGGGCATCTCGTACTGTTTAAAGCAAGCTTGCGCGATATGCAAAGCAATTATACGAAAATGGACAGCAGCTTTACAAAGATGCGAAGCGATCTTGGACAGGTTCTTGTCATTCTCAACGGAACTATTATCCGTATCAACGAGATGCAAAATGAGCTTTTTGATTCAGTTGCTACCATCAATAAGCGGATTGACTCGCATGAGAATACCTCTGTAGGGCGTACACATCCGCTTCCTAACTTTCCCCATTCAACTCCGTGAGCTTTGAGGTGACAACACAATACTTTTTTTAGCAGAAAACGAGCTTGCAAGGCCGTTTTCTGCTACACCCTATTCCACTAGCCACACCTGCACCGTTTTATCTCCTCCTCCCGAAGCAATGCGTAAAGGGCTGGTAGGTGACCATGCAACCGCGTATACCCAGTTAGAGTGTCCGGGGTAGCTCACCGCATTGGCACCTGTGGAGGCCACCCAGACCTGCACCGTCCTATCGAAGCTGGCTGAGGCAATACGTTGACCGTCGGATGACCACGCAAGAGCACTAACTGTAAACTGATGTCCTGTATACGTGTAGATGAGATTGCCCGTCAGGGCCTCCCAGACCTGCACATTTTGATCGGCTCCCCCGGAAGCAATGCACTTACCATCGGGCGACCAGGCTACGCTCAGTACCTCGTGCATATGGTTACGATAGGTGAAGACGGTATGGCCTGTAGATGGCAGCCATATTTGTACAGTCATATCCTCGCCTGTCGAAGCAATGTATTTGCCGTCCGGTGACCATGCTACAGCTCGTATGTCCTGTTCATGACCGTGATAGGTAAGGATGCGGCGTCCGCTTGTGGCCTCCCAGATTTGTATGCTACCATCAACGCTAGCCGATGCGATGCGTAAAGGGTATGTTGCTTGCGACGATGTTTGTGCTGAGTTGAGAGGAGACCAGGCAATACTGGTTACTTTCGCCGAATGATTACTATAGGTGCAGATACGTCGCATATTGGCCGCCGTCCAGACTTGCACTGTACTATCTACACCTGCTGAGGCAATGTACTTGCCATTGGCTGACCATGCCAGGGCATTGACGCCGCCGGAATGGTTGCGATAGGTCAGAATTTTGCGACCGGTTTCAGCCTCCCATATCTGTATCGTACCATCATCGCTGGCCGAAGCAATACGGCTCCGGTAGAACGTGGCCGGATGAAGCTCATGAGGTTCCCAGGCCACGGCTTTGACGGCAGCGGTATGACCTCGATAGGTGGTTATGGTCGTTTCTTGTATGGGCAGGACGTTCATTGCGCTTGTCTGTGGCAGCGCAGGGAGCGGTGCAGTATCGGACGAAAAGAGGTCTATGGTCACATCGGTTATATCTACTGCTCCATCTGGTCGACAAGCCTGCTCGAAGGCTGTGGCAAATTCTTGGATGCTGGCAAAACGTTGTGTTGCGTCTTTCGCCAGAGCTTTTAAGATCACAGCCTCAATGTGCGCAGAAAGATCGGGCACCTTTTCGCGCAATGATGGTGGGGGTGTCAGCGTTTGATGCGTAGCAATTTCGACGAAGGAGCCGGAAAAGGGAAGACTGCCCGTCAGCCATTCATAGGCGACGGCTGCCAGGGAATATTGGTCGCTTGCCGGAACCGGCTTGCCCCGTAATTGTTCAGGAGCCATGTAGACGATAGTGCCAGCTACACCACGCATGCTCTGAGTACGGGAACTGTTGGCGACGACGGCGATACCAAAGTCACTGAGCAGTACTTGATTATGTTCTCCAAGCAACATATTTTCGGGCTTGACATCGCGGTGAATAATTTTCTGATTATGAGCATAGTGTAAGGCCGCAGCGATCTGTTGAATATATGGTAGGATAGTTTCAGGTGATAGGGAGGTGCTTGGTGCATACTGCTGACGCAAGGTGCCATGGGCGGCATAGTCCATGACAAGATAGGGAACGCCACTTTCGACATCAAATTCCAGTACCTGTACAATATGAGGATGGCGCAAGTGAGCAATAGTGCGAGCCTCTCTCAGAAAATCGTTCATATCCTCATTAGTGAGGCGCATATCCAGCACTTTGATGGCGGCAAGGGTGTTGAGGTGGATGTGTTCGCCCAGATAAACGTCGGCGAAGTTACCACGCCCCAGCAATTGGACAATACGGTAATTTCCCAGTTGTTGACCCACGCGAGATTTAGAGAAATCGCGTTTTTTGTATTCCATCTCAGCATCCTTATTACACAGCTTGCCAGATGTGTACAGTGTGGTCATAGCCAGCAGAGGCAATGCGTTTGCCATTGGGCGACCATGAGACGCTGCTGACTTCTTTCGTATGGTCACGATAGGTGAGCAGGGTGTTACCTGTGGCAATATCCCAGACCTGTACAGTACGATCATCGCTGGCCGAGGCAACATACTTACCGTTGGGCGACCATGCAACTGCATTTACCTTACCGGAATGACCGCGATAAGTCAAGAGCGTGTTTCCCGTCTCGGCCTCCCAGATATGCACGCTGGTATCCGCACTAGCGGAGGCGATATACTTTCCATCTGGAGACCACGCGGCTGCCTGTACATAATAATAGTGTTTGCGATAGATGAAGGGGTTCTCACCGGTCGAGGCATCCCATATCTGGACTGTGTTATCGATGTCGGCGTTCAGAGGATCACCACTGGCCGAAGCAAGACGCATGCTACCATCAGGGGATGGAGGTCCCCATGCCACAGCATATACAGGGCCACTATGTCCCGCATAGGTGAACAGCTTACTCCCCGTGGTGGCCTGCCGTACCTGCACGGTAGTATCCCACGAACCGGCTGCAATGTATGCTCCATCGGATGACCATGCCACGCTGCTCACCTCTCTGGCAAAGCCACGATAGGTATAGAGTTTGCGTCCACCGATGGCATTCCATACCTGGACAGTGGTATCCCATGAGCCGGAGGCAATACGGGTGCCATCTGGTGACCACGCGACCGCGCTGACCTGTTTGCTGTGTTCACGATAAGTTGTTAGCCGTTTTTTCCCCTGTGCATTCCATACCTGGACGGTTTTATCCGCACTGGCCGAGGCGATCAGCTTTCCATCGGGCGACCACGCCACACTTGTTACTGCCGCTGAATGATTGCGATAGGTAGAATGGCGTGTACCGGGTGATGGTCCGGTGTTGACCTGCTGCACAACCTTTTCCGCCATACATACTTGCTCGAAGGCTATGGCGAACTCCTCGACGCTGGCAAAGCGTTGCTCTGGATTTTTAGCCAGTGCCTTCTCTACTACCCGTTCAATCGCAGCTGAGATGGTGGGATTCTTTTCTCGCAAAGGGGGTGGCGGCACTAGTACATGCTGGCTGGCAACCTCAATAAACGACCCTGAAAAGAGACGGTTACCAGTGAGCCATTCATAGACAACGACAGCTAGCGCATACTGGTCGCTGGCAGGGCAGGGACGGCCCTGGAGCTGCTCCGGTGCCATATAGGTGACGGTGCCAGCGACGCTTTGTAAGCGATCACGCGAACTTTGTACAATGATGGCCAGCCCAAAGTCACTGAGTAACACGCTGTTCTGGTGACTCAACAACATATTTTCGGGCTTCACATCTCGATGAATCAATTTTTGATTATGTGCATATTGTAGGGCTGCGGCAATTTGCTTGACATAAGAGCCAACAACCATAGGCGGGAGAATAGTCCCTTTAGGATATAACTGGCGCAAAGTGCCATTGGAAGCGTATTCCATAATCAGAAAAGGGATGCCCTCGGCTACGTCGTACTCTAGGATGCGTACAATCTGGGGGTGTTTGAGGTGGGCAATCGTGCGGGCTTCTTCCAGGAAACTACGCTTATCCTCATCGGATAGCCGCATTTGCAGGACTTTGATAGCGGCTTGCGTATTGAGGTAGACATGCTCGCCCAGATAGACGTCGGCGAAGCCACCCTGCCCAATTGGTTGCAGCAAACGATAGTTGCCCAGTTGCTGTCCCACGCGGTCTAACATGTACGTGTTGCTCTCTCTTTCAAGGTATTTGCCTCACTATGATAGTTGCTCTACAGGCTTTAGTCAAGGTTATAAGACACAGAACAAATCGGTGGGGTGCGGTTCCTTTTTTTGCAAAGATGGGCTTGGAAAGACTGTAGGGGCGGCATTTATGACGCCAGTCCGTCTCTTTTCCGCTTCTCTACTCGCTTACGGACTGGCGTCATAATGAAAGTTAACAAAATACTTACGATCGTGGTAGCGGCGGCATTGATGACACCAGTCGGCCTCCGAAGCGGACTGGTGTCATCAATGCCGCCGCTACCACGATGGACCCATAGCCGGATTAATTTGTTACCTTTCATAATGCCGCCTCTACCATGCCTCTTGGATTCCAGCAAACAAATGAACCGCACCCTCAAGGTTATAAGGCATTGAACTCAACGGTCACAGATGTTATGATAGGCTGGTAGTACGTGAGTAGTAAGATACTATGCATTCATAAACGAAGTAAAATATAGAGTGGTAAGGAACTGATATGGATATGCCCCAGAAACCGAGAGAAAGCGAAAACACGTATGTACTCGATGCGGAGAGTGGAGCCGAACTAGTACGCATTATAAAGCAGGATGCTATTGTTACCAAAGCTGTAGGTAGTCTTTTACCCAGACAGGCCGATCCCGCAAAGGTTTCTAGAGTTTTAGATATCGCCTGTGGTCCCGGCAGTTGGGTGTTGGATGTCGCCTATGAATATTCCGATGTCCAGGTCATCGGTGTTGATATTAGTCGCAACTCGGTTGAGTATGCACGCACACGGGCGAAATCACAGGGGCTAGAGAACAATGCCATTTTCAAGGTGATGGATGTCACTAAGCCCCTCGAATTTCCTGATGAGAGCTTTGATGTAATCAACGGTCGCTTCCTTATAGGCTTCATGTCACCGGCTAACTGGCCAAAGCTGTTACAAGAATGTATGCGTATCACCCGCCAAGGCGGTTTTATTCGCCTGACCGAATGTGATGATATGGGAACAACGAGCAGTGAGGCCTTTGAGCGATATACGGATATGGTATATCGGGGCTTGAGGATGGCTGGACGAACTTTTGCTCCTACCGGGAGAAATTTCAGTGTTACACCGATGCTAGGTGGCTTTCTAGGGGCTGGGGGCTACCAGCACATCGATACGATTCCCCATGTTGTCGATTTCTCAGCAGGTGCAGAAGCACATAATAGCATGTATGAAAATTGGATGGCCGGGCTTGAACTCCTGAAGCCTTTTCTCATCAAAATGAAGATGGCAACCCCGGAAGAACTGGAGGAATTGTATCAACAAGCTCTGATAGAGATGATGGCCAGCGACTTCCGTGCTTTGTGGTATTTTCTCTCAGTAGTGGGGCAACGCCCTTTCTAAAAGGAATTAATACACAATTACAGCCACTCCATATCCTGTATGTTGATACAGCCAGGCAGCGTCGTCAGGCGCCATATTGATGCAACCATGACTACCATTACCTGCAAACGTCTCATCACCCCCGCTATCATAGTGGGGGAAATTTGTGCCTTGCCCGTAGTCAGCACGCCACCAGCTATCGTGGAGGAAGTAGCCACCATCGTGATATTCCATGGCATACTCAATCTTGGTCGGTGGGTACCAGAAAGCCGATCCCTTTGGCTCGCTCGATTTAAACTCTGTAGGGTGTTCGCGCAAAAAGATATTCCACAGTCCTGGTGGTGATGGTCTGGCGTATTGCCCTGTCGTGACCTGAAAAGCCTTTACCAGTCTACCATTTTGATAGAAACGCAGTACTTGCTCAACGAGCGAAACCACAATGACTGCCCCTGCTGTATTGAGGTTGTAATACTCTATCAAACTGAGGTCGGCCTTGTGCGGATGATCCCACGATGTCCCATCTGCATAGTCGGTCTCCATCGCTTTGAGATGAACGAGATCATTTTGAATAAGGGTAATTGCCGCCTGATAGTCATCCGCCGTCTGTGCGGTTTGCACTGCCTCTACTGCATCTGAGCCTATGCCCTGCGTATCGTACTCATAGTCCAGGCGATATGCCTGGTTATCAAACGCATTCTGATACTGATGGTGATTGCCCCATATTTGAACCTCCTGCTGGAACTGTTTCAGAGAGTAATTGGCTTTGCCGCGGATCAAGGGAATTTGCATCGCGGCAATGTCGTTGTCAAGTTGAGACAGGATAGTGGCGTAATCATTGGCCTTGGCTGTAGCGAGATTGTGCTGGTCGATGATAAAACGCTGCTGGAAGGCTTTAACATCCTCACCATACCTTTTCGCCTCATTAATATCGGCGTTGAACTCTTGCAGCTTAAGCGTACCTTGATAAGCACCGATATAGGGAATAGCCTGAATCGAGAAGACTTGCGCTTCCTGGAGTTGAGTATTCAGTTGATCTATCAAAGAGGAAAAATCTTCAGGTTGAGTTGCACTACGGAAGAGCATCAGGTCATCCTGCTCCTGCTGGGTAAAGGCGGCTATATCGAGATGCGATGCGTTCAGATGTTGGCTTGCGGCAATCAATGATTCAAGCTGGTCATAAGCTGGACCCATCAGGTGTAGAGCCAGGGTAGAACGCTGCGCACTGTTGCTGATTTGCAAGTAGTCTTTGGGGTAACGAGCCTTTGCCAACAGGGCCTGATCCTGAGCAAGCTGAGCAGCAAACGTTTTAACTTCCACAAAGCCCTGAGCCTGTCGTTGGGCCAGCGCATTCTCAAAGTCCTGGATATCGCGATATGCCTGATAATCGAACTGTTGCGTCACCTTCGTTTCCAGGCCAATTACCTCAATAGTCAGTTGTTGATAGCGTTGGGCTAAGTTATTGTAGTAGTCAGTGGCTGGTGTATCGCTGAAAAGGCTAAAGGGTGCGCTGCTCTTCTGTAAAGCCTGCTCTTGCTTCACAATAGGGGCTAACATCCCGGCGGGAACACCAATATCACGGGCATGGGCCAGCAACGTGTTCAGGTGAGTGTGCTGTGTCGTTGCCTGCTGTTGGGCCTGTGGGTTACCACTACAAGCACTGAGCAGCATCGCCAGCAAGAGCATCAATGCCATAATCAAAGAACTTTTACGCCCAAAGCGAGAGTACTGAGGTCGAGAGCTTGAAAAATATATCATTGGCAGAGTCTGTCTCTTCTATTTCGCTTCTACACATCTACAAAGATAACTATAACTTGCTCGGTAGAATAAACGCACCCTGTAACCAAATTTATGGATAATGCCCGATAGAGGTATCTAGAGGGGCCAAGGGTGAGCGTCAGGAAGCCATGTGGTGGGCTGCCCCTCCACCTCATGATGGCCGCAAGGGCTATCACTACTATACACGTATGCGTCGGCCTGCAAAGGCGTTGGAGAGGAGTGATGGTTTTATGGCCAGCGCAAAAATATGACGCTCACTCGGGGTGCAATACAGCCTTGACAGTGCAAATCTCTCCATGATATCGTGGACGCAACAAAAAAGTGGCAAAAAATTCTTATAGCCATAATGCCTATTAAGAGATATAGAAGTACTATGGGAGGGTATATGGCACAACCCTTACCTTTTTCTGAACAATTGAAACGTGAGCGTGAACTGCGTGGCTGGTCGCAAGCAAAGCTAGCAGCAGAGGTGGGTTGCAGTTCGAAAGCTGTTGGACGATGGGAACGAGGTGAGAGGCTTCCTCAAGCCTACTATCGCTCACGCATCTTTAAACTTTTCGGCAAGGATGCTGAAGAGTTTGGATTGCTTGAGGAAGGTGATACTTCCGCCTCCAATGCCGATACCGAAGCAGCCACTTCTCCTTCGGCATTTACTACGCAAGAAGCTACCTTATCACAAGATGTAGATAGCGAGGTATCGCCTCTATCTTCAACACGTTCTGTGCAGGACGTTGAGCCGTCTCCACAAGAGGCAAGTAATGGTTCATCTCCTTCACCTGCCATCCCTCCATTGCCGGAGGTTACGGCGTCTCCACAAGAGGCAGTTAGTGAAGCAGCTTCTCCACCTTCTCCACAAGAAAGGCCTGCGTCATCACGGGATACAGGTAGGGAGCCATTCTCTTCGCCTGGAACTTCTTACGAACAGAAGATGCCTTTGTTGTTCCCACCTGAAATACCTGCTCCTCCGCTTATCTATGACATCCATCCCAGTTGGGTAGTAGCCCTTGCCTGGGAACCATGTGGTACACGTATTGCCTCCGCTGGGGGTGATGGTACTGTTCATGTCTGGGATACGAATACAGGGCAGCACTTACACATCTATCGTGGACATGAACACAAACGTAATGGGATTCTTGCCAAAACTGCCTTTCTCCCAACCGTGTATACGGTGCGTTGGTCGCCCGTGACAAAGGATGCACCACGTATTGCCTCTGCTGGCGATGGGAAAGCAGTGCATATATGGAATCCTGATACAGGTGCGACGATTCTCAAGTATACCGGTCATTCAGGGTTGCTTCCCAATGTGTATGCAGTGGATTGGTCACCGGATGGAACCCGTGTCGCTTCTGCTTGTAGTAGTACTGGGATGGACAAAACAGTGCATATCTGGGATGTGAAAACTGGTAAAACTATCCTGCGCTATAAGACACCTTGTGGTTTGCTGCCCAACTTCTCCGTTCTGGCTCTGGACTGGTCACCAGATGGAGCCTGTATCGCTTCCACATGTAGTGATGGGAAGATCCACATCTGGAATGCATCTACGGGAGAAATCGTAACGTATACGACCCCTTCAGATTGGGTGCGCGATGTGGCTTGGTCTCCCGACAGTAGATCGCTGGCGGTAGCGAACGGCGATCATACCATCCAGATATGGGATACGCTGACGAAGAGGGTAATCAGCACCTATAGTGGTCATACCGATAGTATCAGAAATATCGCCTGGTCACCGGATGGTAGCTATCTTGCCTCAGCGAGCAACGACCATACTGTCCGTGTCTGGAAGGTGACTACTGGCGATACTGTGATGATCTATCGTGGTCATACACATTGGGCGACTGCTGTGGCATGGTCGCCGGATGGAAACCGTATTGCTTCAGCCAGCAACGACAAAACGGTGCAGATATGGGAGCCTTTTGTTATGTCGTTTGTATGATACGAGTGCCCCACGCGATGAAGCAATTCACCTGCGATTTTTGCAAAGTTCGAGAGGGCGATCACCAGGGCCAATCCATTTCAAAGAAGACGTGTTGCGAGTCAAACCAAGCCGCTTCACGCGTGTCATCCTGAGCGCAGCGAAGGATCTCTGGCCCGACAGAGATCCTTCGCTGCGCTCAGGATGACAAAGCGAGATGGTCTTGTCTTTGAAATGGATTGGTCACAAGGGCTGCTCTCTGGAACACCAGCGAGCTCCTCACATTACCAGACTGCGCTTGCACTGGCAACACGCCCCAGGTCAGTTTCTATGATGCTTGTAGCAGTGTGCCAGCGCACGAACCATGTAGCAATGTGATCTCCACGTATATCTAACTGCCAACCGATCTTCACTGGCTCTCCCTCGAAGTGTTCCTGGTCAGTAGGATGGAGGCGAAGCTCTGTGGCAGTTCCGTTGGCATCCCACACAACACGTGCTACACCCTCTGCGCCGGTGTACACTTCTAAGGTCAGCGCCTCGGGTGCTTCATCGCCAATGAAGGAATGCTCTGGACCTAATGGAAGAATTGCTCCTGCACGTACATAGACTGGTATGGTATCAAGTGCTGCCATACGTGTAATATAGCGTCCGCCTCTGATATGCTCATCTGTCCAGAAATCAATCCACTCACCAGCAGGTAGGTAGAGATGCCGCGCAACCGGCTCCCGAGACTCGCTGAAGACTGGGGCTACCAACAGATCAGCACCCAGGAGATAGGCATCATCAATCCGTGCAGCAACTGGATCATCTGGGAACTCTAGCGTAAGTGGGCGCAGCATAGGTAAGCCGCGTTCATGCGTCTCCCATGCCATCGTATACAGATAGGGATTGAGCCGTGTCCGCAGCTTTGCATAGCGTCGAAAGATAGCTAGTGCTTCATCGCCAAATTCCCAGGGTTCACGTGGCGTCGTGCCATGTGCGCGGGCGAGGGGCGAGAGCAGGCCAAACTCTGCCCAGCGAATGTACAATTCCGGCGAGGGAGGTGGACCATAGAAGCCGCCAATATCGTGCGCCCAGATGCCCGGAGCACTCAATGCCATGCTGAGCCCACCTCGCAGAGAAGAAGCCATAGACCACACATCAGTTTTGGGATCACCTCCCCACTGTGCTGGATAACGCTGACTGCCCGCCCAACCGGAACGGCCCCAAACCATGCCGGGACGCCCAGTTTCCTGGGTAATTACCTCGTGAACGGCAGCATTATAAAGCAACGGGAAGAGATTGTGCAGTTCGTGGCCTGTCATGCCGTTATACGCATGTGCATTTCGGGGAACGCCTTCGCCGAAGTCTGTCTTGAAGACCGCTACGCCAGCACGCAATAATGGTCGATGCAGATCTTGCCACCACGTACGGGCAGCAGGGTTTGTGAAGTCAAGGACGGCGTGAACACGGCCATCAGGAGGTGGATCCCCAAAGTCAGCGCAGATCGGTTCGCCTTGCTCATTGCGCAGGAAATAACCTGCTTCTGCAGCTTCGCGGTAGCGGCGTGCGCCCGCTGAGATATAAGGAAGTTCCCAGAGCGAGATCTTGAAGCCATCTTCTCCAAGCTCACGTACCATACCTGCCAGATCAGGGAAAGCTTCTTCGTTGACTACAAAGTCACACGAGAGGTTAGGATGCTCCAACCAGGCCGGGTCAATGTGCAGCACATCGCATGGTACATCCTCAGCACGTACACGCTCGGCTACGGCCTCCACCTCTGCACGGGTGTGATAGCGGCATCGCGAGAGCCAGACGCCAAAGGCCCAGCGTGGCGGCATCGTAGCACGTCCCGTCAGGCGTGTGTACTCACCAAGTATCTCCTTTGGGGTCTTACCAAAGATGATGAAGAGATCCATGCTTGCTTCACCCACATACGCTATGGCAGCACGCCCCGAAGGTGTTCCCAGACGCATTGTCACGGGCGTCGGCGTATGAAAAAACAAGCCGTAGCCGCGTGAAGAGTAGAGAAAAGGTACGTTCTTATAAGAAGCATCAGAGGTTGTCCCCCATGCATCGGTCGTCCAGAGTGTCACGTGCTCACCACGATGATCCAGCCGAGTGAAACGCTCACCAAGACCATAGAGATGCTCGTCAAGTGTGAGCGCCCACGACCAAAACGCCTCTGGTTCGTTTTGTGTTGACATGAGCACCCCAGGAGGCGGCGTGCAGAGCAAGCCATGGACATTGCGATCATCAAGTGCCGTCTCAACGCTAGCAGTTGGCACATCCTCGCAGCTAATGCTGATCGCGAAAGGATCGCGTTGCAAGCGGATGGTAAGACCAGCAATGGTAGTGGTAATCTCTCCGGCTGTTTTGTTGAGCTTAGCGACTGGTAATGGAGAAGTGCTATGTGTTGCGCTCATTACTGCTTCGACAGCCCCAGGAGCTAGCATACCGAAATCCCGTGGCTGGGCAAGGTCATGTGGCGAGCCAATCCGCATGCGTATGATGCGCGGTGAGAGTACCTGTACCTCCAGGGTGATCAGAGTGGGATGTGTCATCCTGAGCGCAGCGAAGGATCTTTCGCCGGGCAGAGCGCGATCCTTCTCTGCAGGGCGATTGGGAACAAGAGTGTTGATTGTCTGCGATGAGAGTGGTTCATCGCTCCTGATAATGGAATGGCGTTCATCGCCTTCATCATTGAAGGCGATAAGCGAGACAAACGCATGGATTCCTCCTGGAATAGGGGTAGCTTCAATCAGTCGCCGCATATAATGTCCGTCTGTACGTAAGGCATCTCTGGCGGATGCCTCTCCAGGAGTGGCGTTCATTGATTCCGACTCCGTTCATAATCGGCCATGAAGCCTGCTAAGCCTTGCTCGGTGAGTGGATGGTCAATCAGTTGCTTGAGGACGGTATACGCCATCGTCGCAATCTGAGCACCAGCCTTGGCTACAGCAGTAACATGCACAGGATGACGCAGAGCTGCGGCGATAATCTTGCCCGGTTGCTGCTGTACGCGCAGAATGTGGGCGATATCAGCGACGAGTATTACCCCATCCTCACCCACCGCATCGAGTCGTCCAACAAAGGGACTGACGTAGCTGGCACCTGCTGCAAGGGCCAGGATAGCTTGGTTTGCCGTGAAGATGAGTGTGGCATTGACCTCAGGTATGCGGGTAAGCGCGTTGTTTTCAGCGAAACGTGCCCGTATAGGACATCCCTCGAAATGTGAGCACCCCTTGCAGGTCGCTGTCACCGCTGTCTTCGTTACACGTGACATGGCGTTCAGCCCCGCAGGAATGGTTGGCAATTTGACAACGACATTGGGTGACCATAAAGCAAAGTCGAGGCCCTGAGCAACCATCTCATCGGCATCGGTCGTGACCACTTCCACACTGATAGGAACATCGGCGATCCAGCATATCTCTTGAATGTGCGCACGCATATCACGTACACCAGCCTTGGCTACATGGCTGGGATTGGTTGTCACTCCTCGTAACACCCCCCAGGCAGCAGCGGCCTTCACTTCGTCCAAACTTGCAGTATCGAGATATATATCCATAAAAAACCTCCTTTATTGCTTTATCCTTTCAGTCCTCCTGCCGTCAAGCCTGACACAATGCGCCGCTCTAGGAGCAGAATGAGTATGACCAGCGGTACCACCGACATGATTGTCGCTGCCGAGAGGATACCAAAGTTGGTGGTGAATTCTGTCTGGCTAATGGTGACAATGCCGACAGGCAAGGTATACGTATTTGTCGTTGTATAATTCAAGGCGAACAGGTATTCGTTCCAGTCGTTGACAAAGACGATGACGGCTGTTGTGAACAGACCTGGAATCGTCATTGGCAAGATGATGCGCAGAAAAGCCTGCACGTGCCTCATACCATCCACCATGGCTGCCTCCTCAAACTCAAGGGGTACGTCCTGGAAGAAGGCCATCAGTGTTAGCACTGCGAGTGGTAGCCCAAACACAGAGTAAGGAAGGATGATGGCTCCCAGTGTGCCAATCAGATGCAGGCTTTGCAGTATCTGATAGAGAGGAATGACCTGTGCCAGTGGTGGGAAGAGCGAAAGTGAGAGTACAAAGATAAAAAGCAGTGTCTTGTAGCGGAAGCGCAAGCGAGCAAAGGCATAGGCGGCGAGCGTGGCCAGCACCATAGTAACCAAGGTTGATACGAGCGACGCAATCACACTATTGAGGTAGTAGCGACCGATATCTCCTTGCAGTGCTTGGCTATAGGTCGTAAGGGCCGGATGTGCTGGCAGCAGCGTAGCAGGAATGGTTGTCGTCTCCTGAGGCGTCATTAACGAGGTGAGCAGCGCCCATATCAAGGGAAAGAACTGCACAAGGAAAATGATCGCCAGGACAATGTAGAGCAGCGTATAGCCACTGATGCGCTTGAATGGAGACTGCACGTGCTTTGTAGTCGCACGCGGGATTGCCATCGAAGTATTGATTGTAGCCATAGAACACCTTCTTTCTTCACCTGTCATCCTGAGCGGAGCGAAGGATCTGCGCTCGGCCCAGCGAGAGATCCTTCACTCCTCATCTGAGTCCAGGTCGTTGAAATGCTCGCATATAGACCACGATAAAAGCAAGTGTTACGACCATCAGCACCATGGCAATGGTGGAACCGTATCCGAAGTCTCCATATTGCTGAATCTGTACGTAAATATACAACCCAATATTCTGGGTGGCGTTCCCAGGTGCACCATTGGTGAAGGCACTGATCAGGTCAAACGCTTGCAAAGACTCGATGGTACGCAAGATAAGTGTAACAGCGAGTGTGGGACGAAGTAATGGCAAAGTGACACGCCAAAGGGTCTGCCAGGTCGTTGCCCCGTCAATGCGTGACGCCTCGTAGACTTCTTCAGGGATAGTTTGAAGCCCCGCCAACACGAGTAGTGCAACCAGAGAATTTGCTTTCCAGATTGCTAACACATAGATAAGGAGTGTTGCCAACTGCGGCGACCCCAGCCAGTTGATCGGATGGGTCGAACTTATCAGGCCCATCCGTTCCAGCAGGCTGTTGATGAGGCCATACTGGCCATTGAAGATGTAGGCCCAGATGACGGAGTTCGTAGCCGTTGGAATGGCCCATGGAAAAAGAATTGCAGCACGCGCCACCCAGCGGCCTGGAAACTTGCGATTCGCGAACAGTGCCAGTGCCGTACCGAGAATCATCTGACCAATCACCGTAATGATACTGTAGAGAATCGAGAACTTGAATGCGTTCCAGAACTGGATATCCCGCAGAAGCCGTGCGTAATTTGCAAGACCTGCAAGTGATGTGCCCTGGCCGAAAGTGCCTCCCGTCTGGAAGGAAAACCAGAGGGTACTCAGCGCAGGGTAGACACCCAGTGCTAACAATGCCAGCAGTACCGGTGTCAACATTGTCCAGGCGAGGCGCTCCTCGCCGAGCTCGAGAGCCCCTCGCCTGGCTCTCTTTATAATTAGCTCAGGCGGCGATTGAACAGTTGCCATATGCAATTCCTTTCTGATAAGCTTGCACAGAAAAAGGTAAGTTTACATCAATGAGCTTACTTGTGGTTGGACGCTGTTGAGCGCATCAGCTGGCGTTCCCTGATTGCTGAGGACTCCATTAATGGCAGCCTGCAAGGGTGTTGTGAACTGGTTATAGCTCTTAAGCTGCGGTCGATTCATGCCACCTGGAAGGATCGTCGAGAGCTGCTTGAAGTACGGTACTTTCGCTTGTACTGTTGGATCACTGACGACATCCGGTCGGCTCGAGATCAGACCTGCATTCATAGCTAGTGAGGTCTGAGTATCCTTGCTTAACATGTAGTCAATGAATTTCCATGCCTCGTCTTTGTGCTGGGAGTAGGCATTAATGGCCAGCACCCAGCCACCTGTACAGCCATGGCCTGTCTGTCCTGTCGTTGCGAGCGTCGGAACCACACCCACCTTCCCCGCCACTTTTGAGTTGGAAGGATTATTCGCAATGGCATAAGCGAAGACCCAGTTGCGCATGAACGGAGCCTGACCGTTGTTGAAGAGTGCCAGGATATCATTGGGAGCATAAGTATCTGTGTCAGAAGGGGCAAGCTTCAACGTATAGATCAGGTCATGCATGTATTGCAACGCTTCAACCTGCGTTGAGCCGCTGACCTGTAGATTTCCGGGTGTTCCAATAGAGCCTCCAGCACCCCAGATGAGTTCGAGCCACTCATCAACGATTGCCTCGATTTTCTTGCCCGGCATGAGATAACCATACTTAATACCCTTGGCTCCTTCACCAGCGATGATTTTCTGAGCCACGGTCTGCATCTCATCACGGGTGCTAGGGGCCGTACCACCATACTTCTGTACCAGATCAGTGCGATAGTACAGCATACCGATATCCATATAGCGTTGGATACCGTAGAGTTTGCCGTTCACCTTGGCCACATTTTGAGCACTGGGCCAGAACTGGTTCAGATAGCTGGTCGACACATACTGATCAATTGGAGCAAGCCAGCCAGGAGTAGCGAACTGGGCGGGCCATGTCACATCGATATGCACCACATCTGGCGTAGACGACTGGGAGCGGAATGCTGTCACGAACTTGCTGTATTGATCGGTGGCAACTGGTGGAAGCTGTACATAGTCAACCTTGATCTTCCCAGCATTCATCTGGTTAAATTTGTTGATCTCGGCTGTTTGTTCGCCCGTTGTGTCTGTTAACGCGGCAAATTGAATCGTGACAGGACCAGTGGATGTAGAACTTCCTCCACCACAGGCTGCGAGCAATGGACCGAGGGCAGTGGCACCTATGCCTACTGCAACACCCTTGTTAAGCAAAGTGCGACGCGATATTTTGCGCGTCATCAGTTCTGTTCCCACATCTGAAATGGAACCTTCAACTTGCAAACTGTCAGACGAGGAGGTAACTGTATCATCCTTGATTTCCATGGTGATCAACCTTTCCTGCTTGAAATAAGCGCTATAAGCTAATATGCAGTGATCTGTATACGATGGACAATATTACGAACCTCGTTGCACCTCCTCTCTGGCAGGATGCCCCAGGTCTATCAGCTATGCCACTGTGATGGCCTCGATATCTAGCAACCGTGCCAGGGCTTCGAGTTCTCGTACAATATGACCCGCGACGATAGCGACATGATGCTCCCAACCGCCAAGCATGATTGTATCAAGCAAGCGTCGTGCCTTGCCTGCGGGACGGAAGACAGCAGTGTTGCCAGCAAAGCGATTCACGGGTTCATCAAGCACTTCGCCATCAAGATAAAGCAAGCGATAACCATGAGGGCCTACTCCCAGGCGTGCCAGAGTTGTGGGACCTGGGCGGATAGCGAAATTGCCTGCGACACCAATGCGCCGATTGCAATGAACGGTGAGTTGTGGTTCTTCCCCTTCGCGTGCCAGGCATGCAGGTGCATTTCCGCAATGCCAGAGCGAGACAGTATTAGTGGTTTCATCCATCGCTACCAGGTCGGCCAACAAAGGCGCCGCACCGCTCAGCCATTGCAGCATAAGAAGTGTGACTGCACCATGCATGTCCGCTTCGCATGCACAGATGAAACCATCATCCGCAAGTCTGCCTAACGTCGCACATGGCATTAGTCCAAACTCTTGTGGGAACTCTGGCCAACAGCGCACGGCAAGCCCATCCAAGTGATACGTTTGTAAAGCCTCGCGTAGCACGACATATGCTTCGCCAAAGCGGTGCACTTGAGCAGGCTCGAGTGTACGCAAGCTAGGAGAGCGTTCCGCTGTCGAGGCAATCGCAGCTGCGACCGCAGGCTCCGCAGCCTCGTTAGATGCCGCAAAGACACTATTGAGATCGAGCTGGGTAACCCTGGTGCCGATTACTCGTGCGAGTTCGAGTTCATCAAATTGACATCCATAAAAGCCTGTAGGAGCCTGCCCCACTAAACCTACGTGACTGTGCCGGAGGCGGTCGCGTGTTACGGCAGCCCGAGCAAAAGCTGCTAATGGTGCCAGTAGATCCTTCTCGCCAGGGTTGCCATAAATATACTGAACGCTATGCCCTGTTCTTTGCAGGGCATGGGAGGCGATATTGACCCCGCACAGCGAGTTGAGCCAGAGACGATCACCGATAGGTCCAGGTTCACGTAACCCCCAGAGACAGACCGGCGCTCCCACATGCTCAGCAAGCTCAACGGCCATACTGGCGTCGCTAAAGGTGGAGCAGAGGATGACCAGAAGATCTGGCACTTGCGCCTTGAGGGCCTGGGCCGCCTCACGTGCAGATTGCGTATCCATCAGTAATGTTGCATCTCCAACAACCGGCCATCCAAGGTCTCTGAGGGCTGCGAGTGCGTGTGATGCGCTCTCTTTGGCGTACTCGACTGCAAAGGTTGGACGTGCAACACATGCCAGCCCTATAGTCGGGATGAGCGCCTCACGCTCGTTACTTCTTTTCATAATATGCTCTCCTGTTTCTCTTGCGTGCCATGCATTGCATCTGTCTGCTATGCAGCACCTACCTTTGCTCCCTCTCTCATTCTTCCACTCAGGACAATAGCATCGAGAGCAACAGCAGTAGCACCAACCAATCCTGCGTCATCGCCAAAGGTAGGTGCAACTAATTCAATAGACTCATCTTTAGTGAGAAAAGCATGCTGCCGTAAACAGTGTGTCACAGATGAGGAAAATACCTCACCTGCTCCTGTAATGGCCCCGTGCAAGACGATACGCCCCGGGTTGAAAATATCGACGAGATTGGCTAGCCCCACGCCCAGGGATTCCCCACAGTTCTTGACTACTTCGTGGGCTACCTCATCGCCCATGCGTGCTAAGGTAGCAAGTGTTCGTACTGCTTCTTTTGATTTTCCCCCCGAAGTATCAAGCTCTATTCCTCGCGAACGAGCACTGCGGATAATAGCAGGCTCGGCAGCTACCGTCTCCAAACAGCCGCGGTTGTCGCATGAGCAGATTTCGCCGATGGGATCGACGGTAATATGACCGATTTCGCCCGCTCCACCATGAGCTCCACGATAGGGTCGGCCATTAATAATGAGACCTGCGCCAATACCCGTGCCGATATAGACAAAGGCAAAGTCAGACCAGGCCCGGCCTTCACCTAAGAGAGCTTCACCAAAAGCCATAGCACGCACATTGTTCTCGATGGCGACAGGATGATGAAGTTGCTCTTCGAGCAGATTGCCAAACGGCACATCCTCCCATCCAAGGCTCGGCGCTCGCTTCACAACGCCATGATGTACATCTACAAGGCCAACCAGTCCTGCACCAATACCAACAACTGCCTCGTCAGTATAGCCCTGAGTATGCAGTAATTCGCGGAGCGTTTGTGCGATGGTCTCGGTGGCCCATGCAGGAGTATAACGCTCCGGCGTACCAATGGAACGACGTGCAAGTACTCGTCCACGCAAGTTACACAGAGCAATACGTAACGCACTGACTCCCTGATGCACCGTTCCAATGACCGGCGTATCCTCCGGGAGGTCAAGGAGTATGGCATGCGCACCCACGCGACCACCCCGAGCTATGCCTACTTCGCACAGTAAACCATTCTCGATAAGCCCACGCGTGATATTGCTGATCGCAGCCGCAGTGAGACCAACACGTTGTGCAAGATCCACGCGTGCAAGAGGGCCCTCGCGAAGAATTGCCCGTAAAACTTGTTCAGAATTCACCTCACGCATCCCGTGCCGCGAAAAAATGCTTGCCATTTCTGTTCTTACTCCGGCTCTGATTAATTAATTAAGTTAATATATTAAATAATACCTAGCAAATTTTGCTTTGTCAAGGGGTTGACAAAATGATTTCTCCCCAATACACTTAATGATAAAGAAGTGGTAAGAGGTATGACCACTTACCAGAAAGTCAAAAAGAAAAGGAGTACACATGAGCCAGATCGAGGCACAGTTAGGAAAGCATATCCAGGCAGCGGAGTCTGCTCCGAAATTCCTTGTTCATAATGAGGGTGACGCCGTAGCTGTAGCCGTTCAAGATGTCGAGCCGGGCAAGGTCCAGGCGATCTATATGGACAGTGACCGTGCGGTGATTATTCGTGTGACCGAGGCGATCCCCCTCGGTCATAAGGTCGCGCTGGTCTCTCTTAGGGAGGGGGACGAAGTGATTGAGTATGGTGTACGTATTGGTGTGACACGGCAACCGATTTCGGCTGGACAACATGTCCATGTTCACAATATCAGGAGTGCAAGATGGCAGAAAAGTATGTAACTGGATATCGTCGCCCCGATGGTAGGGTTGGCATTCGTAATCATGTAGTCATTCTTCCCGTTGATGACCTCTCCAACGCTGTGTGCGAGTCGATCGCCAGAACCATTCCAGGGACGCTGGCCCTTCCACACGCCTACGGTCGCCTCCAGTATGGAGAGGATCTTGAGTTGACCTTGCGCACTTTGATCGGAATGGGAGCCAATCCCAATGTGGCGGCGGCAGTTGTCGTTGGCATCGAGCCGAACTGGACTAATCGGGTTGTTGAGGGGATTGCCAAGACTGGCAAGCCGGTGGAAGGTTTCTCAATCGAGCGTTTTGGTGATCTGAAGACGCTCTCGGCGGCAGCACGCGTGGCCCAACAGATGCTCCAGGATGCCAGTGAGCTTCAGAGAGAGGCGATCGAGCGTGAGGAATTGATCATCAGTATCAAGTGTGGCGAGTCTGATACCACCACCGGGCTGGGTTCCTGTCCGACTGTTGCCCAGGCTGTTGATCGCCATGTCACCTCTGGCGGAACGGTTATTTTCGGTGAGACCTCGGAACTCACCGGGGGTGAGCACTTGATTGCTGCACGCTGTGCCGACGAGCAGGTGCGTGCTGCCTTCCAGGCCATGTATGACGGCTATATCGAAGAGATCGAGTCCAGCGGGGCCAATCTGCTCGGATCGCAGCCGACGCAGGGCAACATCCGGGGTGGGTTGAGTACCATCGAGGAGAAGGCACTGGGCAATATTGCCAAGACGGGTACTGTGCCAGTCGTTGATGCCCTCAAGCCAGCAGTGGCACCAAGCAGACAAGGTCTCAACTTTATGGACTCCTCCTCGGCGGCGGCTGAGTTCATCACCCTTATGGCGGCAGGGAGGGCCGTGCTCCACATCTTCCCAACTGGGCAGGGCAACATCATAGGCAATCCCATTGTGCCCGTCATCAAGATCACGGCTAACCCATTGACGGCAAGGACGATGTCGGAGCATATCGACCTGGATGTCTCGGGCCTGCTCTGGCGTGAATATAACCTACGCCAAGCCGGGGACCGGCTGATGGCCTTGATTGATCGCACCATCAACGGACGGTTTACCTGTGCTGAGTCGTTGGGGCACCGCGAGTTTGTGATCACTAAGCTGTACCGGAGTGCCTAGCCATGACGATTAATACGACAACAACGGCTTCCCTGTTTATAGGGGGAAAGTGGATGGCTCCTGACGATGGGAGTTCACTGGAAGTGCGCAATCCGGCAGACGGTTCCGTAGTGGGAACAGTTGGCTACGGGGGCAAGGTTGAAGCAATAGCAGCTGTGAATGCAGCACAACACGCCTTCACGTCCTGGGCAGCTCTGCCTGCTCGTGCGCGTGCCGACATTCTAGTACGGGTAGGAGGACTCCTACAGGAGCGGGCTGAACATATCGGGTACATCCTGGCTCAAGAATCTGGAAAGCGGCTACCGGAAGGCATGGCAGAAGTTCGCTTTGCCGCTGAATACTTCCGCTGGTTTGCCGAACAGGCACGGCGACCTGCTGGCGAGATCATGCCCCAGGAAATCGCTAATCGGCGTCATCTGACGCTGACGCAACCAATGGGGGTGGCACTCTGTCTCACACCCTGGAACTTTCCTGTTTCTATCCAGGCACGCAAGGTGGCCCCGGCACTGGCTGCTGGATGTACTGTTGTATCGCGGGCCTCGGAAAAAGCACCATTAGCGGTCATCGAGATGTTTCACTGCCTGGAGGATGCTGGTATTCCCCTTGGAGTTGCGAATCTGATTCAAGGGCCAGCTGGAGAGACCACTAGTGCTATGCTGGCCCATTCCGCCGTGCGCGTCGTCAGCTTTACCGGCTCTACAGAGGTAGGTCGCCTGGTCATGCAGCAGGCTGCTGAGCGTATTGTGCGACCTCTGCTAGAACTCGGTGGCAATGCTCCCTTTCTCGTCTTCGGGGACGCCGACCTGGATCAAGCTGTCGAGGGGGCCATGGTTGCCAAGTTTCGCAACAATGGGCAATCCTGCATTGCCGCCAACCGTTTCCTGGTACAGGCTCCAGTCTTTGATGAGTTTGTGAAACGCTTTGCGACGCGTATCAATAGCATGCAATTGGGTAACCCTGTACAGGAACCGATCCCCGATCTGGGCCCGGTCATCGATCAAAGGCGTAAGCAGGCAGTTGCAGCCCTTGTTACGGAGGCGGAAGCGGCTGGTGCTCGTCGTGTGACCGAGTCCAAGAACCTGCCAGCATCTGGTACATTCGTTGCACCTGCCCTCTTTACCAATGTGCCCGAACATGTGGGGCTGGCACGCCAGGAGGTCTTTGGGCCTATCGCCGGGGTCTTTTCCTTCGAGACAGAGGAGGAGGCTATTCGGAGAGCCAATGAGACCGAGATGGGCCTGGCTGCCTACTTCTATACAAGGCAACTGGATCGTGCCTGGCGTGTGGCGGAGGCACTTGAGGCGGGTATTCTTGGTCTGAATTCGGCGTTGCCCTCTGTGGCCTATGCTCCCATGGGAGGTGTCAAGCAGAGCGGTCTGGGACGGGAAGGGTCACACCAGGGGCTGGAAGAGTTCCAGGAGATCAAGTACGTATGTACCGAACTCTAGCTGCAAGGAGCAATCCATTTCAAAGAAGACGTGTTGCCAGTCAAACCAAGCCGCTTCCAGAGTGTCATCCTGAGCGTAAGTGTCATCCTGAGCCGCTTCCAGAGTGTCATCCTGAGCGCAGCGAAGGATCTCTGGCCGCAGAGAGATCCTTCGCTGCGCTCAGGATGACAACGCTACGCTCAGGATGACAAAGTAAGGAGGAACCCCAGTGATTGTGGTCACTGAAATGTTAGCACCGCCAGGTCCCGAGTTGTTGGCAGTCTCAGGTCGGTCAGTAAAGCTCGATCCCACACTGTGGCGTGACCCAGCACGATTGCACGCAATACTTGCAGAGGTTGAAGCACTGATTGTGCGCAATCAGACGCGTGTCACCGCTCAGGTGTTGGATGCTGCGCCTGGGCTAAAAGTGGTAGGAAGGCTGGGCGTGGGCCTGGATAATATTGATCTTGAGGCGGCCCGAGCGCGGAGCATCACCGTTACTACCGCTCGTAACGCCAACGCTATCGCCGTCGCGGAGTACGTACTGGCAGCAACGCTGCATATTGCTCGCAACTTCGCCGCCGCAGATGCCAGTGTGCGTGCGGGAGAGTGGGATCGCACACGCTTTGGTGGCACTGAGTTGTGGGGACAGACGCTTGGGCTGGTAGGCGTTGGAGAGATTGGGCGGCGCGTTGCGAAACGTGCGCAGGCCTTTGGCATGACGGTGATAGGCTATGACCCGCTCGTAGGGCCGTATGATTTCGCTCCGGCAGAGCAGGAGATCGCTTTATTACCACTCGATGAGGTGCTCGCCCGTTCTGATGTAGTAAGCTTGCATGTACCCTTGTTGCCTGTGACACGCCATCTCATCGATGCGGAACGGCTGGCGAAGATGCGTCCCCATGCAGTGCTGATCAACACGTCGCGTGGTGGTATTATCGATGAAACGGCACTGCTCGATGCGCTCACTAGTGGATACCTGTACCGGGCTGTCCTTGATGTCAGTGAAGTTGAGCCGCTTCCGATGGAGAGCCCACTACGTTCCAACGAGGCGGTGATCTTGACGCCGCATGTTGCTGGACTGACGGCAGAGGCCCAGGAACGAACCTCGCGCCTGGTCATCAGCGATGTGTTAAGAGTGCTGAACGGAGAACGAGCGATAGGTGCTGTGTGAACGAGAGGAAAAGCACGATGACAGATGAGAAGAAGTTCTCCGTCGCATCGGCGACGTTGGAGGCTTTTGCAGCACGTATTATGCGCTCGGTGGGGTTAAGCGATGGCGATGCTCAGACGGTCGCCTGGGCACTGGTCACGGCGAATCTGGAAGGGATTGATACGCACGGAGTCTCACGGCTGGCCCTCTATGCACGACGTGTGCGTGCTGGACTGGCTGCCGCTCGTCCGGCGTTACGTTGGAGCCATCCGGCACCGGCCATAGCCCTCCTCGATGCAGATAATGCACTTGGTCCCGTTGCGGCAACAGCGGCTATGGACGAAGCAGTACGGCTGGCGCAAGCGCAAGGTGTAGGGATGGTGGCCGTTGCGCACACCAATCACGCAGCTGCCCTCTCCGCCTATACTGAGCGGGCAGCTGCTGCTGGTTGCATAGCCCTCATGACGTGCAATACGCCACCAGGGATACCACCATGGGGCGGGCGTGTTGCCTTTTTCGGCACCAATCCGCTGGCATTTGCCACACCTGGACCAACATCCGATGAGCCTGCGGTGGTAGTGGATATGGCCACAAGTATAGTTGCTCGTGGTAATATTATTATGGCAGCGCGTCAGGATCAAGCTATCCCTGAAGGGTGGGCGATTGATGGGGACGGCAATCCCACGACCAATGCCAAAGCAGCATTGACAGGGGCGGTGCTGCCGATGGCTGGTGCAAAGGGATATGCTCTAGCATTGATGATTGAAATCTTGTCGGCCATCGTACCGGGAACGAGTTGGGGGCCACATGTACGTTCGCCCTATGATGACTGGACGGCCCCGACAGATGCCGGGTTGTGGTGCTTGGCGATCCATCTTGGATCGCTCATGTCGCCAGAAGAATATGCGACTCGTCTCGGTGGCATGCTCACTGCTATGCGCGAGACGCCACCCATGGCTGGGCAGCGCATCCGCGTTCCAGGTGAGCGGCGAGCAGAGGTGCAGGCGAGGCGTTTGGTAGAAGGTATCCCGATAGACGTCGCCACTCGTGCCGAATTGGATGTGCTAAGTGTCGAAGTAGGAGTAACACCAGTAGAGTGGAGGCAACCATGACCGTGTTTCAACCCGTGCAAGAGCCAAATCGAAGTCTCGAAGGGCGAATCGTTGACTATATTCGTAATCTAGTCGAGCAAGGAGAACTCACACCGGGCGAACGCTTACCGCCTGAGCGCGAACTGGCTGCTCAACTGGGGGTAAGCCGACCGGTGCTACGCGAGGCCTTGCATACATTGGCGGCACTTGGACTGGTCGAGTCGCGTCATGGTCGTGGGGTCTTTATCGTGGGTGGGAGCATACAGGCTACGGCTCAACGCCTTTCATTGGCGTTAGGCACAACTGGTACTCAGGCCCAGCCGGACAGTGTTACGCGCATCCGCGAACTCTTCGAGATTCGACGCGTGCTCGAAGGTTCGGCGGCTGAATGGGCGGCACAGCGGGCGACTGAGGAACAGATTGCTGAGATGCGTGGGATACTGATCAGAGACAAGGAGCTGCGCACCGCTGATGCAGTGGATACAATGCTGATCAGTGAGCTCGATGGACGGCTCCACGCCTTGATTGCGGCAAGTACATCCAACCGCCTGCTGTTGCTGTTGATGGCAGCTTTGCTTGATGAATTGGCCACGGCGCGGAGTAAAAGTCTCTTGATCTCTGGGCGTATCCAGCGCTCGTTAGAGCAACACGAAGCCCTAGTATCCGCCATCGCGGCACATAGCCCTACTACTGCTCGTGCATGTATGATCGAACACCTCAACGATGTAGAACACGCTATCCTTCAACATATGGAGCAGCAGACTATGCCTCTATCTTTGCACTTTTTGGAACGGCAGAGCTAGGAGGACAGTTGCGCTACAACTTTGTGCTCAAATGGCTTGAAGATCACCTGCTTGATACCACTTGGTATCCTTTCTTTCAAGCTCACATAAGAAAAGTGCAAAGATAGAGATTTATCAGCATCACCTTGAATGAAGAGAGTGGTCAGACCCTTTAGACTCATCTGACCCATCTGACCCAAGTGTCCCATTAGATGCAAGTGACACAAGTGATACATCTGACCCAAGTGATACATTCGATACAAACGATACATTCGATACAAACTGCCATTCAAAACTCTCGTTAACATTCGCCATAGCCTCTGCCAGAAGCAAAATCCGGTGGAGCGGCCAGCAGAGACGATTGACGCCATTTCATCACTGCGGCCAATCTTTTGGCAGAAAGCGGCCAAACTTTTTGACAATCCGCACAAACGACAGGCATGAGTCAGACCCATTAGACTCATTAGACCCATCTGACCCAAGTGTCCCATTAGGGGTAGTGCACACGTTACGTGTGCGCTACCCCTTCTTCAAAAAACTGACCCTCTGAGAGGTCTTCCAGATGAGAAGCTTGTGGCGCACTCAGCCTTATAGGCTTCACGGAGCTGGATGCTGTGGCAATACTATTGCCAGAATGATGGGTAGCACTACTACCACAGCCGTTATTCCCAGCGACCAGAGGGCGAAACGGGCTGTTTTCGTGGCTCCTTCTAGCTGCCATGCCTCCACACGTTTCATCGTACGTTGGATAGCTACTATGTATACCACAATTGCTACTACCAAACCGACGATGAGCGTAGCCAGTGCTATTTTTTGCTGTACGAAAAATCCCCCTGATACGTCTAATGCACGAATGAGCATACTGAGCGCAAGAGCAAGAATAATCACCACTAGCAGCACTGCCAGTGGTCGCAAGCCGATCAGTATACCGCGCCATACTTTGCTCTCTTGCTGAGAAGCACGATCGGGAGTCGGTTCTTGCGAAGAAGAAGGAAATGATGACATGTAAAGCTCCTTTAAGCTGCCCCGCTATCGGGACCTAGTGCTGTTGTATAAAAAGCGACGATACGCGAAACATATGTGTTGCCCATCACATTGAAGGATTGGGCGTGATCGGCCCCCGGTACTGACCATGTCTGCACGTGAGCTCCAGGAGCAGCACTGGCCGCCGCCGCCAATACCGTCATATTCGAAGGGGGAATATATTTGTCAGCATCACCATGAATGAAGAGAATTGGGCGTGGCGCAATGTGGACCACCACATCCACCGGGCGCACAGCGTAGTAGTTGATCCCATAGAGTGCATCCACTGCCAGTAACGCGCCAGGAGTGAAGAAAGACGGCAAGTGACCACCTTTGGGAACCTCGCGCTCCAAAATAGGAATGATATCAGCGTAGGCGGAATCCGACACTAATGCACGAATAGCCGGTTCCTGTGCCGCCGCCAGAATTAATGTTGTTCCTCCCATTGAGAGGCCCCAGCCGCCAATAATGCGTGGTCGCCCCAGCTGAGGATAAGGTACTGAGCCCGAACGTAAGAAATCCACTGCTCCCAATACATCGCGCTGTTCAAAGTAGCCTAGAGAGAGTGGGGCCGGTGGTGACTCACCCATGCCACGCATATCAAAGGCGAGAATAGCAAAGCCATGCTGTGCCAGCGCAACACTTAGCCTGAGTAGGCCCGCATTTTTATCTGCGCGGTTGGTGCGTGAGCCATGTACCATAATGATCGTGCGACGTGCCGTCAAACTCCCGTTCGGCAGAATGCCGGGGATAAACCAACCCTGTAATTGCACATGATCTTGTCGGCTGGGAAAGGTTACATTGTGGTACTGTAACCCAAATGCCGCCGGTGTGCTATAGGGAGGCTTCTGTGGCGCATAAACCAGCATAGTCGCAATATAGAAAGAAATTATGACATAGGCCATGGCCAATATGCCTGAAAGCAGCAGAAGTACTGTCACGAATCTGTGCGAGCCACGCCCGCTAGTTCTTGCAAGTGTGGGCGGCGTAGCAGGCCTAACAATAGATGACGATTGGGAAAACATGATACTACCTTTCACTCCAACCAGTTGTTCCGTACAGAGGGAACTTTCAAAAGACTGGTTGGTGGACTGTTGTCAAGCGACTGGGTGAATTTCATATTTTTGCGAAGTATGATGACCGCAAGGGTCATCACTACTATAGACGTGCGAATCGGCTTGGGAGGGCGAAGTATAGTAGTGATGACCCTTGCGGTCATCATGCCCACCACACCATGCACTTCGCAAGAATATGAACCGCACCTCAAGCGGCCTATGGGCAGGCGTTCTTGACACATTCATGATCCGCTATTTCAATGGAACGTGCTATATGTCATATGACCTATTTTTTGATCTATACTGGTTGCATGAGTAAAAATGTTCCGACACAAGAAACTTCCACCAGAGCGGCTGGCAATGTGCTGGTCTACGCTGGTATCTGGTTTGCTGTCATTGCCTGGGGGGCGTCATTTGTGGCAGCTCGTTTCCTTCTCCAACCGGAGACAACGGGACAAGCTTTTCTCAGTCCGGGTGTACTCGCGGCTTTGCGTTTTAGTATCGCCTCCCTGTTCTTTGTCATCCCACTGGCACGAGCGATTCTACTCCGTCAGGTCTCTGGTCGTGATCTCCTGCTGATGGCTTTCCTGGGACAAATCACCTTTTCGCTCTATTTCTGGCTGCAATACACCGGAGTGCAACAGACAAACGCCAGCATTTCCTCGATTCTGGTCGTTGGGCTGATCCCCATAGCTACCGCCGTTCTTTCCCGCTTACTCGGCAAAGAACATTTCACCTTTGGCAGCTTGGGCGCGTTTCTCCTTGGCTTTTGTGGGGTAGTACTGATCATTCTCCAGAAGCAACTCATCGTGACATGGCAATCTGGTTTCCTCTTTGGTGCATTATGTCTGGTTGGCAATGCCTTTGCCTTCGCTGTCTACTCCAATCTGAGCAAACGCTGGATGAAAAATATCTCACCGCTGGTCATGACCGGTGGCACGATGATCAGTGGAACTATTGGCCTCCTGCTCCTCTCACTTTTCGATCCTGTAAGCAATCGTTGGAGCGAGGTTCCAAAGTTGGGAATACTCCAGTGGCTGGCACTGCTCTTTTTAGCAGTCGTTTGCTCGGTTATTGCCTATTTTGTCTACAACGTTGCCTTAACGAAGATCGATGCTTCTCGCGTGGCCGTCTACATTTATTGCGAGCCGGTTGTTGCCGTTGTGCTTGGCATAACACTGCTCGGTGAACATTTGAACTGGCAAACCATCATCGGGGCAGCAGCTATTGGGGGAGCAGTTGCACTCGTAAATGTGAGTAAGAAATAGTGGTACTGCTCTTGAGGGCCTACGCAATCTCCCCACCATCCACAACCAGCGTCTGTCCGGTCACAAATAAAGAGCGGTTCCACCAGCATCTTGAATCAGGTGCACCGTTCCTTCACCACCTTGCACACCGATATCCGCCACTACAACCTGTGCTCCCTCCCTGGCGAAAGCAATAGCAGCAGCACGTCCCATCCCTGAGCCACCGCCGGTCACTAGCGCGACTTTTCCTGCCAGTTGTCCTGTCATAGCAATGCCTCCTGGTTGCTTGCTTGAAATAGATAGTCGGTTGCAACTCTTACCTACCTCTATCATAAAAGAAGCGCTTGTTAAGTACCCTAGACAAAAGATCAGTTTTTACATGGATAGTTGGCAAGCAGACAACGAGCTCTGTACACGTTTTATTGTTTCTTTGCGTGTCCGTTATATAAGGGAACTGTAACTACTCAGGTGACCAAGCGACCGGTAAAGGTTGACCATGGAAGACAGCCGTCAGAGCAGAGAGCATGGAGTGTC
>WNFX01000942.1_pt1 | contig 33812 bp, 38 predicted proteins | sample 5400111 | NCBI WGS metagenome assembly WNFX01 (sample SAMN13153363, study PRJNA577476) | soil metagenome | isolation source: 40 cm soil or saprolite under grassland replicate 1 | place: USA:California | collected 2016-06-15 | reverse complement strand
GCGCCGGGTACCGCGACCAGCTAGCAGGGACCGCCCATCCCCTACCACGAACCGATGTTCCTTGGGGCTGTAACGACATAACTTTCGGAGGAGGTTAGATATGATTGCAAGAGACCTACCAGCGATTAGTGCGTGGTCTGATGAGTTTAAGCGTGGCCTGGCGGAAGGGATAAGCAATAGCCAGGAACACCCACGTTGGAACCTGACCGGGCCGATAGGTGAGACTGAGCTTACTTACATCGTCGTTAACCTCATCAATTTGGCACAAGAGAACAAGCTGACTGATGGGATACTGCAACGGGACCTGGGGGCGATTGCGGGATGGTTTTTAAGGCCAGACTGACCGTTCCCAGGAGCATCGAAAAGAATTAGTCTACATGGGGGATGTCATAGAGGCGTTCCCCAGGAGCAAGAAGGGAAGGACATCATGGGCATACTCAGAGCTAAGGCGCAGATTGACCAGGAAGTAGCAGACATGGCGCGTTGGGTCACTGGAAACGTCACACTGGACACGAGCAAACGCCTATTGATCTACGCACGGCAATCCAGTTCTAAGCAGTACGTGAACAATATTTACTCAGCCATGGAACAAAGGGACGGCCTACTAGAACGTGCCAGGGAGCTAGGTTGGGTTAGGGATGACCAGATTATTTTATTTGTCGAAAACCAGCTTGCTAAGAAGACCCAGGTTAGCGGCTCGTTGCGTATCGATAAGAGACGGGGATTGCAGGCACTTGTAGAGCTTATCGAGTCTGGCAAGGCAAGCACGGTACTAGTAACCTCAATAGACCGTATCACCAGGGACCCCGATCTTATCACTCCCGTCGTCTTCGCTGGTCTCTGCAAGCGGTATAGGGTTGTTATTGTCGTGACGGATGATGAATACACCTTTGATTTTAATAATCCGACCAGGGATGACATGGGCCGGTTTATGAATGAGGCGATTGCAGCAAAGGAGTATGTACGCAAACAGATCAAGGGGAAGATGCTAAAGAGGCGAACAATCAAGGCAAACATGGGCCGGGTCGCTAATGGGGCCGCTCCGGTTGGCTTGAGATTAGATGAGACCAGGGATAACCTAGTAGCAAGCAGCCATGCAAGCAGGGTGAACTGGCTCTATTCCAGGTTCCGTGATAATGGGGCTAATCTGTCTGGACTGCTGAGAGAGATACTCGACATGAGAGACCAGGGGATACCTCTATTCCCCTTTGCTGAAGACGTTGACCCAAAGACTGTACACCTTACGGACATGTCAGGAGGTTGGTACATCAGCACACGGCAAGGTCTAGCTGGCGTTCTCTGCAATCCTGCCTATGCTGGTCACTATGCCTTCAACGGTCGCATAACGAAGATGAATGCGCACAAGGCCGTTGTTGACCAGGGGCTTTGGGATTTTGCTTTTCGTCACCTATCCAAGTACGAACTAGATAACACGGACATTGAACACGAGAAACCAGTTGTACGCTACTCCCAGAAGAAGAGTGATGATACTGGCGCTCTATTGGCTGGTAGACGGCATAGTGGGTTGCCCGTGATAGATGGTACGAGCGGCGCGCATGTCTACATAGGAAAGCCCGGGAACGTCTACCTTATTAAGCGCTACACCGGCGACACGAGAATGGGGAAGGACGGGTACAAGCGATCTATTGATGGTTTTGAGACGGGGATAAGCATACGAGAACTGGACACGCTGATAGAGGCACGGCTACTACACTGGCTTACCCTGTCCGAAAAGAATTGGCATCACGATGGCGCACACGAGGCGATGAATGAGGTAAGGGACCCAGCCCCACAACCTCCCCCAGGAAATACCTTAGAGACCGATCTATCATTGACCAGACAGGAGCTAGCCAGGGTTGAGCGAGCACTAAGGACTAGCCAGGATGTGATGAGCGATGGGGAGCTTAGAGAGACCTACGCCAGCCAGAAGCGACTGGACGGTTGGTTACGCCTCACACTGGTCTGGTCGCCTATCATGGGCTTTATCATCCCGCTAACTAGTAGCTTGCGTGCTGTAGACGTAGCGTACATCTGGCGTGACAATGGGGCTATCTGGCGGGCGGAGGAACAGGAAGTTATGCGAGAGCACTACCCCACGGCTACCAGGGAAGGGCTACTACACATGCTCCCTACAAGGTCATGGAACGCGATACTGAGGAAAGCTACGGGGATGAAGCTGTCAAGGCCATTCTCAAGGTCTGGTGTGGATATGCCCAAAGAGATGTCCCTGAGTGACCGGGCAGTGATCGAACAGTACGGATTGCGGTCTGGTGAGCGGCTACAATGGAAGCATGTCCTACTGAGCAACGACGGTTATCTTTCGGGATTGCCAATATGATTGTTGGACGCGATCGCTCCCCAACTCACACCATAGCGAGCCCCAATACCGCTGAGCGTATCCCCGCTTCTAACGGTATAGGCATTGCAGCCCGCGGCATGTGCCGAAGCGCCAGGCAGGGTCACGCCGATTACTGTGCCCAGGATGAGGAGGCTGAAAAGCGCTCCGAAAATGATCTTTTTTATCGACTGTTCCTGTTGTACGAACTTACGAATGTACTGATGTATCTGCAAGATATCCTCTTTTACTAGACAACTTCCATGTCTCCACGAGCTGTCGCCCCCTTAAATACACCTGCGCGGGCACAAAAATGCTCCCGCTCAATCAGGTATTCAGGGGAAAAGACAGGTCTCGGCTAGCTCAGGCGAGGGGACAACATAGCTGTTACCTACCAGCCGAGCCAGTATGGTCACATCATAACACGGCATATTCTGAATAAGCATGGAACGCAATGGCACATAGCCAAAATTAACCACGTCCTCTTTTTTCAGCAGGGGAAGATGCCGGGTGAGAAAATGCTTGACACGAGAGGCACGCGACGAGTATAATCGCATACGTCAAGAGAACTCCCTGGTGCTTCACAAGGGTACTGATGGAAGTACATGACAAGCCGGTGTAGCTCAGTGGTAGAGCACTCGTTTCGTAAATGAGCGGCCGTCGGTTCGATCCCGACCACCGGCTCTTTATATTTCATATATGGCCCAGGATATTCGCTAACAGAGCGCTGATGAGGTCTGAGCTTTCAACAAGAGGGTGTGAGACTAGATCCAATCAAGATTGCGACTGATAAGCAACTCTGTCATTTTCGCGTGATGGGTGTTTTTCATCGCAACCAGGCGCGTGGCTAAACCGTGCCGAGCCGCTAGCTCGCGTACTCCTTCCGCATCGTCATAGGTCATGAGAAATTCACCTTGCAGGGTCGCTGCGATACGGAAGAGCTCTTCATGGTCAAGTTCAAAGTAGGTGTAGAGACGCCGGCCGGCCTTTTTCCCTGAGGCAGTGTAGGGCGGGTCGATGAAGAAAACTGCATCCGAACAATGTGCGTTTTGCCTCATCACTTCGGGTCCATCACCTTCAAGAAAAGAGATCCGCTCACGAATAGTGAGAATGTCGAGGATACGACGCTTGAGCATCTCTGGATACCAGCGCGACAAGATCCCACGCCCATTCTCCCCCTGTTTGAGCACCCCCGAGCCAGGGGCAAGGATACCACCATGATTCACGCGATTTTTAAGGATCGTGCGGAACGCCATCTCTTTGCGGGTAGGCTCCGTCTGGCTGAGCACTGCCTGCACCGTTTCGGGCGTGAGGGGAAACCTCGCAATTTCATTCGCGAGCCATGCTCCATCATCGTTCAGGATGGTAGCCCAGACCGCAGCAACCTCTTCGTCACGCTCCACCATGATCACATGCTCTGCCAGCTGCTCAAAGGCTATGGTAAGACTCACAATTGCCCCACCGGCGAATGGTTCAATGAAGTAAGTGGGCCGCTGGCCCCGCCTTTTTAGCCAACGACGAACATGCGGAACAAGCCAGGTCTTCCCTCCCGGATACCGAAAAGGACTCCGCTGTGGCACTGAGGCAACATTGACAATGTGGTGATGTTCAACCCGTTCATCATCAAAGAGTGTTGTCTGAAACATTCCTGTCCTCACCTCGCTATTGAGCTACCATTTACCTGTCACCCTCTGCGGTTTCACCACTCCGGATAATGTCCTGAAGCGTTGGCGCATCGGGTGGTGCACGTCTCCATCCTCAAGCTTTTGTTGCAGGTCCCCGATAAAATCCTCGATGGGGCCAGGCTCAGCACGTGTAATGCGGTCAAGCGCATCCCCAAACCTTGTATAGACAATTTTATTTTGCACCAGTTGGTAACGGTTCTCTGCAGAGACATACTGCAGGTCGTAAATCATCCAGGCAATATCAGCCTCTCCTGGTTCTACTTCTGACAGACTGGGCAAAGTCCGGTAAAAGGAAGAGTCAAGCGCTACCGCAGTTTTCTTCTGCCAGGCATGGAGAATACCACCTTTATAGATAAGCTGCGGTGCCAGGCGCTTACATGATGAAGAAAGAAAATCCGGGCGCGGTTAATAGCGGCGCCGGCTCCAGTCCATCGCTGCATGTGCGCGGGGATCTTCCATATAATGAGCGAAAGCTTGCCGAATGTTCCCAGAGATATACACAGCTTGAATTTCGAGCGCACCAAAGTCAAGAATGCGCCCAGCAGCGTCATAAGAAACAAGCACGACATCTTTGTTGCCAGCTGACTTCCCGTGCTTATCATTCAGGCGAATTTCTGTAAGCGAAGTCCACGAGACATCCGGAGGAAAGAAGAAAGCGGCAGCGTCGTCAGCGATGATCCAGTTCTGTCGAAAGCGAATCGGACAGGTAATGGTAAGGTTGCCCCCATCCTTAACACTGCAGACCCCTAACGGATTTTCTGCTTTATCCTTCGTACAATTGGGAACCTTATTGCCAAATGGACAGAGCTTGTGCCCTCGGTAACGATCCGCTTCAGAAGAGAAGTTGTCCGTGGGAAAGCCAAAAACCTCACCGAGAGGATGCCTGGGAGTTGGCGGCATACTCTGTATTCTTCCTTCCAATCGCTTGTACTTTTGATTCAGCATTATACCATTACAACAGTACAAGTTCTTAGCTACGAAAATAGCCAGTACGATAATGTATTCCGTCTGCTCTCTTGATGGCTGAGATCACATGATGTGCGAGTGAGCCAACGAACTCTCTTCGTCTGTTTATTAGCAGCAGGCTTCACCCTTCTATACCAAAACCAGAAATGGATACCTGGAACTTTTGCTGAGAAAGTTCCAGGTACCAGGCAGGAACCTGCCTGGAGGCTTATTCACCAAACCCTTACGAAGCCCCTTTGCATAAGCCTCCACCTTACTTATACCTATGCGCCTGCCAAAAGCGGAAAAACTTGAACACGAAAGTTGGTGAGGTCCCCCCGTTCGTAACGCTTTTCGTGACGCTGTCGAAACGATCCCACAGTACACTGCTAAGAAGAAGAGAAAAATTGTGTACAGAGAGGTTTTCTTAACAGCATGAAGAAAGGAGTTGCTCTCATGTCTTCCACAGCGCTTCCTCGAGGTCAGGTCAAACAATGGCACCTCATCGTATTCGTCATCGTCGCCGGGCTCCTCACCCTGCTGGTGTTGTATGGAGGTTTCGGTGATCTGCTCTTACTCAGAGGGCAATCCGGCTTTCCCTCCGACATTCATCGCTGGCACGAGGGGCAGTCAGGCGCCTTGATGGTGATCGTGTTCGGCGGAAGCCTGCTGGCCTTGCTCTGGCGACCTCAGAGCAAGCCCTTGCTGGCACAATTCCTGGTACTGAGCATTGCCATCCTGAGCCTCGCCTTCGCGACAATTTCCGGGGCCGGGTTCAACCCGATCGTGTTGGCCGTTGGGGGAATCCTGATCGGCATGCTGGTTGCCGCCTATCCCAGGCCGCGCGATCTCTTCCAGGTGAGGCGCGAAGGATCTCCGAGCTACCCCCTGCTCGCGATTACCGTGATCGCAGCAATCTTCTTAGCCCCCATTCTCGCGCGCGAACTCAATTATCAAATCCTTGGCATGACGCAGCATGATGTCCATGCCCTGAACTATCACTGGCTCACGTCCGTTGGACTGGTCTTGCTCCTCATCCTGGGCGGCTCATTAGCGGCCACCAGGCAGCCAGGGTGGAAGATGTTGGCCTGCATCACTGGCATTGCCTTTCTTTACCTTGGGAGTATGGCGCTCCTGCTGCCAGGCTATGCCGGAAGCTGGGGGACCACCGGCGGCATCCTGGGCGTCCTGGGCGGTCTAGGCTACCTCGTCGCAACCCTGGTGGAGGCCAGAAAGAGCAGGCGTGCGTAGCTGCGCGATGATGAGTTTTCACACCCAAAACCGGTAATACTGCCCAGTCTCCGCTGCCCACGCTTGTCACCCTGAGCGAAAGCGAAGGGTCTGGCTCGGCGGGCAGCGGAGACCCTTCGCTGCGCTCAGGGTGACAGAAGGCAGGACATACCATCGGCGAGGAGTGCCGATCTTGGTCGTGAAATTTCATCATCGCGCCTGGGGGCGAGGCACGACCGGCATGCGGGTGCTCATCGCCCTGATCGTGCCCAGCAGAAATGTTTTCTAGACAAAACATTTCTGCTGGGCGTAGAATAAAGAGGCAGCCGTCTTGATGCCGCTGCGAGCGAAGGGAAGGAGCAGTGGGGTGACACTCAACCTCCGCACTATCCTCAAGACCCCCGAGCACACGGCGCGTGCCAGGGAGACGCTTGGCGGCTTGCTCAGCCTGCTGGTCCTCTCTGTCCTCCTACTCATCCCAGGATCAGGATCGCAGCGTTCTTGGAAGTGAACTGATCGCAGGTTGTCTTGCTCTGGCACTCATCGCTGTGAGGCTAAACCTCCAGACACTCAGGAGGATAGTCCAATGATTCTATATATTCATCTTATTGCAAGCTTCAAATGAGTCCTTGTTCGTGGGTACCAAGGCTACCACGCACTTGCTGCACTGTTGGTCTATGAACGTTTTCCTTCCAACGCTTGACCTGAACAGCCATGCGAACGTGAATGACATCTCCGACTACTAGCGTGCCACGAACATCAATACCTTTATCGTTGCTTTCATTTGTGACCGCTACCTCTTCAAATCCCAGTTTTCCAAGCAACTCTCCAATTAAAGCCTCGAACTCACCCGAGAGCATCTTATACAGTTGATCATGCAGCTTTTTGCGAACCCCGTTGTTGTGTTGCTCGATCTGTCGCGATAGCTCAAATGGCAAGACCTTTTCACCATCATGCTCAGCCTGGAGCAGCGACCCAGATGTCATCCAACGAGAAAGCCCCGCTAAACCTTTACTATACCTGATAAAACGAGGAGTCTCCCCTCGCTTGGTCATGCGCTCGATCTCAGTCCCGATTTGCGCATGAAGGGTAGCTTCGGGGGTCTGACCTACAGTTCTAATCAAACCTAGCTCTAGAGCCTTCTTAGTGATGTCACGGTAGTACATAGGCTTTTTGTTGCTAAACTGTTCGAGAATCTTCTCAGCAGCATCAGTGAATGTATAAGCTCTGGCAGGTATATCAGCAGATACTGTTTCAGTCGACCCATCTGTTGGCACTGCCCTACCAACCTCGCTATTAAATTCAGGCAGCCCCCATGCACGAAGTGCAAATATACCTTTTCCGGTTCGTTGGAAAAGTGAAGCTTGGGCGTGATTAATAATGTCTACAGAAAGTTGAGCGCTAACTGTTTCGTCAGGAGTTTTACCTTCGGTTCTCCAAAGGCCGCGTGCAAGAATGCGCTGTGTAATTTCCCGAGAGTGAAGTGGCTCATTAGCTTCTTCGAGTACAATCCTTACGGCATTCAGCACGACGCTCATTGGATACTCCTTTGTACACATTCACCTATCTAGCAGGCTACACACCAAACCCTTCACAATCTAGATCGAATAACGGGAAAAGAGAAGGCTGGGTATAAAGACCTTAAAAGTGATCAGGTGCCAGCAACCTTGCGGTGAGGGGAAGATTAGTAAGTATATAAGTGCAAAACTTGAGCAGTCCTACTTCAAGTACCCGCCATCACTGCAAAATTGTCTTACACGCTAGCCTGAACAGTATTATAGCGAGTTAGGAGTATTATTTCAAGTAAACAATAGGCACGATTCCCTGAACCCCCGCACCAGCTTCTCCACTTCAAACAGAGGCCGGTGCATGGCCTCCGGCGTTGTCAAATTGAGCGTCAGGATCTTGCGGTTCAGTTCGCGTAGGGTCTGCTCATACTCATCGGCGGCCTTCTCTACCGAGGCATTGTAGACTCGCTTCTCGTTGGCAGATGGCGGGAGACGACGTGCTCGTAATATGCGGCCCCGCTTGCGCAGTCTCTCCACTTTCGCCTCTGCACGCTCGGACCCGGTGCGAATCTCCTTGGCCAGTTCGATCTCCGTGGGCGCGAAGCCGTGGCTCTTGAGCAGGCCATACGCCAGGGCCTTGTCTCCAGCATAGAAGTTGTCATCGAGACGTAATGGTTTGCCAGATCCTTGCAGGTTGTCAAACTCGCCGCGCTCCCGGGCCTCGGCAATCTGCTCCTCGATATAGTCACGATAGCGCCTGCCATGGAATTTATTGACCCTGGGAGGCTCAGGTTCAGTCCCAGGTTTATCGCGCGCTTTGCGCCAATCTTTGAAGTCCATAGGTCATCTATCTTCAGTGCTTGCGCTGTATCAATTATTTTCCACTCTCTATTATAACGCTCTCTATGGCACGCTGTGCAACCTCGTATACCTCTTCAAGCGGCATATTCCGTTCCAGCGCAACGCGCCGGCATTCCTCGTATTCTGGAGCGGCGCTGAGAATACGCGGCCCCAGGCGCTTGACCTTCGCCAGCATCGTACCGAGCGGTGTTTCGATGGACTCCTGCGTGCGCTGCGCTTTGAGCCGCTGCATCTGCTGTATACGCACGCCCAGCGTGCTGCTTTCACGCAGCAGGACCAGCGCAAGCTTCTCGGCCTGCTCTGGTGGGCAGATGATGGTCACTAGCGTGGCAGGGCGATTCTTCTTCACCTGTATAGGCGAGTAGCTGACATCCAATGCTCCCGCCTCCAGTAATCGCTCCATCATCCCACCCAGCAGCTCGCCGCTCATGTTGTCGATATTGGTCTCTATGACGGTCACCCAGTCGACATCGGGTTCCCCGTCTCCGTCTCCGCCAACGGCTGCCTGTGTTCGTCCCAGGCAGAGGCGTAGGCAATTGGGCCAGGAGAACCTTTTTTGTCCAAAGCCGTAGCCTACCCTCTCGATAGCAATCTTTGGCGTCTCAAAACGCGCCAGGGTCGCCAGGATAGCGGCTCCCGTGGGAGTTACTAACTCGCCTTCGATGGGACAGGGGCGCCAGGGCGCAGCAACGCGGCGCAGGATCTCCAGCGTGGCAGGCGCTGGAATGGGCAACAATCCATGTGCCGTCTGTACGTGGCCACTCGTCAACGGCAGCGGCGAGGCGTAGAGTTGCGCAATACCCAGTGTCTCGATGGCAATGGCTGCTCCCACAATATCTACCAGCGCGTCGACCGCGCCCACTTCGTGAAAATGCACCTCTGCGATGCTCGAACCATGCACGGTCGCCTCGGCCTCCGCCAGGCATTGGAAGATGGACAGTGCGATTTGCCGTACGTGTGGGAGAAGCGTCGAGGCGCTCAACAATGTGACGATATCCGCGAGGTGACGTATAGGCTGAGCTTGTTCTTCCACAAGTACGTTAAAGCGCGAACCGCGAATACCCCTGTCATGAAAGGGTTCAAGCTTCAATTGATATCCTGTTACGGGCAGACCCGCCAGCGCTTCTTTGAGCGTATCGAATGAGAGCCCGGCGTCGAGCATTGCACCCAGGAACATATCGCCGCTGATGCCCGAATGACAATCAAGATATGCAATTGTTTTTGCCCTTGCCATGAACAAAACTTCCGTTTTCCCCGGTTCTTTAGAAGAGAGAGTGCTCTCAAGTTTCCCCCACATGCAGGGCACTGTCGGGCACGGCCCTTCTCCCCATTTATGGGGCTGTGTATCCGACAGCGCCCACCCCAACCGTGCTTCAACTCACCAAACGCCTTCTCTCCTTATTTTACCCCAAACTCGCTGCTGTCGGAAAGCCTCTTGACAGCAATCCTGACAGCAAAAGAGTGGGAAAACGCCTCAGAACATCTCATTCCACTTGTCCATCGCATCCTTTTGCATCGATGGGAGGACGTGGGAATAGATGTCCATCGTGACACCGATATCGCTATGACCGAGAAGCTCTTGTACAACCTTGGGATGCACCCCCATCGCCAACAGGAGAGTTGCAGCGCTGTGTCTCAAGTCATGAAACCGCAGATGCGGCAATCCCGCATTCTTCAGCAGCCTTTGGAACTGCTCAACCATATGGTCTGGATGCTGATACCTCCCGTACATGTTACAGAACACCAGGTCGTTTTCTTGCCACGTACTGCCAACCCTCAACCGCATCTCTAACTGCCGGACACGATGCTGCTTGAGTACCTCGACAACAGGCCCGGGGAGCATCACCCTACGTCTCCTCTTCGCGGTTTTCGGTTCAGTCACAACATACCCGCGTCCACGAATACGAGACACTGTGCGAAGCACCTGCACGCTTCCCGTCTCCATATCAATATCACTCCAACGTAAGGCCAGCAACTCGCCCCGTCTCATTCCAGTTACCAACGCGACGGTAAGCAGAGCCTCAAGTCGATGTCCACGCGCAACCTCTAGCAATTTCTGAGCTTGATCTCTCGTAAGCGACCGGATGCTGCTCTCCACCGAAAACCGAGGAAGCGACACCGCATCACAAACGTTACGAGGAACAAGGTTCCATCGTACCGCATCATCCAGCGCCTTATGAAGCACGACATGCACCATCGACACCAGCGTTCTCGGTGATAACCCATCCTCCAACTCACGCGCATAGAAGGCCTGCACCTGTTGAGGGGTTAACCCCTGTAGCTGGATGTGCCCCAAACCGGGGAGCAGATGATTATCGAGCACATTCCGATACCCCGCGTACGTCGTTAACCGAATACCAGGCTTATGCACCTTCTCAAGCCAGTGCTCAAGATATTCCCCGAGCTTCTGCCGTGGCCCCGTTGGCAGTATACCCTGCCTTCGGTCCTGCAACGCCTTATGAAGCTTCTCAGCAACTTCCTTGCGCGTCTTTCCATAGAGTGTTTTTCGCTTACGGCCTTCCACGGTAATACTCGCAACCCACCGCCCATCCTTCCGTTGATAGATGCTGCCTTCACCATGCCCCCGCTGCTTACTTCTTGCCATACCCTTCACCCTCTTCCTCTCCTATCAAGCTGACGCTTGCTGCTCCTGCCGCTCTATCCACCTCTGCAATGAAGCTATAGGCACCCGCTTTACTGCCCCGAGCTTGATAAACGGCAATCCTTCCACTGCCATCAGTTGATAAACCTTACTCCGACTCAGTCCCAAACAGGCCGCCACCTGCAGCACCGTCAACAATAGCGGCTGGACCGCCAAATCCGCCTGACGCCGTTTCCTCACGCCAACCACCCCCCTTCAAATTCAGCGTATAAACGCCGAGATGGACGCGCTCGTTCTCTCCCGGAAACCCGACCCTGGTCTTGACTCCATCGATACAAACTCACCCCACTCCCTGGCTTACTCACTTTCCCCGCAGCGTCGCGACCCGACCAAACCAAACGAGGACCTCTGTCACCATCTCCTCTTCCTGTACGTGTCTATAAGGTTAATGACAAATTTGGTAGAAGCCGAACTATGAGGAGAAGCATGATAATGAACACGCGACATTTCTCCTCGGTAGAGGACCAGACCGACGTGAAAACCATTTTCGTGGTGGAAGACGATGAAGCCGTGGGTAGCATTCTCGTGCTGACGCTGCTCTTGGAGAGTCCGTATCAAGCCCTGCTCGTGACGGATGGCTTCCAGGCGCTCAAGGTGGTGCATAACCTGAAACCGAGCCTGTTCCTGTTGGACTACCAACTCCCTGGGATGGACGGCATCGCCCTCTATGACCGCCTGCATGCCATCACAGACCTCGCAGACATCCCCGCCATCATCATCAGCGCCACCCTGCCCAGGCGAGCACTTCAGGAGCGTCGCCTCACGGGTGTCGCTAAACCCTTTGATGTAGACCAACTGCTCCACACAATCGACAAGCTCCTCGCGTAGAGGAGCAGGGTGGACGCGTCCCCAAAGCTGACGAGCAGCAGCACCACGCGCTGAACGGAGACGCGCAGGAAAACGTATCGTTGCTAGAAGGGGTCTCCCCACGCAGGCACACCCTGCGTTGGGCCTGGAGCCTTCATCGTTGCACCAAGAAAGGAGCCTGCATCACCGCGAGCCCATCAGGGCCAACCAACGCGTCGACCGAGGGACATCGACGCATTTGTGGATCACTTCCTCTCTACCATGTGCGAAGCGAGCCGCAGGCAAATCCTGGAACTGCTTGCCCCACCACACAGCGCGGAGCAGGGGTCACCACCAGAGCTCTCTGTCACTGCTATCGCCAGAGCGTTGGGCCTCGCGCCTTCCACCACGTCGGAACACTTACAGCGCCTCACCGCCACAGGGCTCATCATCCCACGCCGAGAGGGGACAACCATCTACTACCGCATCTGCAACATCCACCTGGTCCAGGCATTTCACGACCTGGTAGCAGGGTTGCACGAGGAGCATGCCTCACGGAGGTCTGAACCCACCAATGAAGATGTTTCTTAGCACCTCAAAATGAGCACTCCTCTGCCTGCAATCCGAATGCCACTCGCTTGCGCAATACTTCGTGCGCAAAAACGCGCTCCTTCACATCCAGGTAGTCACTTCCCGCCTCATGCAGCCAGTGCAGGAAGAGCGAGAAATCCGTCTCCGGTTGCGCCAGATCGCCACCGACATGCGCCGCCAGCGAAGTCGCAAAGCCCATTGTGGACTCGATCGCCCTGTCCGTATTCCATCCCTGCTTGCGCTTACGTATCACCTCGTGGAAGTCTGTGGGCCGGTTCGTCGCCGTCGAGAACACCGCTTGCACCCCTTGCCAGACAGCATGCACCGGCCAGCGCGAACGCGTCCCATCATCCGGCACCACCACCAGGCGCAGCCAGCCATCCGGCCAGCCATCGGCGCCACCCCCAACATGACCAGCAGCATACGCCCACAGGTCGACGAGACGAGCAGGTAAGTCTGTGGCATCCTCGATACCATGATAGACGCCATCCACTCTGAGTTCGCGCAGGAACTCGCGCTTGAAGCGGAACTCAACACGCCACACCACACCGGTCCCGCCCCATCCATTGCTAGACCAGAGGTCTTCAAACCACAGCTTGCCCGACCGCTTCACCTCCCGCGTCTTGTCGTAGATCGCGCAGGAAATCGGCCCACGAGCCGAAAATGTCAGGCCCGTTCGATGCAGCCCATACGTATGGTCCTCCACCTCAGCAGCCTCATCAGCCACCTCATAACCTGCCCGCTTATGCGATCGCGAGACAAACTCACGCCGGGAGTCCACATGCTCAAAGCTCCAGGTCACATCCGCACACAGATGCACCTCCGAGACTTGCAGGTACACCGTCGTCTCGAAGTGCTCATCGAGGAACCGCCGCACCTGCTCAATGGCTTCACGCAGTGACTGGCACGACCACAGGTATTCCGAAGACAGCCGCACCATCGCAATGCAGTTGAGCCGCCCCCGCGAGACGCACACGTTGATCAGGTCCGAGGTCAGTAACCACGTCCATTGTCCTCGACCGGCCCCATGCGGGTACATGTGCAGATGTGCTTCCTGGAAGGCCCACGGCACCACGACCGGCTCCTCGGCAGCAATGGCCTGGTTCTTCCAGGTGTTCAGTTGCCGCACCAAGAAGGAGGCCAGGTCCCGCTTGTCCGGCTTGCCATCAGCATCCGTGTAGTAGACATTCAACAGGAGGGTATCCACCCCATGACCGACCATTTGCACCAACCTCCACCTCCTTGCTTGACTCTCAGTACAGATCACCTATAATGAATACACGTGCCTCCATTGTTCGTGCATACAGAGAGGAGACCGATGGACAACACCACCTTGCTCAATACTATCCAGTCAGAATATGCCAACCTGGAGACACTGATCGCTCCACTGAATGAGATGCAGCTCTGTAGCCCTTCCTTGGAAGAGGGATGGTCGATCAAGGATATCCTGGCCCATATTGCCGCCTGGGAACGACTCTGTACAGGGTGGCTTGAGCAGTTCTTGCAAGGACAGACCCCGCAGCTCTCAGAGGAAATCCTGACGGGAATGAACGACCGGATTTTCCTGGAGAACCGGAACCGCCCCCTGCACGAGGTGCAAAAGGACTTCCGCCAGATGCACGAGCGCTTCCTGCAACAGGTGACGACGCTCATCCACACCTTCTCTGAAGAGGAGATCACCACACCGCACCGCTTTGCCTGGACAGAGCCCTGGCAAGGCTGGGTGGAACCGCAAGGCCACTCGCTGCTTGCCATCATCGCGGACAATTCCTACCATCACTACCGCAATCATGCCCAGCAAATTCGTCGCAGCCCGGATGCTCCCGCGACGTGAGTGTCTTGCTTCACTCCCTTTTGCATTTTTAGGAGCGCGGTATACTTGGTCCGCGCCCAAAAGGAAGGCCGGGCGTGTCGGCGGCACCCCAGGGGGGACCCCGCCGCCGCGAGCACGCCCGGCCAACCACCCCACACGACCACCCAAGGAAAGGCACCGCTTGCGCGGCCTTGAAAGCCCCACCCCACCTGTGCCACGCCTGCGGGGGCGATGCCGCCCTTGACCCCGGCGGGTGAGCGCTTCGCGCCGAGAGCGACCTGGTAACTGCATTGACCGCATCACCAGGCGGTCGCTCTCGCTCTGGCAAGTCTACCCGCCGGGGTCAAGGGTCGGGCCTGGCGGCATCGCTTGCTCCCCGCAGGCGTGGCACCCCCATGCCTCAAGCTCCCAAGGATGCTTGACCGCCGCACACGGCGCCACCCTGCCACCCCCGGACTCAGTTGCACCCCGAAGCAGCGATAGACCACCAGGCCATCCATCGTGCGTGCCGCCGCATGCTTCACTGTCATGCACCCATGCCGTCGCATCACCACCTCCACCGCTGCAAACGCACTTGCCGCCTCGACCACCTCACACCACGCAGGAAACAGCGAGGGCCACCAGCGCCACAACGCCACGTCATACCGCTGCATCACGTACCCTCACCGGCATCCATCGCATGAGGTCCCCATGCCTAGAAAGCACTCTGTCATCTCGACAAAGCCCTGACTAGCCGCCACCCGCGCCAACCAGTCTACCGCCTCACAGGAAAGCGCATACCGTTCCACTGTCATGCCTTGCTGACATCCTACTGCTTCGTTCACCACATCGAGGGCCGCGAGCAACACCGCACGCACCTCTTGCCGTTCCACCCAGGCCAGGAACTCCCCAAAGACCTGCTCAGCCCACACATGTGCCAGATCGTCTACGGCATCCACTGCCACCACCTCTTTTTCTAGTCACTCTCGACTAACTGAAAACAACAGCCACAGACCATACACTGTGCTTGCAAGTCATCGCGCGCCGCCCGCACCTTCACCGCAGGTTCACACGCGCACTCGTAGAGCCGCATGCGACTGCCCTTCTTCACCTTCTGCCCGACCACAATCGGCGCATGCGGATAGGGTCCCAGCGTGTTGACAAACACCTGTAACACCTTTGCCAGGTCCGTTCCCACCGTCGTCGCTGTGGGTGGACCTACCAGGCCCAGCCGCCGCGCCGGTTGAGAAAATTGCCGCCGGTGTCCGTATTGGCAGCCAACCCCAGCATGCAGCAGTTCATGCAAGAGCGTGCCCAGCACCTGAATGCTTTCGGCAATGCGCGGCGAGATGAAGATTTGGGACACGCCATCGGCGCACACCTGCTGCGGAAAGCATTGCCCGATCACATGCGGCCCCTTGCCCAGCCCACCAGAGGACGGCCAGCCACCGGACACCCGCACCGGAGCCACTGGCATGCCTGCTGCTGCCATCAGTTCCATCAAGAATACCGAGGCGTGATAGAGCCACCATTCCCGCAACTGCCTCACTTCCTCCTCGCTCTGTGGCTGTGGATGAGCTACCCCCATCAGTTGCATCCCCATCACCTCCAAACTCCTCGTTTACACAGAGAGTTTGTCCCCTTTCCCATGCAAAAGGGAACATGCCGAAGCATGTCCCCCTCCCATGATCGCCGCAGGGCGCACTATGGCCCTTGCGGCGGCTGTCCATTGGAGCCCGTCATGGGAGCCGCTTGCGCCGGATGCGGCTGCACCCCCGCTCGCACATTGTTCCAGTAGCTGCCCAGGGCGTTGAACACCCCTGGCCCTGGTTGACCCACCGCAGGAGCCAGAGGCGGCATCGGGGGATAGTTCACCAGCGGAGCCAACCCGGCTACAGGTCCCGGCATGGTGGGAGCAGGCGCAGGCCGCGCCGTCCGAGGCACCACCGGCAGCGGCATGGGCGTAGGAGCCGCGTTGCGCGCCCCGAAGGCCTGCACCGTGTAGCCCTGCTTGGCCCGTTCCAGGTCCATATCCACCCAGGCGAACAGAATGGTCAGCACCGGGATGATCGAGAGCACGATATAGACCAGCACCGACAAGAGATCGTGCTGCCAACCATGCACCCGGTGCAACCAGCCAATGGAAGAGGCCGAGGCCGCTGCCATCGCGTAGTTACACGTCACTTCCACAAACTCGAACACGAAGCCAATAAACAGGTAGGCCACCGCTCGCTCCTTGTTCATCAGCCGCAGCGCCAGGCCCCGGCTCACAAAGTAGCCGAAGAGCCCGAAGGCTGCCGCAATGAACCAGGTCGCCCACGGCTGTAAGCTATCGGTGCCATTGAGCGCCGAGAAGAACCACTCGATGGCATGGGCCGACGCCACCGCAAACACGAACGAGACCAGCCGCAACACCCAGTGTTCAGCCGCTCGTATCCAACTCTGCTGCACACGCACGCCTCACCTCCCTTGCCACCATCAGGCCGTGGCCGCCACACCCGCCAGCCGACAGACTAACGTGAGAAAGCCCTGCTTGCCCTTGATGCGCTGCACCTGCAGCGCAATCGGGGTCATCTTGGGCGGCAGTTCGGTTTGCAGTTGCGCCGCTGCCTGCTGCATCACCTCGGCAGCCGCCCCTTGCTTTTTCAGGTCCTTGAGGTAGTCCAGCGTCTGGAAGCCGTCGGTCACCTGGCACTGATAGGTCTCATCGGTCTCACTGTCCAGCACCGTCAACTTGACGGCATAGCCCGGCTTGGGTTGCCCGGTCACCTGGTCATAGAAGACGCTCTCACGCACCTCACTGCCTAACACGAATCCTTGTAATAGCATCACGCACCATCCCTTTCCTATCAACTTGTTTCATCGTCATGCCCTTGCCCATCATCCACAACTGGCAGAGTTCATACCACACACGCACTACGTATCCATCATCTTGCCAAGTTGCCCACAGCGTGCCAGTGCTCGGTGCTCCTCGCACAGGTGATGGGGCAGGTGCGCCGGAGCCGTGGGGATGCAACAGCGACACACCCACACCCGACCACACTGGCCGCCACAGGCGCAGGCGAACCAGCCCGGCACCATGCCTTCCACCGGCTCATGACGCACCGGCAGCAGCCTCTTGCCTCGTTTCATCACGCGCCTCCCGATTCAGCACAAGCTACTACGCATCTAGCCCAGTGCGCCTTCAGGCAGCGGCAGGCCATACTGTCCGCACAAAGCCGCCACCTGCATGCAGACGGCGGCTGCCTCCTGGGTCGCCCGCTCAACCCGCTCAGCCGCGCACCCAAGCAAGGACGCGCAGGACAGATCACCTTTGTCGTAGCGCTCTTGCAAGAGCGACTGCACCACCATCCACCGCTCAGTCGCCGAGCGGGCATCGACTACCGCATAGCCCAGCCAGAAGGCCACGCTGTCCGGTTGGTTCCAGACGAGCGACTGCTCGGCATGACGCAGGTCCTCTTGCGGCTCACACTCCTTGACAAAGGCCTCCACCACCCCGGCCAGCAGCCGCCAGGCAGACAACTCCGGCTCCTGGTGAGCCACCACCGCCAGCCAGGGATGCAGCATCGAGAGCAGCGAGCCATCGGCAGGAGTCCCTTGTTCAACCCTCATTGTTCGTACCATCTCGACACCTCCTTTGACACATCACTTCACACACTAAACTCCCTGTGTAAACGGGGAGTTTTCACGACACACTTGCAATCCAGGACTCATCCCCGTTGTCGTCCTCGTCGCACGTCGCACCATCCAGCCAGTAGGGTTCCTCAAGTGTCGAAGCAACGGGAATGCCATAGGGACGACGAGCCGCCTGCACCTCGTAGGACAAGCTGTCTTCCCGACCGTACAGGAAGTCCGACCGGAACACCCCGGAGCGCACGCAGTCTCCACCTCGTACATAGGCCAGGTCCCCGCTAGGCAGTGGCAGACGACGAGCGCCGAGCCGCTGGGCAGCTTCCACATACTGCCGGAACAGCCGCCGCTGCTCTGCCGCAGGCAGGGGTTGCCCAAGCCCATTGCAGAAATCTTGCGGGGTCAGGTACTGCACCCCCAGCGGGTGCAACAGCGGTAAGCCTTGCCGTGCCCGCCAGCGAGCGCTGAAGGCCATCCAACTGGCAGAGCCCGCCATGCGCTGATGGGCGCTGTCCGCATCGCAGCAGTGAAACAGCAGAGAACGTCTATTCATGGGCCACCTCTGCCAGCAGGGAGGCTATTTCAACCGGGTGCAGCAGCGCATCCTGGGCAATCCAGTGCAGGTCCTGCACCAGGTCCGCAAAGGCCGTCTCCCCTTCTGCCAGGGCACAGGCATACAGGTCAGCCGTCAGGGTGACGACCAGGGACCAGTTGCCCACCGCGAGTGCGATGTTGATCGTTGCGATCAAGCGTTCCATCTCTTCACTCATCGCGCACCTCACCCTACACACCCCGTTTCCAGGACAACACACACAGCACGAGCGACAACGCAACGACACCTACAGCGATCACCGTCGCCGGATGCGAAAGCCAGACCCAGCCGACCCCGGACACCAGCGCGACGAGCGACCAGGTCAACAATGCTCGTCTGCTCATCTTCTCTCTCCTCCTTTCCCACATCCTCTACGCCACCTGGCGAGGCGACAACACCTTCTCTACCCGCGCCAGCAGTGCAAACGCCTCATGTCCCAGGACGGGACGGCCATCACGCGCATCCTGCCACGTGCTAAAGAGCACCGCCCAGCGTGGCAGCGGTAGCCACCAGTGCGCATCCCAGCACGTCCGACCGTAGACGCCTCCCAACAGGTCCGAGAGCCAGTGGGCCAGCGGACCATGAAACCACGTCCCCGAGCGGCCTACCACTTCATGTTCGTGAGCGCAGAGCCAGGCACAGAAGGCTTCCAACGACACCATCTGCATACAACCACCTCCCTTCTCGACACGACACACCTGACACACAAACCACCTACAAACTCCACGTTTAAACAGGCACTTGCCACCCCTCGGTGCAGGCCACGCCACCCATCCAGGCAGAGCATCACCACCACACCCACAACCCTCTCTGCCATGCCATCACCACGCCGCTTCCCAGGCGTCCCAGCCGCCACACATGCCATCCCCACCGCCGACCTGCACCATTCACCACCGAAGAATAAATAGACTCGCAAGCAGCGCGTGAGCCGTCATCCCCTGCACCAATCAGGCCAGAAGATCACCCTTCACCGCCTGCTTGCGCCCCGACGCCCTTCTCTGAGTACTCCTTGACTTCGCACATCTTCCATGCCGACTTGGGAACTTCATCCCCTGGCCGTTTCTCACGCCGTGCCATCGGACCAACATACACCTCGGCGCAAAGATAGGGAGCCTACGCACCTCATCTTCACACCATCAACCCCCGCTGACCTGTGGGCAGAAGTCCAAATCGGTAGGGACCTATATGGAGAAGATGACATTGTGCCCTACGAGACATTACTAGAGTGGCGAGACATCAACGACGAGATATTCATGGCTCTGAAAGATCGTGGGCAGGTAGTCGGCTACTCGTCGCTCATTCCTATAGAGGAAAGCATACTGACGCGTCTGATACAGGACAAGATACGAGAGCGGGACATTCCCACCAGAGCAATTAAAGAGTGGACAGACTCATACCTCTCTGTTTACCTGGCGACCCTGACAGTGAAACCATCAGGAAAGCCAATCAAAGACAGAGAACGAGGACGTTTCCTCATCAAAGAAACGCTCAAATGGGCACTCTCACTCAACCGCCAGTTCGACATTAAAAACTGGTACGGCGTGGGTGCAACGAAGCAAGGCCAACGCATCTTTGAAGCCCTAGGGTTCACCGAAGTTGCAACGCTTTATGGAGGCGAGAGAAAGGGATACACTCTCAAGAGTATCAGCAAACCAGTAGGGCTTATTGGCAAGCTGATCAAGGAGATGGAGAGACAAGATGATACCGCCTCAAGCCCAAATACTGAAGAGCAGGATCAGGAACCAGCGCGATCATAATCTATAAGAGAGCCAGCCTCAGAAAAAGTATCTGACACCTCAGATTTGTGAGATCTCAGATACCTCATTAGAGACTGTAAAATAGTTTGCGTAAATGGTCAGAACCTGAATAAGTGACAGAAGAGAGTGATGCTTGCCGTAGATGACTAGGGATTCGAGCCTCTAAGATACCATATCGATTGTTGTGTACCGATGAATTCTCTCATTTACAGGGGGTGGACAAGGAGTTGGCTCATTTTGGTGGATTTGATCTCAGGCCAGGGCAGTTGGAAGAGGCGTAAAATCGTCACCGCTCGCGTCATCAATCGTTATAAATCAGGCCCACTATGGCGTCTCTATTCTATATGCTTCCAAGTTGATTATGTGGCGTGAGTTCGCGGCTGGATAGCATCCTTGTCTGGCGCAAAAGGACTGCCGATATGATGGAGCACGTCTGCGGGAGAGAGGGTGAGTGCCTGAAAATGGGTCTCCACATCCGCCAGCAGGAAATCGAAATGTAAATTCTCCTGGAACTGTCCTTGGGCTTGCTTAGAAGATTATCGCTCTCTATAATACGAGCAGTAACTATCAGTACATTTTTTTGAGGACTGCATGGAAAAGTGATAAGGGGGACACCATGAAAGTGGTACAAGCTCTTCTCCCCATTGGAACTGTGCTCAACGGGCAGTATATCCTTGAGAGCCTCCTTGGCAAAGGAGGCTTTGGCAACGTCTATCTGGCACGGGATCAGCATGACACACAGCAGCTGTTTGCCCTTGCAGAGCTAATCAACCCACAGGAGCAGGAAGGGTATCGCTTCACGCTTGACTATGTATCACATACACCCCTTCATCATCGAGCATTGCCCCAAGCCCACTCGGTTTTCACTGACGACACCCTCGGTCGGACCTGCCTGCTGGTGAGCTATAGTGAAGAACCGCACCTGGAGGTACTCCGGGTACAACAGCCGGAGCAGCGTTTTCCCTTCCCACAGATGATGACGATCATGGCCCCCATCATCAGGGCGGTGAGCCACCTGCATCAGCAGCACCCTCCTGTTATTCATCAACACATCCAGCCGGCCAGCATCATCGTCCCACGGATGACTGGCGAGCCCGTGCTGGCTCTTCTGCGCATCGGGAAGAAACAGGGTTGGCGGTGGAGCCCTGTTCCTTACTTTGCCCCTTGCTATGGAGCCATTGAGCAATACAGTGAGAAGTTCAGCACGCGGAGCGATATCTATGGCCTGGGCGCAACCTGCTATCTGCTCTTAACTGGTCGTGTTCCCCCGGATGCCCTCTATCGAGCCACGCACTTGGAGAGCACGGGGATCGATCTGTTGAAGCCAGTAAACGAGGTAGAACCTACTCTCCCTCCCTTTACAGCTGCCGCTATTGAGCAAGCGATGGCTCTCGAGGATGATCTTCGCTTCTCGTCAGTTGAGCAGTTCTGGGAAGCATTATGGTCCCCGATGGGGCGAGTCTCACTGAGCAGATCACCGAGTGGGCCCCCACCCTCCTTGCCTCCACCTGTGACTCCTAAACAGGCAGTGACACGCCCCGCTACCATTGCTGCGCCCGGGTCATCACAGGCTTCCCGTTCCTGGAAGCTCGACTCCCTCTGGCCCTTTGCCCGTAAGCAAAGAGCAGAAACACCTGCACCTGTACCTCAGCCGTTGCACGCTCCTCGCTCCTGGAGACTGGGTCTACTCATAGGCGGCTTCCTTGCGCTCTGTACCGTCCTGGTCGGTGGAGGAAGCCTCTGGTCTCCTGCGACATCTGGCACTCCCACTCATTCAGCTCTCGTCACACCTCGACCTACAGCTCCTGCTGGAGTGACTCCTCCCTCCCAGCCAACAGGAACACCTACCACCTTTCCTACGACCTCTGTAGCAGAGCTTCCAAGTATTGCTGGATCGTATAAGGGTACTATTCATAACACTCCTGCCGATGTTACCTCAACCCTGTCGCTGACACACATCAAGCAGGAGAGCGGGAAGATGAGCGGCTACCTCGCGCTGGGTTCTGGGCTTCTAGGAGATGGATTGTTTACCGGGACAATTGATACTGCCCGACGTATCCAGTTCACGGTTCCAGGAGTGTTCGGCAATGGACCGCTCCATTTCTCTGGGATCGTCCAGGCAGATGGGAGCCTCAAAGGCAGCTACTGTAGCCTCGACCAAACCAACCATTGCAATCCTCGTGCTGGTGGGTATGGCTCCTGGAAGGTTACACCTGCTATCGCAGGACACACCTTATCCCCATTGAGAAGCAATTCTCCCAAATCGCCAACAGCCAACAAGGAAGAGAACCTCTACCCTCACGCGAATCAGGCGTAATCGGCCTGCTCCTCTTCAATCTCCCGCTTCTCTCCCACTCATTGGATCACATCTCCGCATCCCCTACCTGGAAGCATATAGAAGAGAACACTTCTCTGATCGCACAATGGGTGATGACCAATATCAGAAAGGGCAGAGTACGTATGATGCCTTCTTCTCCTCTCTACTGTGACGCGTGCGGCGCAGCCAATCAGCCCCAGGCGACGCGGTGTTGGGCCTGCGGTCAACGCTTAGTGGCTTCCACCGAGGACACCGATTCCGCATCGTCGCCCCCGGCGGAACAGCCTGCTCCCCCTCCTGCTCTGCTTGTCGGTCGCTACCATCTCATTGGTATAATTGGCGCAGGCGGCTTCGGCGCGGTCTACGAAGCGCAAGATATGCAGCGCAAAAACGCACCTGTTGCCATTAAGTCCATCAACCTGCATCATCTTAGCCCTGAGCAGGTCATCGAGGCCACCGATACCTTCAACCGCGAGGTGCGCTTACTCACTGGCCTGAAGCACCCCAACCTGCCGCGCATCCATGACCACTTCATCGACCCCGAACACTGGTACCTGGTGATGGACTTTATCCAAGGGGAGACCCTGGAGGAGTATCTCGACCGCACCGAAGGCAAGCATCTGCCCGTTGCGGAGGTCCTCACTATGGGGATGCAACTCTGCACCGTGCTGGGGTACCTCCACACCCGTCAGCCCCCCATCATCTTCCGTGATGTCAAGCCTGGCAATATCATGCGCACCCCCATGGGCCGTCTCTACCTGATCGACTTTGGCATCGCTCGTCACTTCACGCCAGGGCAAGCTAGGGATACGATGCCGCTCGGTTCGCCGGGCTATGCCGCGCCGGAGCAGTATGGCCAGGCACAAACGACAGCGCAATCGGACATCTACAGCCTGGGTGCACGTTGCAGACCTTGCTGACGGGCAAGGAGCCCCTGGAGCTAAGTGCTGGCTACGGGCCACCATACCTACAAGGCCAGGTGATCCCAGTGGCACTTGACCTGCTCCTGGGACACATGCTCGACGCGAATGTGAGCAGGAGACCAGAGAGCATGGAGGTAGTGAAGCAAGCCCTGCAGGGGATACAAGATGAGCAGCTACAAGTACGCTCAGGACAGCCTGTTCGACCATCACAGCAGACAACTACTCCTGCCGGGACAGCAAGGCAGATCTTACAGCCACCAGCGACCCGCCCTGCTCGGCGTGGCATCTCACGACGTGTGGTAATCGTTGGTCTGGCCGGTCTGGCTATCAGTGGTATTACCTGGGCCTGGGTCTCCCAATCCCCCCAAGGCTCCCAAATTATCCAAAGCTCTCAAGATCCACACCTCCTCTATACTTATAGCGGGCATTCCGGTCCTGTGGATGCGGTGGTATGGTCGCCTGATGGCAAACGTATCGCCTCGGGGAGCGTTGATAAGACGGTACAGGTGTGGGACGCCGCCGATGGAAGCCACGTCTACACCTATCGGGGGCATTCCAATCGGATGTGGTCGGTGGCGTGGTCGTTCGATGGCAAGCGCATCGCCTCCGGGAGCAATGACGCGACGGTGCAGGTCTGGGATGCACCGTGATGATTTTAGACAACTCGGGATGGTGTCCATTTTTAGCAGCGCATTTACACAGCTTTCGGGATGGTATCTATGCGGCACCACACCCTGACAGCAAACCCCGTGAAAAATAGCTGTCTTTTGTGATACAAAGCGAACAAAATTCCCCCTGTTTGAGCACAAGGGGAATCCTGGTGAACACCAGCGAACAAGCAGAGGCGATCGTAAAGGTCGCCCGCGTGGGAGGCAGACCAGAACACTACTCAAAACACGTCAAAAAGCCTCTTGCAGAGTTCGACTCTTCGCAACCGTACTCTCAAGCCGAGAAGTGACGGAGAGCCTCAATTGCTGCCTCGCTCGAAGCACCTGCACGTGATGGCAATACCTTTCAACAATTGACAGTCCTAGCGTATATGCCGCTACTAAAATGAGCTATCAAGCCCCAACTGACTACAACATCATCACAACCCATCTTTAACAGACGGCATCATGGTTGGGAGAGCAGAGCCGTTCACTTTGCCAACACTACCATCAAACCACCAGTTAAGGTTTCTTAATCAGACCTGAAAAGCCTTGACAGAGATGAGAGAGGTAGCATATACTATAGATGCCTCCTAGAAGAAGCGCGACCATTCTAGGCAGACCATCAAGGGGTGTAGGAACCTGCTATCTAGACGAAGGAAGGGCCAGGAACCGAAGGACTTGATGCAGACCTACATAGACAGGAGTAGTCCTTCACAAGTCAAAGTAGGCCACTGAGGAGAGACTCGGAGAGGAAATGATCAATTCTCTTCGGGCCTTTTCATTTTTGGGACGGATTCATCACAAGTGGCGGTGAACCACATCTGACAGCCTTATGACAGCTTACCCCACAGACAAGGGCTGAAAATCATAGACAACTTTAGACAAAAATCCTCCTGGTTCACGCTCAGCAAGCCCGACAACGAAGGCATCAGGCAATCTCAAAAAGCCCCTGTAAGGAGTAGAGTTTACCATAGAATCACGAGAATGCAAGTCTAGAGGTATTTCCCCAAAGCACTTCTAGACTTGCCTCATCAGCCTTCCAAGACACCGGCACAACAACTCCTTATTCATGGAACGGCCCATGGCTTTGTTTGAGAGGAATTACAAGACATCTGAAACTTTACCGTCCTCAGTGATAATAACACACGCACGCATCGACAACACACTATACAGTCATATTAGCTTGATATAGAGTGTTAGAAGCATTATACTGATGCATAAGAACATACTCGGTACTTCCCATCCCGAACACTCGCTGGCTTGGATGCTCTCTGCTGCCGGCGTTCTTGGGGGATGTATAGCTGTTTTCATCTCGCGAAGGAAGAGCTCATGGATCAGGTCGAAGCTTTGTTGCAACAGCTTGAGAAAGCTCAGCAGGACAACCATCAAGAGATGAAGCCTTCTCTTCTTAAGGAAATCGAAAAGGCTTTTTCTGCTCTGAACGACTTTCATCGATCGACAGTGTCCTTTCAACACGCCACCACTCTAGCGAGTGCCATCAAGGACAGGCAGAGTGAAAGCGCTCTCCTCAATAGTTTAGGGAATATTTACCGTCAATTAGCCCTGCCTTATTATGCCATTGGGCTCTACGAGCATGCATTAATGATAGCTCGTGAAGTTGGTGATCTGAAACTAGAAGGCGACATACTCAACAATCTTGGACTGATCTTCCAAGATTTACACGAATTTTCGCCTGCGATTAAACACGCGGAGCAAGCTTTGCTCATCGCCCAAAATCTTGGCGACCGCGAAGCGGAAAGTGCCACACTTCTCAACTCCGGTACTGCCTACGCTCAGCTGAAGGAGTACCAGCGGGCCATCGCTGACTTCGATCGCGCCCTCGACCTGGCCCCCGACAATGCCAAGGCCTACCACAATCGTGGCAGCGCTTATGGGAACCTCGGCGAGCACCAGCGGGCCATCGCTGACTTTAATCGCGCTCTCGACCTGGCCCCCGGCAATGTCAGGGCTTACTACAACCGGGGCAGCGCTTATAGTAACCTCGGTGAATACCAGCGGGCCATCACTGACTTTAATCAGGCTCTCGACCTGGCTCCTAACAATGCCAACACCTACCACAACCGGGGCAGCGCTTATGATAGCCTCGGTGAGCACCAGCGAGCCATCGCTGACTTCGATCGTGCTATCGACCTGGCCCCCAACGATGCCAAGGCCTACCACCATCGGGGTATTGCTTATGGTAGCCTCGGTGAATACCAGCGGGCCATCGCTGACTTTAATCACGCGATCGACCTGGCTCCCAACGATGCTGATATCTACCACAGTCGAGGCGATGCTTATAGTAGTCTCGAAGAGTACCAGCGGGCCATCGCTGACTTCGATCATGCTCTCGACCTGGCCCCCGACAATGCCAACGCCTACCACAGTCGAGGTGATGCTTATGATAACCTCGGAGAACACCAGCGGGCCATCGCTGACTTCGATCGCGCTCTCAACCTGGCTCCGGGCGATGCCAAGGCCTACCACCATCGGGGTAGCGTTTATGATAGCCTCGGAGAGCATCAGCGGGCCATCGCTGACTTTAATCGCGCGATCGACCTGGCCCCCGGCAATGCCAAGGCCTACCACCATCGTGGCAGCGCTTATGATAGCCTCGGAGAGTACCTGTGGGCCATCGCTGACTTTAATCGTGCTCTCGACCTGGCTCCCAACGATGCCAACGCCTACAATAATCGTGGCATTGCTTATGATAACCTCGGCGAGCACCAGTGGGCCATCGCTGACTTCGATCGTGCTCTCGGACTGACTCCGGGCGATGCCGATATCTACTACAATCGGGGCATTGCTTATGGGAACCTCGGCGAATATCAGCGGGCCATCGCTGACTTCGATTGCGCTCTCGACCTGGCTCCGGGCGATGCCGATATCTTCTACGATCGGGGCATTGCTTATGGGAACCTCGGAGAGTACCAGCGGGCCATCGCTGACTTCGATCGCGCGATCGACCTGGCCCCTAAAGATGCTGATACCTACTACGGCAAGGGCTGGGCACTTGAAGGGTTGGGGAGAAAAAAAGAAGCTCAACAAGCCTATAGAAGAGCGCGAGAACTTGGGTATAATGAGTAAAAGACAGAAAACCCCTGAGCAAGTTTCATCCCACAACATCTTCAGCCTTCAAGCCAAATTCGGTCTTTGCGGGACGAAATTCACCATATGTGAAGAGGACGTTCTTTCAGGCTAACTCTCCACTGAACAAAATGAAAAGCTGATATCCTTTGAGAGTAGAAGGAGGAGAGTTATCCACAGGTTATCCACAACAGATGAAAACACTCCAGAGGCTGTTGAAACTTTTATGTAAAGAGCATGTGATCATCTCGGAAATCGGGATAAAAAAATTGGCACTACTGCAACTGTACTGCAACGCCAGCAAAACAGAGCGGAAATGATGAGACACAGCGAATAACAAAACGTCTTTTTGAGCACACGGAGAACACCCACGAATGCCAGCGGACAACCTCGACCTCATCTCGTCCCTTGGCACCAAGCAATCAATGGCAAGCTATAACTCCCTGGTGATTACCCATAAGTCCGTTTGTTTCCATGCACATCTTTGAGCGTGTCTACTTTTCAGGTGTGAGCATCGTGTACCTGAAAGAAAGGAATGCGTCTCGGAATCGGGATTCCAAGACCGAGAGAAGGAGGTTGTTCAGCATGGATGCGTTTCTCATCATACTCCTACTTGCCATTGTGCTGAGTGTTGGGGGAACCATCATCAGTCTGCGCCTGTTTACTCATGGATCAGGGTACGTCTCACACCCAAGGAGCGCACGACGATTCTACGCAGCTCCCGGGAGCTACACCACCGACAACAATATCTCCATCGAAGATAGTGAGACGGCGCGCTATGCCCGCAAGGCCATCGCCACTCTGGTCATCCTGCTTGTCATCCTGAGCGCCTTGATTTTCAGCGCCTTCCATGCGCTCGTCCATTAGAGCATGGAGAGAAGGGCGACGAGGACACCGTCGAACGTCCACACACGTGGAGTCGTATCCGTATGCGGCACCCAACCTATGACAGCAAAACTGACAGCAAAACCGATAACTCGTATTGGTCACGGACGAACACAGACGAACAAAATAGCGTCTCCCTGAGCACAAAAAGCCGCCGTACCCCCTCAACAGCAGGGCTTTTTCATGGGCTGGTGCTGTATCCGACAGCGCCCACCCCAACCATCTTTCAACTCACCAAACGCCTTCTCTTCTTATTTTACCCCAAACTCCCTGCTATCGGAAAGCGTCCTGACAGCGTTTTAGAGCTACTCCTCATAACGCTGTTCATGACGTTTTCATGGCGCTTCCTCCTTATACTAGCACCAGAGAGAACCAGATCCGTCACCTGGAAAGTGACTCTAAAAAGAGCGGGCACATCTTGCTCTCAGAGTTTGTCGACGAAACGATGCTTGCTCGCCTCTCCGCCAACCAGGAGGTGATTCTCCCTGCTAAGCGCCTGTACCTGCCACCCAGGTACCGGGAAGGGTATGGCGCAGAAAATATCCTGTGGATTCCCATATTTCTTGAGAATCGGCTGGCTAGTGCGCTCGTAATCGCCATGGCTGGTGTTGACAGCAGGTACACGCCAGAGGAGATCGAGCTGGTGAAAGCCGTCGCGACGCAGACTGCGCTTGTCATTGAATGCCTCCGCTGCTTGTATGAGCAGGTCGAGACACGCGCCAGAGCACTCACACAGCAAGAACTGGGTCTGCTCATCAATGACTTCCTCAACCTGGCCAGCCACGAACTGAAGACGCCTCTGACCGCCATCAAAGGTAATATCCAATTAGCCCAGCGCCGTCTGGCCACTCTCAAGCGCCAACTCGCCGAGCAGCCCGAGGGCGTGCGCGAGCAACTTGAACAGCTCCAGCATTCCCTGGCCTCTGCCACTCAGAGTACCCGTCTAGAGCAGCGCATCATCCAGGACCTGCTCGATGATGCACATATCCAGTCTCATACCCTCCAGTTGCACAAGACCCGCTGGGATCTGAACGCGCTGCTAAGAGAAGCTGTGGCTGCGCAGCAGCGAGCGGCCCCAGAGCGCACGATCGTGCTGGAGAGCCCGCCTCCAGAGCAGGTGGTGCCTGTTCTGGCCGATGCAGAGCGCATCATCCGGGTCATCAGCAGCTACCTGGCCAATGCCCTCATCTATTCGGCCGCTGATCAGCAGGTGACCGTGCAGTTGACGGTAGAGGGTGCAGTCGCCCGTGTATCGGTTCATAACCAGGGGCCGGGTATCTCAGGAGAAGAGCAAGGGCACATCTGGGAACGCTTGTATCGTGCCAAAGGGACCGCCGTCCAGCACGAGCTGGATCTGAGCTTAGGATTAGGTTTCTATCTGAGCCGGGCGTTCATCGAGGGTCATCATGGCAGCGTTGGGGTCCAGAGTGAACCTGGTCACGGCACGACCTTCTGGTTTACCTTGCCAGTTGAAGTATCTCCTGAAGGGTGAAGAGTGACCTTTATAGAGGAACTGACCTCCTGAACGATGGAGCTAGCCTCTTCTGATTAGCAACAGGAAGATTCAAGATATCATCAAGAGTTAAAGTCAGCAGGGGTTAACGTGTGCACATCTACAATCCCTCACCAGCCAGGATATCGCGCCAGGTGGCTTTTTGCTCGTCTGCTAATCGCTCGCTCTGCTCTATAGCCTCGCGGAAGCTCTGTTCCTGGACATCTTGTGATCCCGTGTCATAAACAGCCGGAGTCTCGGCTACTTGCAACCTGCTGGCAAGGCCGAAGTACGTCTGAATCGCGTCCAGTGGCTGGTGCAGTACACGGGCTAAGCGCCTGAACACTTCCTGTGGAATGGTCGCGGCCTTGATCGTGGGTTGAACGCTTAAAAGCTTTTCGACAATTTCATCGCTTAAGCCGGCTTCGCTTGCCACCTGGAACAAAGATAGGCCCTGCCTGTTAGCCACCGCCAGCAAGGTTGTGTTTACGTTGCCGGGGGCCAGTTCACGAGGTGAAATACGTTTCCAGGCATGCTCTAAAGCCATGCGAGAACTGTCTGAAAGTTGTGGTAGGGAACTAGCGAGGGCCTGGTCTTGCTCGCTCAAGGCTTCTCCTGGCAGGTCCGCTTCGACGGCATGATAATAGGCGACGAACTCGCTGATTGCCCTGGCATACTGCGGATAGCGAGCCAGGTAATCCCCCAGGCGCGGCTGTCGGCCGGCCTGTAGCTCTGCTACGTACTGAGCAGTAATATGCAAAACCTCCTCTTCCTGCGCCCTATCCATGGACCTCTCCTCGCTCTGACTTCAACTCGCTGCGTAATATTCTGGATGCCTCGTACAGTCGATTACGCACAGTGCGGTCGGTAATGGCTAATACGCGGGCCGTATCCTTTTCCGATCTACCCTCCCAGAAGATAAGTAAAATAACCGAGCGCAGTTTCTCAGGAAGTTGCAGGACGAGATTCAGCAAGTCGGTGCGCTCAACAGCCAGCAACTGCTGCTGTGCTCGCTCATCTTCGATTTCCAGCTCTCCCAACTCGCCATCTGTATAGCGTATGGCGCGGTCCAGACTATTCAGAAGCGCACGTGGCACGCGCCTATTCCCGGTAAGTGGGACGAGTTCCGCGGGTCTTTTTGCCTCCGTATGTTCAGAACGTTTCTGCCAGCGGCCTTCACGGGTCATAAACGCCTGGTAGGTATGCTTGCGTTCGAAGCGCAGGCAGTGTTGAAAATTCTCTTCCCAGAACGGCCGCTGCGGGTCTATCAGCCAGTACTCATTGGTGGTTTGCGTGCGCCGGATGATTATCTCAATAATACGATTGCGGCCTTCATCGTTGCCACGAGCGACTGCAACGCGCACGCAGCGCACCAGCACTTCCAGAGGCTTGCCAGGCTCTTCAACTGCATGCCAGAAAGCATCGCATCCATATGCAGGCAGCGCGTTGTATACGCCTGCAAAAGCGCTGCGGCGTTCGACTACCGCTACATTGCTATCATTCCCCTCTTCAGAATGAGAAACCGCCTGTTCCACGATGCCCGATACTTTCACTAGACGCACGACAAGATTGACTCCCGCTCTAGTATAGGCACTGGTGGGGTATACGTCAATGAATCTGCCAGTTGTACCGGGCTGGACTGCTATTCTGTCTTATCTATACAGATCCCAAAGAGAAAAGCGGAAATGGTTTATCGTTTCCAGAGCTTGTTTAAAAGCTCTGAATAGTTTTAACTGCACTAGCAGAAACGAAAATCCAACTGCTGGTTTGTGTAAATCACATTCCTGATGTGATACATTCACTTGGCTGATATACGAACACCAGAGTTCAATAGAGGATGGAAGAGGCAATATTACACCTTGGCAAGCGGCTGAGATACTTGAGGCGTCTAAGGAATCTTACTCAAGCTCAATTGGCTGAGCAGGTCGGTTTATCCGTGAATTATGTTAGCCAAATCGAGACAGGAGTAGCTAATCCTAAGGTAAAAACTCTATTTGCATTAGCCCAAGGACTAGATGTAGAGATCAGAGAACTTTTTGAATTTGGGGAGCAAGGCATTATAAGGGACGCGAGCAAAAAGCGGAAGGTATGAAATAGAATGGCTACACCAGATTATCATGACTATGAAAGCTTAGGGAGAAAACTAGTAGCCTATTGTAAGAAGTACAACATCAGGCCCGAAGACTTCTTCTCAATACTCAACGATCAAAAGGTTATTCCGATGTTACGGGGTAAAGCTGCTGAGTATGATGCAGTGTCTACGTTACGCCAAGTCCTACCTTCTCAGGTGTGGATTGTAAATAAGTTAAATCTAAATCCTCAGCCGGGTACAAATGACCAGGATATTGGTATAACCCATCGCAGAACAGGTGTTCAAATAATAATTGAGACAAAGAGTGCAGTACGAGGCTCTATGAGTACAGGCACTCGAACAAGAAAGTCGAAGGTTCCTCACTTCAACGTTAAGTGCCATAAAAGTAGAAGCAATAAAAAGCTGCCCTATAATGACCGCTACTTAGCTACCGAATTTGATGTGATAGTAGCTACTCCAACAAATGCACTCTTTGAAGGCGGCACGGTCGGAGAAGAATTTGAATTAGTATCCGAACCAGGGCTCCTTGAGATTCTCTACAGACACTATGGTGTATCAGATACTCTATCTCTTATTGACGCCACCAACAAGGACTGGAGATTTGTATTACCGACAGCTATTGCAGAGGACGTTGAAGGTTACACTGTCGTTCCACGAACGCCTTCCGTTTTACTTTCTAATGATCCTAATTGGTTGCCGCTAGACCAAATCCAGCATGCTCTAGATGCCATTGTAAGGGCAAAGCCGCGGCGATCACCATATCATAATTGATAATAAACACTTCTTTACCCATGTAACGCTTGCCTCTATCAGTGGTCTTCTTAGTCTGATCATCAGTACGGTTGATCGTATAATTCCACTGTTTATCCAGTATATGATTGCTCCATTGGTACATTTCTCGCACTTCTGGACTGTTGTCATAGGTGAGCAGGAACCTGAGTCGATGGGAGTGTTCATGTAGTACTCGTTCCAGACGATAATGATCCGTTCTTTTGAAGCTGTGAGTGTAGAACTTATCCTGGTCAGCGTTGAAATAAGGCGGGTCTACGAAAAGAAATGCGCCATCAGGGGCCTGAACTATAACTCCCTCAAAATCCGTGGAGGTTAGTTGTACCCCCCGCAGCTTCTCTGAACACCGGCGTAGATGGTTTGGCCAGTTCTTCGGTTGCATACTGTATTTGTCGCCATAACCCCAATAGCAATTCTGCATGTTCATTATCCCAGAATAACTGACTCTGTTTAGATAGTACCAACGAAAGGCTCGTTCTAAGTCACTAGCTGGTGTATAAATATTTTTGTAGTAGTGGTGATTCTCTTTGTTCGCCTGAATGCCATCAAGGAGAGTTATCAACCCTTCAACATGATCTCGAATTGCTAGATAGCAATTGATTAGATCCTGATCTACATCATTTAAGACGTTATTTGCTGCCTTCTTTTTAGCAAAAAAGATTGAGGCACCACCAGCAAAAGGCTCGATATAGTGAGTATGGGGAACAAGATGCTCAAGTATCAGTTTTCGAGCGTAGAACTTACCACCGGGATAACGGAACGGGGAATTAATTTCAGACATCCTATGAAACCTCTTCTCTTCATGGAAATCCACGCCTGCTCGGCGTTTCCCACAAATGTAAGTTGATAGTAGCACAAAAATAAGGCTATGTCCATCACCAGGAGGACCTCACAACGCTGTGAGTTAATCTCTATCCTTCCTAATACATACGGAAAAGGAAAAAGCGGAAAATTTGTTACAAGCAATAAAAGTTGCTGGTTTTCTCCTTCACGACATATCAAAGGTCAATTTCCGGCTTTTCCCCCAAGGCATGTATCTATATAGTAGCAAATAACACTGCCACAAGGGGACTCAAAACTATGCTTGCTCAACCACTTCAACGAGATCAAACGACCGCCCTGGCTCCACTCACTATCAGCGAGATGAAGACAGGCAGCGCGGTACGCGGCTGGCTGCTTGTCACAGGTCTGCAAACACGCCTG